>Ga0265295_1006469_pt1 | contig 14168 bp, 10 predicted proteins | sample Munlansysbiofilm_FD_192503 | JGI IMG/M metagenome (GOLD analysis project Ga0265295, IMG submission 192503) | Leachate microbial communities from a municipal landfill in Southern Ontario, Canada - Methane capture system biofilm | ecosystem: Engineered > Solid waste > Landfill > Unclassified ... | reverse complement strand
ATTATCACTCTGTTCGTGTGTAAATTAAGAAACCGCCGTATACCGAACGGTACGTACGGTGGTGTGAGAGGACAGTGAGCGAACTAATCGCTCACTTCCTACTCGATTGATTTCATTTATATTTATTGTTCATCTAAAACCACTTGTATTTCCGAAAGCTAATTATTGCTATTACTGAAACGAAGCTGGCTACTAATAAAATTCCAACAAAAGCATAATTATTCCCTTCCAAGAAGTTTGGAACGTTCATGCCATACAAGCTAGCGATAAGCGTAGGAATCATCAAAATAATGGAAATTGATGTCAAGCGTTTCATGATTGCGTTCAGGTTGTTGGAAATCACAGAAGCATATGCGTCCATCATTCCCGTTAAAATATTGCTGTAGATATTTGTCATTTCCAAAGCCTGCCTAAGTTCAATGTCTACATCTTCAATTAATTCATCGTCGAAAGTGTGTTTAAAATCCTTAAGGTTTTTAAGTCGATGAGCCAAAATGTCGTTTGCTCTAAGTGAAGTGGCAAAGTATACCAGGCATTTTTCAATTTGAAAAAGAGTTTGTAAATCCTCATTTTTGATAGACTCTTCAAGTTCTTGTTCAGCGAGTTTGATATTTTGATTAATCTGTTTTAAATATTTCATAAACCAAACGCTAGACGAGAGGTGAAGTCTGAAAACCAAATCGAAATTGTCTGTTTTAAGAATGTTTTTTCGTTTGGCATATTGAATAAAATCTGAAACCATTTCCGTTTTATAAAAACAGATGGTTGTGAAATAAATATCATTGAAAATAATTCCCATGGGCACTGTCGAAAAAGGCAATTTCGGATCATTTGTCTTTACAGGAACACGTAAAATAATAAGAAACCATCCGTCTTCATACTCAATACGTGGTCTTTCATCAATATCTTCGATGTCATTGTAAAATGCTTCTGGAATTTGAATTTCGTTTAAAAGATAATCTTTGTCCGAATTTGTTGGCTCTTCAACATTAATCCATGCGTCTTTTTGCCATTTGTCTGAATATTCAAGTCCTTTTCCGTTAATTAAATAGGTTTTCACGCAATTTCTCCTTCATAAATTTGTGAATAGAAGAAATTGAATTTAACTTCTATTCAGATTAGCAACTCGAATAATAATCGTCCATTTTTGGATAATTTTAAAATTTCTCGACAAATTTAGTGATATAAAATACAGAACAAGTACTTTAGATGTTTTTTTTTGTAGAAATTTCAAGTTGTTAACAGTATGCTGAAATAAATCTGTGATTATTCAGAAAGATTATTGTTACTAAAAGTCGTGTTTTGCAATAATAATGCAACAATAATATTTGTACTTTGAATTTGGGTTGTATGCGATTCCAATGCCACAGTCAACTGCATTTTTATAAAACTCATCCACGCCCAAAAGATGATATCTGTGGCCCGGTGGATGAATGCCTTTGTCGATAATGAGTTCTTTAATAATCTCGGCTCCTATGGAAGAACCAGCATGAATAGATTCGAAAAAGTTGCTGTTTTTTTGTTTGATAAAATCTTTATTGAGGGAGTATCCAGCCCGATGAATCATAATATTTATGCCTTCTCCCTTTTTGTTGGTGTGACTAAAATAGTTTCTGGAAGCCATGTCGGACGCTTTTTCCTCGGCTACTTTTGCAAGAGTTTCGTTCCAGACCAAAGGCTCTGTTTTTTTGATTTTTCGATCATTAATTCCTGTTTCCCTTTTTATTAATTCAGGATTGATGCGTAAAACATTTAGGTAATTAAACGCAGAAAAGGCCTCTTCTTTTAAAATACTTGTATTTTGTGAATTTGCAGTATTGAAGAAACTCGAAAAAATGATAAATAAGAAGATAATGTTTTTAATACTTTTCATAGAGATGAGTGGATTTCTATTTAAAACTTTGGAAGTGTGCAAATTATTGTGCAAAAAAAAGTCATCGTTTCTACGATGACTTTTTTAAAATATGTTCAATTTTTTAGAACCTTCTTTCTTTAATTCTAGCTTTTTTACCAGTAAGGTCGCGAAGATAAAATATTCTAGCTCTGCGAACAACACCATGTTTGTTCACTTCAATTTTGTCTACGAATGGAGAGGAAAGAGGAAAAATACGTTCTACACCAATGCCATTAGATAATTTGCGAATCGTAAAAGTTTCGGTAGCACCAGTTCCAGATCTTTGTATAACTACGCCTTGGAATTGTTGAATACGTTCTTTTGCACCCTCAACAATTTTATTAAATACAGTAATTGTATCGCCAGCCTTAAAGTTTGGAAAGTTTTTTGTTGGAACCATTTGGCTTTCAATTTTTCTAATTATGTCCGTCTTGCTCATGATCTATGCTTTATTATTCTGTTATATTGTTTTTCAAAAAGTGAGTGCAAATATACGATTATAAATTTGAATAAAGCAAGGCTTTCGATGAAAATATTTACATTTCCGTTGTTTTATTCTTTTTTTATCTTCTATGTTCTTTTAATTGTTTGCAAATCAATCTGTTGTGTTTGATGTAAAAGTCTTAAAGGAAGCTTAATTTTTTTTCAAAAAAACTCATTTAATTTCCTTTTTTGAGTTTATCAGCAATTTGAAATTAGAATTATAAAGACTCAAGTTTAGATGTATTTTATTGAAATCCATATATCTGTATTTCTGCCTTTGTCATCGGTACAGGATATTTTGAGATTGCCAGCAGGTGGCTTAATAAAGAATTTCTCGTTGGCTTGGGTTGTGGCTATAAGTTTGTCATCTAAATACCACCAAAGTTTTTTAACGGAATTTTCGGTGTTTGCTTTGAGCATTATTTGCTGGTTTTCGCCACTGATTAGAATGTATTCGAGCCCGTCGCCCAATGAAGTGATAACGGGAGCATTTTGAGAAAAAATCCGAGTGCAAGATTCGTTGTGTGGAGGTATTTTTTGATATGGAATATTTTGTTCTTCATAAAAACTAATTACATCCATCGGAAGATTCCGATAGAGTTTTCGAATAATGTTTTTATCTGGTTTGCAGGTTCTACAATATGATTTTGTTTCTTTAATGTCGATAAAAACCTCTTTCATGTGTTGGCATCTTTGATTTGGTGAAATTCCAGGGATGTATGAATCGATGCTTAGATCGGTGCAAAATTCATCAGGAATGTGTCCTGATTCCGAACAAACTTCTCTATAATCTATGGTTTTGGGAGGAGCAAACCAGGTTTTATCAGAATGTTGGTCGATGGTGTTAAATATTTGGAATAAAAGCGGAGTCGCAATGTTTGCTCCAGTGAGTTCGGGCGTTCCAGTTCCATCAAAATTTCCAACCCAAACTCCCACCGTATAGTTTACATTATAACCGATGCTCCATGCGTCTCTGCGACCATAAGAGGTGCCTGTTTTCCAAGCAATTTTCGGGGCATTTGTGTTGTGACTCCAGTTTGACGGAAAGTCGGGTCGTTCGGCTTTGGTTAGAATTTCGCTAATCAAATACGCAGCAGCTTCGGAAACAATCGGAACGCTTCTGTTTTTTTTATTGGGATAAAGTGAGGCTTTTTCGAAAATGCCTTTATTGGCAAATGCAGAAAAAAGATTGGTCAATTCTTCAAGATTTACGCCACATCCACCTAAAATAGTTGATAAACCCAGCTTTTTTTGGTCTTTGGCAATTTGTTTGAAATTTGCTTTGATTAATAGCTTAATAAAAGCATTGTTGCCAACTTCGTTGAGGAGCCAAACCGCAGGAATGTTGAGTGATTGAGCAAGTGCCTGTTCGGTGGTGACCAATCCTCTGCATTTGTCGTCATAATTCCCTGGATAATAGCCGCCGTAGTTAATGGGAACGTCTACTACTTTTGTTTTTGGGGTTATCAAACCTTGATCTATGGCCTGAGCGTATAGCAATGGTTTTAAAGTACTTCCGGGAGAACGTATGGCTTTGATGCCGTCTACTTGTCCTTGACTGGAAGAGTCGGAAAAATCGGCAGAACCAATGTAAGCTGCAATTTTATTTGTTTTATTGTCGATTATTAAAACGGAAGCATTGGAAATGTTGGAGTATCTGAGTGGTTGGATGTAGTTTTTGGTAATTTGAGCCACTTTTTGTTGGATTTCTATTTGAATGCTGGTTTCTATTTCAGTGCTTTGTCTGTTTTCGCGACACGCCCTGATAGACACATGAGGAGCCATCATCGGACGCGAACGGCGTTCTATTTGAATTATTTCGCTAAGAGCATCCTGAATTATTCTCTCTTCAAAAAGTCGTTTTTTTGCAAAACGCTTTAGCCAATTATTTCGTTTTATATAAAGTTCAGTTTCATCTTTAGAATAAATAATATTTGGGAAATTGGGAATGATCGAGAGCAAGGTGATTTGAGCCAAACTTAAGGCTTCGGGCTTTTGATGGAAATAGAAATAAGCAGCTGTTTTAACGCCCTCTATATTGCCACCATAAGGAACTAAATTGATGTATAATTGCAAAATTTCATCTTTTGAATAGGCAAATTCCAATTGAAAAGCTCTGAAAACCTCAATGATTTTATTAAAATATGTTCTCTTTTTCGGTTGAAGCATTCGAGCAACTTGCATGCTGATGGTGGAGGCACCCGTTCGTTTGTCATTGTTGAAAAGATTTCGAAATATTGCTTTTCCAACAGAAACGGGATTGATGCCAAAATGGTAATAAAAATATTTGTCCTCTTTATGCAGTATTGTTTTTTTTAGAGTTGGAGTAACTTCATTCAAATTGGTTTTAAACCGCCACTTATCAGTGCTGTTCAGCGTAGCATAAAGAATGTCACCTTCGGCCGATTTTACAATTTGCGAATAATCATTTGTGTTGGGCAACGGAAATAGGAAATTGAGTGCGATAAATAAGAGAAATATGGAAAGGAGAGAAAAAAACAGAGCCCGGATCCAACGAGAAACTCGAAGAAAATAATTTTGAATTATGATTCTGTAATTACGGAAGTTTATTTTTGTCATCTCTATCATTTGTGATTGTAAAATTACAATAATAATAATAATAATCGATTTCAATAAAATTAGTTTTTTCAATATTAAACCTCTCATGTCTTTAAACGTATTTCAATTATTTTTAAACCTAGATCCTAGATAGACTTAAAGAGAGTTAATCGAAGCGTTTTATGTTGTTAAATATTGTATTTTTGTAAATAAATTAAAAGCAAAGATGAAAAAAACAAAAATTATAGCCACTTTATCCGACAAAAAATCGGATGAGCCATTTTTAAAAGAATTGTTTGATAATGGCGTAAATGTAGTGAGAATCAATACGGCACATCAAGATATAAAAGGGGCGGAGATGCTCATAAAAAGAGTTCGTTCGGTAAATGATAAAATCGCCATTTTAATTGATACAAAAGGACCCGAAGTGCGAACATCTGCCAAAGGAGAAGTTCTTTTGGTTAAAGATGAAATCATTAAAGTTTTGGGAAATCCGCAAATGGAAATATCCGCAGAGGGCATTCCTGTTTCCTATCCTGAGCTTTATAAATACGTTCATATTGATGATTTGATTTTGATTGACGATGGTGAAATTGAATTGAAAGTAATAAAGGTTGAAAATGCCGAGATTCATTGTCAGGTTATTATTGGGGGGCTTGTAAAATCTCGAAAAGGGGTTAATATTCCCAATGTCGAACTTCCCTTACCCGTTTTGAGCGAGAAAGACAAGGAGTTTATTCAGTTTGCAATAGACCAGAAAATTGCATTTATTGCACACAGTTTCGTTCAAAGAGCTTCAGATGTTTTGCAAATTAAAGAGATTTTGGATGCTCATAAAAGCAAGGTGAAAGTAATATCTAAAATTGAAAATAGAGCTGGAGTTGATAATATTGATTTGATTATTGCTGTTTCGGATGGAATAATGGTTGCCAGAGGCGATTTGGGAATAGAAATTCCGGGAGAGCAAATTCCAGTAATCCAACAAAATATTGTCAATAAATGCATTCGGGCAAAGATTCCTGTAATTATCGCTACGCAAATGCTGCACAGCATGATCAATAGTCATCGTCCAACCCGAGCGGAAATTAGCGACGTGGCAACGGCTGTTTTTGAACGAACAGATGCTCTGATGCTGAGTGGCGAAACGGCCTACGGGAAATATCCTGTGGAAGCGGTAAAAGTGATGACAAAAGTGGCTTTAGAAGTGGAAGCAGAATTGGATCATTTGCCTTTTGAACAAGAAAAGGGAGTTGATACTTTTACATCCACATTGTGCAAAGCAGCGATAATGACAACATCTAATCACGGTATAAAAAACATTATTGCAGATACAACATCTGGAAAAACCTGTCGCTATATTTCAGCTTTACGAGGACGAAATCATATTTACGCAATGTGTTACGACCAAACTGTAATGCGTCAGTTGAGCCTTAGTTATGGCGTTATTGCTCATAAAATAGAATCCACGAACTCGCACGATCGATTTTTACGCAGTGCCATATCCATGATTATTGCACAAAAAGAAATTGACCCCACTGAAAATGTTTTGATTATTGGAGGAAGTTTTGGAAGAGCTCACGGTGTCTCTTTTATTGAAATTGCATCGCCCGAATTAATTTTAAGTGAGCAATGTTCTTGATTTTTTTTTGAAAAATACTAATGTCCGATAAGGTTTCAATATTTTTCGCCCCATAAGGATAAAACCTTGAAACCCAAACCAGTTTATTTAAAGATTGTTTGTTGTGTTTTCTTCATTTTACACTTACCCAAAAGAGAAATGAAGAAAATAAATATCGTTATAAATGCACCATGTATTTTTCTTTTTCCATCCAATTTTAAATTTCCTTCAGGGTTTGGGCTAAGATTTAGAATTGAACACTTAAATTCAAGTAATCAATGCGAAAAAATAAGATTCTTTTTCTCATAACGATTGTAAATAACGAATAGTCTTCATATTACGTTAATTTACTTAGTTTTTCGGACAATAATGTTAGTGAATTTAAGATGAATTTATCAACCATAAATTTTTCACAAGAAATTGGATTGCATTTCAAAATAGTTTATAACTTTGCAGGAAACTCGTATATTGAGTGGGAAGATGTAAACAAGATCGCATTATGAAACAAATTGAATTAGTTAATAAAATCCGGTTTAATTGGAAATCGGGCATTACAGTAGCTTTTGTAAGTATTCCGTTGTCCATCGCATTGGCAATTGCATCGGGTGCTACCCCAACACAAGGTATAATAACGGCCTTTTGGGCAGGACTTCTGGGGTCAATCCTAGGAGGAAGTAATTTTAATATTATAGGTCCTACGGGTGCTTTGTCGGGTATTTTAATGACCTATTCCATTGTTAATGGATATGCTGTTTTGCCCGTTATTGCCATTATTTCGGGATTGTTGATTCTGCTTGTTTGGTTTTTGAAATTAGATCGATACATTATTTTTATTCCCAAAGTGGTTATTCATGGATTTACTCTTGGGGTCGCATTTATTATTGCTCTAGGACAATTAGATAATATGTTGGGTTTGGATAATATTCCCAAAACGGATAAGCTTACAACCAATGTGTGGACCAGCTTACAACATTATTCAGAAATAAACTGGTGGATTTTTCTGATTTTTATTCTGGTGAGTGTTTTTATTTTCTTTTGGAATAAAAAATTCCCAAAACTACCCGGAGCCATTGTGGTTGCACTCATAGGAATGGGTTCTGCATTTGTGGTCAATAATTTATTGAAAATTGATTTTGGCTTAATTACATTGGCCGATAAATATCCAGATGTAACCGCCAGTTTGTATTATAATATTTGGGGTGATTTGACTCTGCAAACTTTCTTAAACAAAGAACTATGGGTCATTTCGGCAGCTACTGCATTGATTGCTATTTTGGAAACATTGATTTCGGGACAGATAGCCGATAACATGACCAATACAAAGTTTGTTCGTTCGAAAGAGGTTTTTGCTTTGGCTTTTGCCAATTTGGGTTCTGGTCTTATGGGTGGAATTCCCGCCACTGCTGCTTTGGCACGTACGGCTCTTAATATTAATAGTGGAGCGAAACATAAAACGTCCGGAATTATTAGTGCCGTTTCTATTTTGCTTATTTCATTGTTGATTTTCCAATATTTCAAATTGTTGCCTATGGTTGCCATTGCTGCCATTTTGGTTATTGTTTCGATAAATATGGTCGAGAAAAAACACTTTATTACTTTGATGGATAATGAGAAAGTTTCCTTTTTCCTATCCATGTTTGTGGCTGGTATTACCATTATTTATGACCCTATTGTGGGGATTCTTACAGGAAGTTTCTTTGCTTTAATGATTTTTGTAAATCGAATTTCAAAAGGGCAAACCGAAATTCAGTTGTGGAAAGATTGGAAAGTTAAAAAAGTATTGCTGAAAGACGATTACGTAAAAGACACCGATGTTGATTGTGATTTTGTCGTGTTGAAAATTTCGGGTATTCTAACCTATATCAATATGCCTGCTTATCTGGAAACAGCACAACTTATCAAAGGAAATAAATTTGTTATAATTTCGCTCAAATCCGCTTTTTATGCGGATTCGGATGGAGTAAGCTACTTGGATGAAATTATTACAGAACTAAAATCGAACAATCAAGATATATATTTAACAGGTGTCAATAAAGAAATTGAAAAAATGTTGAAAGGCGAAACTTTTTATCAATCAAAAATTACAGATGGTAGAATATTTGATTCCATTTCGCAAGCCATTGAAGAGTTGAAAAAAGAGGAATTGGGCTTGGGTATGTAGCTGGTTTTTGGGCATAGAAAACAAGGTTACATGTGCAGAGAAGGTTTGTTGCTATTTGGGTTTCTGGGAGTTCTAACTATGCATGCTTCTATTTCAAATAAAATCCAAAAATCATTTTTTTTGAATTAATTTTGAGATATATTAAAAAAATAATGTAGGTTTGTAGAGACTAATTTGAAAGAACCGTGCAGAAAAACTATTCATTTGACTCAAAGTTGTTGATATTTATTGCTTTTTTAGCATCGGTATTGCTTTTTCAGTCATGTAAAAAAGAGCTCACTACTTGGCAAAGCGATTTATCGGTTCCCATTGCATCAACGAGTTTTAGTTTGAGCAATTTAATGGCTGATTCGTTGATGGAAGTGGACGAAAATCAATTGTTGATTCTTCATTTTAAACATCCTCTTTTTCAGGTTTTTGCCGATTCAATGGTGGCTTTTCCAGACACCATCTCTTCCTATTATTTTAAGGCTTTTGGAAATGGAACTTTATCGCCTGGGCAAACCATTATTTCTCAAAATGAAGCCACCTATTTTGATCTGGGGGATGCCCAAATTACTCGAATGAAAGTGTTTGAAGGAAAAATCAGGCTTTATGCTATAAATCCGCTCACAGAGCCACTAAAATTGGTTTATTCAATTCCGGCAGCAAGCAAAAATAATGTTCCTTTTAGTATTACCGAAATTATCCCTGCTTCAAATGGAATGCTTCCATATGTTCACAACTTGTTGATAGATATAGGTGGTTATCAGTTGGATATGAAAGGCGTCAACGGAAATCAATTCAATCGTTTGCAAACATTTAGTAAATTAAGCGTTTACGAAAATGCAAATACAGTAAATGTTTCGCAAGGACAAGAGTTTTCTTTTTATACCAAATTCGAATCGCTGACCATTGCTCATGCCAAAGGATATTTGGGTTCAACGCTAAATGCAAATGGTCCGGATACAACTCAGTTGGATATGTTTAAAAAACTATCTGGAGGTACTATTGAGCTAGAAAATGTAGATGTTTACTTGGATATTTTTAATGGCATCGGAGCTGATTTAAAGTTTAAATTGAATGATTTGATGGCCATTAATACTAAAAATAATCATTCTGTTGTGCTTTCGGGCAGCGATGTGTTTAGATTCCAAAATATTACACGAGCAAAAGAGGATGGACCCTGGCTTAATTCCTATACGCCTTCCCAAAAATCAATTTCATTTTCGAGTACCAATGTGAAGGAATTGTTTGAAACATTGCCCGATAAATTGGTCTATTCTTATGATTATGAGCTAAATCCATGGGGAAATATCTCTGGCGGAAACGATTTTGTATATCAATCGTCCAAAATTGAAGCTTTGCTGAATATCCGACTGCCTTTGTCGGTAAAAATATCGGATTTGTGTTTCTCGGATACGCTTGATTATCATGTAGAAATGGATGAGAATATTTTGCAAAATGGAAAATTATATGTTCGAGTGGCCAATACTTTTCCTTTAAGTTTTAATTTGAAAATTGAGCTGTTAAATGCCCAAAATCAAACCGAGACAATTCTTTTGAATGAAAATTCTCTCATTCAATCAGCCATCCCTGTTTCAGGAACTACTGACGCGGTAGTTAGTTTGATCGAAATACCGCTCAATAAGCAACAAATTAATTCTCTTCTAAAAAATAAGCGAATGCATCTGTTTGTAAAAGCAAATTCGCATCATGGAAATACGGTTGATTTGTATGGTTTTCAAAAAATGGACATCAAAATTAGTGGAGATTTCAATATTAATATAGCACTGTAAATGAGGTTTAAAATTACGATATTGTTTGTTTTTGTCTGCTTTGTCTCAATGGTCAAGTCGCAAGGCACATTATCTTTAATAAACATTATCGAAGAAAATCAATTTTTGGAAAATGAAACCATCAAAGGGCGACATATGTTGGTGATTGGTGGTTCGGCTATGGCATCTGTTTCCAATGCCAAAATGAATTTAGTAAACCCATTTATTTTTGGAGGATTTATTTCTGAAGAGGTAAAAAACGAGAATTTACAACTATTAAAAAAATCGAATCCCAGCGGTTTTTCATTGAATTCTGAAATTATGACCGCCCATCGAACCGATGAGGTTTTTGGTAAAAACACCATGATTTTTTTTGGAATTGGATTAAAAAATGTAGGAGAATTTAATTTTTCGGATGCACATGTACGACTGTTATTGCAAGGAAACAGAGCATCGGTAGGAGAGCAAATTGATTTGAAAGATTTTCAAATTCATAATTTTAACTACGGAGGTGTGCGCTTGGGATTTGCAAAATACGTCACGAAAAGTGAAGATTTTCAACAATATTATGGATTTAGTTTGGGATACCTAAAGAGTTTTTCTCATTTCAATGCCAAGGTTCATTCGGGTTCGTTTTATACCCAAGCCAATGGCTATGATTTGTCATTAAATGCCGAATACACCCTTCAAAGAAGCGATACTTCTAGTTTGACATTCTTTAAAGGGGAAGGAATGAATGCTTCTTTGTTTTATGGGGCAAATTATAAAAACCGCTTTAGTTTTAATATTGGACTTGAAGATTTGGGATATTTGAAATGGAAAAACGGCTTGTCGTCGGAAAAAAAAGAACAACATCTATTTTCGGGAATTGAGCTTATTGATATTACGAAGGCAGACCAGGCGAGTTCTTTAAGTTCTGTAGCAGACAGCATTCGAAGTTCGCTTGTATACCCCGAAACGAACGAGGATTACCGTATGCTTTTGCCAATGGCAGCCATGATGCGAGTTTCTTATCGATTTACTGAATATTTTGGAGCCGAGACTTATGTTCGATATTTTCCAAATTCAGTCCGGAATTTTGAAATCATGTTTCAATTAAATGCTTATCTTTTCAATCAATCGCTTCGGGTTTCCCCTTTTGTTTATGCTTCGGGGTATGGAAGCGTAAGTCCAGGTTTGGAACTGGCTTTGGTAGATACGAAAAGAATTTATATTGAAGTCGGTTGTTATTCTTTAAATTTCTCGCAGGCCACCCTGGGAGGTTTTGCTACTTTTGGATATAAATTTTAATGTTATTAAAAAGATTAAGATTATGAATAGTGAATTGATTTACAATGATATAAAGGAAAAAGCCGGAAAACAGTTTTTTTTGATGGCCGGTCCTTGTGTGGTCGAAAATGAGCAAATGCCATTTGAAATCGCTTCTGTTTTGAAGGAAATTTGCGATCGTTTAGATATTTATCTAATTTTCAAAGCTTCGTATCGCAAAGCCAATCGGTCAAGTATAGATTCCTTTACAGGTATTGGAGATTGGAAAGCCTTGGAAATTTTGAAAAATGTAGGCGAAAAATTGCAACTTCCTGTGGTTACCGATATTCATACTGCCGAAGAAGCAGCAATGGCAGCCAAATATGTTGATGTTTTGCAAATTCCAGCATTTTTGTGTCGTCAAACAGATTTATTGATTGCCGCGGCTCAAACCCAAAAGATTATTAATGTAAAAAAGGGTCAGTTTTTATCGCCCGAGTCGATGAAATTTGCCGTTGATAAAATCCGCAGAGCCGGCAATGATAAAGTAATGCTTACCGAACGGGGAACCACTTTTGGATATCAAGATTTGATTGTTGATTATCGAGGTGTGGCTGCAATGCAAGAAAATAATTGTCCGCTGGTGCTCGATGCCACCCATTCTCTTCAAGTTCCAAATCAAAGTCATGGAGTTACGGGAGGGCAACCACATTTGATTGATATTGTTGCTTCCGCTGGTATTGCGGTCGGATTTGATGGACTTTTTATAGAAACTCACCCAGATCCTTCCAAGGCTAAATCTGATGGAGCCAACATGATTCCTTTGCATAAAGTGGAAGAATTATTGATTAAATTGAAAAAAATTAAAGAAGCAATTCGATAAGGTTTTTTTTGAACATCGTTTTAATTTATTGATTATGAAAAAAAGTATTTTGTTTATTGTTCTGATTATCTCTTGTTTATGGCAAATAAGAGCGCAAAGTACTTTTTTTACAAAAACCTACGGCCACTATTACACCAATATTGGAGTAGATGTGGCAGAAATTTCAAAAAATCAATTTTTGGTTCTTGGCAACTCTTCCATTCAGGATTATACTTACAATCCTGTTCTTTTTTTGCTCGGAGATACAGGGCAGATTATTAAAAAAGCGGAGTTTTTCTCTTCCAGCATATACAAAGCAAATTCGCTGATGGTAGGCCAGAATGCCTATTATATTTCGGGCATTACGAATGATTCTCAAAGCAATGATTATGAGGCATTCATCATGAAAATCGACACCGCTTATAATCAAGTTTGGGTAAAATCATTTGGATATCCTGAAATTTGGGACGAAGCAATATCCATGATTGGTATTGGCAATCGGATTTTTGTGGCTGTCAATTCCTATGAAACTGAAAATCTGGAAGTGATGGCTTCTGTTTACGAATTTTCGGGAAATGGAGATAGTTTAAATTGCATTCCTATTTCGATGAATCATGCAACGGAATTGAAAAAGCTGAAACTTATTTCTGATTCAGTTTTGGTTTTTTCGGGTACGATTCAAGAGTTTGCTGATTCATCCTTTACCGCTATGATTGGAAAACTAAATATTCACTCCGAAGATATCGATTTTCGAACCTACAGAAATGTTTTAGGAGAAAGTGTTGCTCATAGTTTTTGCGAAACCAGCTCGGGATATGCCATTTGTGGCTCAACTAAAAAATATTTTGATTTTTCCAATACCGATGGGTTCCTCTTGTATCTTAATGATTCTATGAATTATGTTTCTGATTGGATTGTCTCAAACACAGCCTACAACAAAGCGGATGATTATTTTGATGTGGTAGAGGATTTTGAAGGCAATTTGATGGTTGCCGGCAGAACCGAGAGTTTTGGTGATGGAGGATTTGATGTTTTGCTTTTTAAATGTGTTTCTGGAGCATGGTTTTCATGGTCGGCAACAATTGGAAAAGACCGTTACGATGCCGGTACAAGGCTTATTAATACTTTGGACAGCAGTTTCTTGGCCATTGGAGAAACAACTTTAAATGGAGCCAACAATCAAGACATATTGGTGGTTAAAATTTCAAAAGAGATGCAGTTTGAATACGAACCCAGCCATGTTACTTCGATTATGGAAGTCGACAGAAATTTCTCTTTTCGATATACAAACCCGATTGTAGACAAGTGTCAAATCTATTTTGAAGAGTCGCTTCATATAAAAAAAGTAAAAATCATGGGTTCGGATGGACGTTTGGTGCGTGAGTTGGCTATAAACAGTTTCAGCCCAAATATTTCTCTAAATTTGAGTTTTTTAAATGCCGGTCTCTATTTTTTAATCATCGAAACAGATCGTTTGCATCTGAATTGCAAAGTTCTGAAAGTAGAGTAGGGTTTTGCTTCAAAAAAAATATAAAACAATGAAACAAGCACATGATAATTGGGCTTATTTTTATGATTTTGTTTAT
>Ga0265295_1006466_pt1 | contig 14170 bp, 9 predicted proteins | sample Munlansysbiofilm_FD_192503 | JGI IMG/M metagenome (GOLD analysis project Ga0265295, IMG submission 192503) | Leachate microbial communities from a municipal landfill in Southern Ontario, Canada - Methane capture system biofilm | ecosystem: Engineered > Solid waste > Landfill > Unclassified ... | reverse complement strand
CGTCGGCCAGCAGTTCGATGGCGGTGTTCAGGGCCTCCATGGCCCAGACCAGGCCGATGGCCAGGGCGAGTGCGACCCATTCCAGCCGGGAAACCCGGCAAACGAGGCCAAACACCACCACCAGCAGGGTGGCTGCGGCATGGATCCAGGCATTGTGCTGACCGAGAAGCACGCGGCCGCCGGCCAGGGCAAAGACAAAGCTCTGGTACCGCGCCCGCAGGGAAAAAGGCGGCCGCTGCTGCCCGCGGCTGTCCGCGCCCCGGTCCCGGTCCGCGACCACGGTCTCAGCCCCCGGCCAGGAAGGGATAATCAATGTAGCCTTTCGGCCCGGGGGTGTAGAAGGTGTTCATGTCCGCCTCGTTGAGCGGTTCGCCGGCGCGGATGCGCGCCACCAGGTCCGGGTTGGCCAGGAAGGGCACGCCAAAGGCCACCGCGTCGCACTGGCCCGCGCCGATGGCCGCCTCGGCCTCGGCCGGGGTGTAGCCCATGTTGGTGATGAGCACGCCGCGGTACCGCTCCCGCACCGGGGTGAGCACGTCCAACTCGGTCGGCCCGAGGAAGTCGCCGCGCATCAGGTGCAGGTAGGCGAGGTTGAACGGGTTCAGCTGCCCGGCCAGCCAGCCGGCCAGGCCCACCGGGTCCGAGTCGCTCATGGCGTTGAACCGGTTGAGCGGCGACAGGCGCAGGCCCACCCGCTCGCTGCCCCAGATTGCGGCAACCGCCTCGAGCACCTCGAACAGCAGCCGGGCCCGGTTGGCCATGGACCCGCCGTAGGGGCCGGTGCGGCGGTTGGAGCCGTCGCGCAGGAACTGGTCGAGCAGGTAGCCGTTGGCGCCATGCACCTCGACCCCGTCGAAGCCGGCGGCCAGGGCGTTCCCGGCGGCCTGGCGGAACCCGGCGACAATGCCGGGCAGCTCGTCGTCCCGCAACTCGCGCGGCACCACGTAGGGCTGCTTGCCCTCGGGCGTGCGCACCGTGTCGTCCGCGATGGCGATGGGGCTCGGCGCCACCGGCTGGATGCCATCGTTGAGCAGCGGGTGACAGGCCCGGCCGCCGTGCCAGAGCTGCAGGAAGATGCGGCCCCCGGCCCGGTGCACCGAACCGGTGACCAGTCGCCAGCCCTCGACCTGTTCCGGCGAGTAGATGCCCGGCTCCATCCAGAAGGCCGAGTTGCCGGCCATGACCATGGTCGCCTCGGCGATGAGCAGGCCGGCCGTGGCCCGCTGGGTGTAGTGCTCGGCCATGAGCGGGTTGGGCAGGTGGTCGCGCTCGGTGCGGCAGCGGGTGAGCGGCGCCATGAGGATGCGGTTGGGCAGGGTCAGCGGACCGACCTGCAGGGGCTGAAAGAGATGGTGCATACCGTACTCCTTGTCGTCGAAGGAAAGAATGAGCCGACCTGAAAACGGTCGGGACGATGCGGCTATTTATGGACACCCTCGGTTCGCAAGTCAATCCTTTTCCCGGCCGACGACCCTTCTCCTGGGAGAACAGCGCGGCCGAAGCGAGCGCCGGTTCCCCTTTTCCGGACAAACATGGTAGAGTGGCGGCCGCTGCCGCCAGTCCGCCGGTCACCCTGTTCTCCTATCCGCACACCTGTCATGGACCTCACCGCCATCGCCGCCGCCATCCTCTCCGCCCTGGGCATGGGCACTGTGGGCGTGTTCGCCAAGATCACCGGCCTGGGCGCCGAGGTGATCACCTTTTTCCGCCTCGCGCTCGGCGCCTGTTTCATGCTCCTGTTCCTGCTCCTCACCGGGCAGCTGCGCCTGGTGCGACGCTGGCCCGGCTGGCCGGTGCTGGTCAACGGCGCCATGCTCGCCGGGTTCATCATCTTTTACGTGCGCGCCATGGAACACACCACCATGGCCAATGCCATCATGCTCGTCTACCTGGCGCCGCCGGCGGCCTCGATCTACGCCCATTTTTTCCTGGGTGAACGGCTGACCCGGGCGAGCGCGGGCCTGATCGCCCTCGCCCTCTTCGGCTTTGCCATGATGCTGGAGTTCCGCCTGGATTTCCCGGCCGGTTCCAGCCACCTGCGCGGCATCGGCCTGGGGCTCGCGGCCATGGGCTGCTACGCGGCCTTCATCCTCGTCAACCGGGTGATCGACGCGCGCATCCACGTCCACACCCGCACCTTCTACCAACTGCTCGTGGGCGGCCTGGTCATGCTGCCGCTCTGCATCGCCGGCCGGCCCGAGCTGCCGCCCTGGACCTGGCCCTGGCTGGCCGGCACCGGCCTGGTGCCCGGGTTCATCGCCATCCTCTGTGCGGTCTACGCGCTCAGCCGTCTGCCAGCGGCCACGTTCGGCACGCTCGCCTATTTCGAGCCCATCGCGGTGGTGGTGTTCGGCTGGACCCTGTTCGGCGAGACCCTCTCCGCCCTGCAGCTGGCCGGCTGCCTGGTGATTATCGCCGGCGGCGTGTTCATGACCTGGCTGGCCGCCGGCCGTTCCGGGGAAAGGGTTGACAGCGTCCGGCCCGGCCGGTAAAAGTGGTCCTCCCGCGGAGCGGCGGGCCTGGCCCGCGTCGCCGGCCCTGTGCCGCCATCAGCATTCCGTTGTCCCTTTCGCCGTGACTGCATGCTCTTTCCTTCGGTCGTCTTTCTGGCGGTGTTCGCGCCGCTCTTTCTCGTCTGCTACTTTGCCCTGCCCTGGCGCAACCTGACCTTTTTCCTGTTCAGCCTGGCCTTCTTCTATTGGGGCGAGCACAAGTACATCGGCGTGCTGCTCGCCTTTGTCGCCATCAACTACCTGTTCGGCCTGCTGGTGGGCCGGGCGGAGCGGCCCGAGCGACGCAAACTCTTCCTCGGCCTGGGCATCGCGGCCAATTTAAGCCTGCTCTTTTATTACAAGTACTTCGCCTTTCTGCTGACCCAGGTGCTGCCGGACCTGTTCGGCGTGAGCCTGGGCGAGGTGCGCGAGCCGCACCTGCCGCTGGGCATCTCCTACTTCACCTTCCACGGCATCTCCTACCTGGTGGACGTGTACCGCAGAGTGGCGACCTGTTCGGCCTCACCGCTCAACGTCGGCTTGTATATCACCATGTTCCCGCACATGGTGGCCGGACCGATCGTCCGCTACCACACCATTGCCAAGGCGCTGGTGCGGCGGTGCATCACCGCCGGCCGCATCGGCTTCGGCCTGCGCCTGTTCGTCATCGGTCTGGCCCAGAAGACGCTCATTGCCAACAACCTGGGCGCGGTGGCGGACCGGGTGTTCGCCCTGCCCGGCGAGGCCCTGGACGCGGTGGCCGCCTGGACCGGCACCGTGGCCTACACCCTGCAGATCTATTTCGACTTCTGCGGCTACTCGTTCATGGCCATTGCCATCGGCGTCATCCTCGGGTTCCGCCTGCCGCGCAACTTCCGCTACCCCTACTTCAGCCAGTCGATCACCGAGTTCTGGCGGCGCTGGCACATCTCGCTGTCCACCTGGTTCCGCGACTACCTGTACATCCCGCTGGGCGGCAACCGGCGCGGCCGGGCGCGCACCCTGGTCAACCTGTTCGTGGTCTTCCTGCTCTGCGGCCTGTGGCACGGCGCGGCCTATACCTTTGTCCTCTGGGGCGTGTTCCACGGACTGCTGCTCATTGTCGAGCGTCTCGGTTTTGCCCGGGTTCTGGGGCAATCGCCGCGCCTGCTGCGCCATGTCTATGCCATGGGGGCGGTGATGGCCGGCTGGGTGCTGTTCCGCGCCCACGACCTGGGCCAGGCCCTGGCCTTCTACCGGGCCATGGCCGGGCAGTCCGCGGCGGACCAGGCCGCGCCCTTCCTCCACCTGGTCAACCACGAGCAGTTGCTCGCCTTCCTGTTCGCCTTCCTGTTCGCCACGCCGCTGGTGGAGCATCTCGCCGGCCGGCTGCGCCAGTTGCTCCCGACCGGTCCGGGCGGGACCTTGCCGCGCGCCGCAGCCCGGCTGCACACCTGCTGGCGGGTGCTCTCCCTTTCCGGCCTGTTCGTGCTCTGCTACGTCTACGTGCTCGCCGGCACCTACAGCCCCTTCCTCTACTTCCGCTTCTGAGATGGCCGCACCCGCATCCAACGACCTGTCCCTGCGCTGGCCGGCGCGGCTGTTGATCCTGCTGCTGGTGGTGCTGCTCAGCCTGCCGGCGGCGATCGGCCTCATGGGACGGGACATCGCCCTGCTGCAGAACCTGGAGAACCGGCGGATGTCGCCCCTGCCGCCGTTGTCCCTCTTTCGCGAAAGCCCGCCACAGTACATCGAGGCCCTGGACAGCTTTCTCAAGGACCGGGTCGGTTTCCGCCGCGACGCCAACGCCCTCTACCGCAAGATGCGCTTCTACCTGCTCAAGGATCCGCCCGCGCCGAACATCTCCATCGGCCGGGACGGGTTCGTGTTCATGAACTCGCACAAGGTGGACGAGCCGAACTTCGTCTTCGACCTGCTCTGCCTGCAGCAGACCGCGCCCAAACCCCAGTTGGTCGAGGACATGGACCGCACCTTTGCCGACCTGAGCCGCTACTACCGGGGCCGCGGCTTCCCGGTGACCATTGCGCTCGCCCCCACCAACGTGGCCGTGTACCCGGACAAGTTGCCGCCCATAGTGGAACGGAAATACCGCGACGCCTGCCGGGCCTACCCGACAAGCGATCATCTGATCGGCCGGCTGCAGCGACTGGGCCGGGAGCACGACCGCTACCAGCTTTACTACCCGCTGGAGCTGTTCCGCGCGCACCGCGACGAGCCCTATTTCTACCCCAAGGAGACCTGGCACTGGTCGGGCCGCTCGGCCTTTCTCTTTGCCCGCGACCTGCTCCAGGCAAGCGGCGTGGTCGACCGGCTGATCCTCGACGACTCCACCGAGTTGGGCCAGATCGGCGACGACCTGTCCATGTTCTTCGGGTTCGGCCGCACCATCCACGCCCGCACCTACCCCTACGCCAACTTCCGCACCGAGCGCGACCAGCCCGACTGGATCCTCGAGCTGTGCAAACAGGGCAAGGCCCTGTGGCGTTACCGCACCGAGAACGCACTCTCGGACAAGCGTGGCCTGCTCATCAGCAACTCCTTCGGCATCGAACTGACCCCGCACCTGGCCCGGGGGTTCAAGGAGTTCCACTTCTTCAACCTGAATCACCTGAAGCCCGAGGAAGAACTCGCCTTCTTCCGCCGCATCGTCGACTTCACCCGGCCGGACCACATCTACGTGCTTTTCGACGACACCGGCTCCATTGCCGCGCCGCAGCGGCTGGCCGCCTTTGCTCAGCTCGTGCGGGAGTTGCCCGCCTCCTCGGCAAACGGCACGGGAGCCGAGAAATCCGGGTTGTAGCGCTCGGCACTGGCGAACTCCTGCACCCAGCCGTTCACAAAGCCGAGCCGCTCCATCTCGGCCACGGCCGCGGCGTACTCATCGGGCCAAAGGCGCCGATTGAGCGGCGACTCGCCCGCCACCAGGGGCGTGGGGTTGTACTGGGCCATGAGCGACAGGGTGAGCCGCGGGGAGAGCGACTCGGCGAGAAAACGCAGCACCTGCCGGGTGTTGGTCATGGCCCCGGGCAGCACCAGGTGGCGGACGATGAGCCCGCGCGTCACCAGACCCTGGTCGTCCAGGTGGAGCACACTGCCCCGCTGGCGGTACATCTCGGCAAGTGCTGCGGCCGCGACCTCGGGGTAGTCCCCGGCCCCGGACCAGCGCGCCGAGAGCACCGGGTCCATGTACTTGCAGTCCGGCAGGTACACGTCCACCAGGTCGTCGAGATGGCGCAGGGTGTCGACCCGGTCGTAGCCGTTCGAGTTGTAGACCACCACCGGCCGAAACCCCTGCCGGCGCACGGCGGTGATGATCGCCGCCATCTGCGGCACCAGGTGCGAGGCCGAAACAAAGCCCAGCCGGTCGATGCCGCTGTCGAGGATGCGGACAATGGCATCCACCACCGTGTCCAGGGTCCAGCACTCCTCGCCGGTATGCGCCTGCGGACGCGAAATCTGATGGTTCTGGCAGAAACGGCAGCGCAGGTTGCAGTGGGCAAAGAACACGTTGCAGATGCCGCGCTCGCCGCTGATCACCGGTTCCTCGCCGCGGTGTACGGTCACCGCGCTGAGAGCATAGCCCGCGCCGGTGCGGCAGTAACCGGACGGGCCGACGAAACGATCGACCCGGCAACAGCGGGGGCAGAGGCAACAGTCACGGAGTGCTTCCGGGTCGAGCGGCGAGGGTGCGGGTATCATGCGGGTTTTCCTTGCGAAGGGGGTCGATCCTGTCTACTGCTGACAGACCGGACACTATACCCTGCCTGCGCGAAAAGACCAGGCGTCAGTGCCTTCGGCCCCTCCCCGGGCCGCACTGCCGTCCCAACCGGAGGCGATCATGCCCAGACCTTCCCGGAACGGCGATACCGAGGCCCTGCTCGCTGACCTGCAGACCAAGGACAAGCTGCTCGCCTCGATGCACAAGATCAGCAGCCTGCTCACCCGGCCCATCCCCCTGGACCGCATCCTCACTGCCATCGTCCGCGAGACCTGCCTGGTGTTCGGCTTCACCCGCATGGCCGTGTTCCTCGCCAATCCGGACCGCACCCTGCTCGAGTGCCGCTACATCCACGGCTTCAACGCCCACGACTCGGAGCGGGCCTTCCGCCTGCCCTACCGCCTCCTCGACCACGACTGCGTCGAGACCCGGGTGGCCCGCCACGGCCGCGCCCTGTACGTGCGCGACTACCCCACCGATCCCCGCGTCACCGCCATCGACCTGGTGGTCAGCCGGATCATGGGGCGGGTGTCCACCATCGCCGTGCCGCTCAAGATCAAGCGGGCCGTGATCGGCCTGATCACCGCGGACAAGGGCCCGGAGCCGCTCAGGCTCGGCCGCAAGGAGATCGACGCCCTGGCCACCTTTGCCAACCAGGCGAGCATCATCATCGAAAACGCCCGCCTGCAGGCGCAGAACCAGCACACCATCCGCCGGCTGCTCACCCTGCAGGAGGCGAGCAAGCGGGCGAGCACCGCCTTTGACCGCAAGCGGCTGGTGCAGACCATCTGCACAGGCGGCCGCCGGCTCACGGGCGCGGCCGGCTGCAGCCTGTACCTGGCCCGGGACGGGGATGGCGCGCTGGCCCTTGCGCACAGCCGGGGCTGCTATCGCGACCACGACCAACGACTGCAGGGCCTGGACCGCGACCCGCTCATCGCCTGGGTGGCAACCAGCGGCCAGCCGGCGCTGGTCACGGACACGACCACAGACGAGCGCTGCCAGGGCGCCTCGCCCGCGGGTTCGCGCCTGGCTGTGCCCCTGCCGAGCGAAAAGCGGGTGGCAGGCGTGCTGGCCGTGCACAGCCCCGATCACCACGCCTTCTCGGAAGACGACCTCAAGCTGCTGCTCATCTTTGCCGATCACACCGCCAGCCTGCTCAGCAATGTCCGCCTCTACGGCCAGGTGCGCACCGAACGCAACTTCCGCGAAAACATCCTGGAGAGCGCGCCCAACAGCCTCATCACCGTGGACCTGGAACAGCGGGTCAGCTCGGTGAACCGGCGGGCCGAGGAGCTGTTCGCCCGGCCGCGCGCACAGCTCGTCGGCCGGCCCGTGGCCGCGGTGTTCGGCGAGGCCATCGCCCGCATCGTTGACCAGGCCATCGGCCACCGCACCGAGGTGAGCAACCGCGAGATCACCGTCGGCGCCACCGCCTTCGGGGTCACCTCCTCCCTGCTCCGGGACCACCGCGGCGGCCTGCTCGGGGCCATGGTGCTGGTGCGCGATCTGACCGAGGAGAAGAAGACCGAGGCCCTCATCCGGCGCATCGACCGGGTGACCGCACTCGGCCAGCTGAGCGCGGGCATTGCCCACGAGATCCGCAACCCGCTGGCGAGTATCAGCTTCAACGTGCAGCTGCTCGCCAAGCGGCTGAACAGCACCCCCGAGGCTGCCGGCCTGATCCACGACACCCGCGCGGGCATCGACCGCATCCGCTCGCTGGTGCAGTCCATGCTCGACTTCGCCCGGCCTGCGCCGCCCCGGCTGCAGCGCGGCTCCCTGGCCGCCCTGCTCCGTGAAACCGTGGCCCTGATGGACGCCCAGCTGCGCAAGAACCGGGTGGCCATCACCCTCGACCTGCCCGCGGACCTGCCCGAGGTGGTGTTCGACGCCCACCAGGTGCAGCAGGTCTTCGTCAACCTCGTGCTCAACGCCATGCAGGCCATGCCCGGCGGCGGCCGCATCGTCCTCGACGGCCGGGTCGAGCCGAACGCGGACGGCTGCGGCCGCTGCCTGCTCCTCCGCTGCACGGACCACGGCTGCGGCATCGCCCCGGACCAGCTGGCGCGCATCTTCAACCCCTTCTACACCACCAAGGCCGAGGGCACGGGCCTGGGGCTGTCCATTGTCCACAAGATCCTCGAACAGCACAACGCCACCGTGGAGGTGGTCAGCGAGGCGGGCCGCGGCACCAGCTTTCTCATCAGATTTCCCCTGGACCAGAACGGAGGCGACCCATGCAGCGGGAACGGATACTGATTGTCGATGACGACCGGCTCCTGCAGAACAGCCTGACCGCCATCCTCCGCGAACGCCACCAGCCGCTGGTCGCGGGCAGCGGCGAGGAGGCCCTGGGCCTGCTCGAACGCACGCCCGTGGACCTGGTGCTGCTCGACGTGCGCCTGCCGGGCATGGACGGCATCGCCACCCTGGAGGGTATCCGCGCCCGGCACCCGGAGCTGCCGGTGATCATGATGACCGCCTACGAGGACACGGCCACGGTGATCGCGGCCCTGCGCGCCGGGGCCCACGACTACCTGGTCAAGCCGCTGGAGATCGAGATGTTCGAACTGGCGGTGGACAAGGGGCTGGCCAACCTCCGCCTCCAGCGCGAGGTGGAGACCCTGCGCCGCGCCTCCCGCGAACGGTGGAGCCTGGACAACGTGGTCGCGGAGAGTTCGGCCATCCGCAGGGTGTTCGCCTTTGCCGACCGGGCCGCGCGCAGCCACGACACCACCGTGCTCATCGAGGGCGAAAGCGGCGTGGGCAAGGAGGTGGTGGCGCGCCTGATCCACCTGCACAGCAGCCGCGCCGACGGTCCCTTTGTCGGTCTCAACTGCGGGGCCATCAGCCGGGAACTGCTCGAGAGCGAGTTGTTCGGCTACGACAAGGGCGCCTTCACCGGCGGCCTGCAGGAGGGCAAGCAGGGCAAGTTCGAGCTGGCCGACAACGGCACCCTGCTGCTCGACGAGGTCAGCGAACTGCAGCCCGCGGCCCAGGTGAAGCTGCTGCGCTTCCTCGAGGAACGGGAGTTTTACCCGGTGGGCGGCACGCGCAGGAAAAAGGTGGACGTGCGCATCATCGCCGCCACCAATCGCGACCTGGACACCCAGGTGCGGGCCGGCGGGTTCCGTGAGGACCTCTACTACCGGCTGAACGTGGCCCGGGTGCGGGTGCCGCCCCTGCGCGAGCGGCCGGCGGATATTCTGCCGCTGGCACGCCATTTCCTGCTGCGCTTCAACGACAAGTTCGGTCGCCAGTTCCAGGAGTTCGCCCCGGCGGCCGGCGACCTGCTGCTCCACCACCCCTGGCGCGGCAACATCCGCGAACTGAAAAACGCCATCGAGCGGGTGGTGCTCATGGAGGACGGTACCACCGTGCAGGAAGCCCACCTGGCCTTCCTCGCCCCGGCCACCCACCGGGAGAACGACTTCTGCCTGCCGCCCGAGGGGATCGACCTGGAACGCCTGACCCGCGACCTGATCGTCCAGGCCCTGGAACGCACCGGCGGCAACCGGTCCCGGGCCGCACGCCTTCTCGGCATCTCCCGGCCGACGCTCATCTACCGCATCGACAAGCACAAGATCCGCTGCTGAACAAGGCCTGCCCCGACTGCCCGGGCCAAAAATGCAGCATATCCTGCATTTTTCAACAACCGTCCTGATCATCCCCTTTTCTCTCCGTTTTCGGGATGTTGCGCACAACAACCACCGCTGCCGGTGCAGCATATGCTGCACCGGCTCGGGGCCGGTCTCCCGGCTCCGGGCCGGAAGTACGGTTTTTCAACGCGTTATCCCGATCCGCCGCACTGGTACAGTCTGTGCAAGGTATATGGGCTGCAACGGCCATCCCAGGCCACGAGAACCGGCCGCGGCCGTCTTTTTTTGCTTCGCCGCGGGGGCCGGATCGGGTAAGAGCAGCCCAGCCGGGCACCGGCAGAGGCCCTTGTCCGGAGTCCTTTTCTCAACCCGGGACAACCGCGCCGAAACGGCCGGTCCCGCCCCTTCATCGACAGACACCAAGGAGAAAACATGCGAGAAGCAGTGATAGTCAGCGCGGTCCGAACCCCCCTGGGCAGCTTCAACGGCACCCTGGCCGCCATGGGCGCCACCAAGCTGGGCGGCCTGGTCATCGCCGAGGCCATCCGCCGGGCCGGAATCGACAAGGAAGCGGTCAACGAGTGCATCATGGGCCAGGTCCTGCCCTGCGGCTACGGCCAGAACCCGGCCAAGCAGGCGGCGGTGATGGCAGGCCTGCCCTGGGAGGTCGAGTGCCTGACCATCAACAAGGTCTGCGGTTCCGGCCTCAAGTCGGTGATGCTGGCCGCCCAGGCCATCTGTGCGGGGGATGCCGAGGTGGTGGTCGCCGGCGGCATGGAATGCATGAGCATGGCACCCTATTTCCTCAAAAAAGCCCGCTTCGGCTTCCGTATGGGCGACGGCACCCTGCACGACCACATGGTCCACGACGGCCTCTGGGACCATGTCAACGACTTCCACATGGGCATCAGCAACGAACTCTGCTCCGAGCGCTACCAGGTGAGCCGCGAGGACCAGGACCGCTACGCCGAGGAGTCCTACCGTCGTGCCCTGGCCGCCCAGGCCGCCGGAAAATTCGAGGACGAGATCCTCAAGGTGGAGATCCCCCAGCGCAAGGGCGAGCCCAAGATCTTCTGGCAGGACGAGTGCCCGCAGCCAACCAGCTACGAGCAGCTGGCCAAGATGAAGCCCGCCTTCAAGCAGGGCGGCGTGACCACCGCCGGCAATGCCTCGATCATCTCTGACGGCGCCGCCGCGGTGGTGGTGATGAGCCGTGACAAGGCCGAGGCGCTCGGCTGCACCATCCTGGCCACTATCGGCGCCCAGGCCTCGTACGGCATCGACATGAAGTACGTGCTTGTCGCGCCCATCTGGGCCGTGCCCAAGTGTTTGGAAAAAGAAGGGATCACCACTGCGGACATCGACCTGTACGAGATCAACGAGGCCTTCAGCGGCTCCACCGTGGCGGTGCTGAAAACCCTCGCTCTCGACCCGGCCCGGGTCAACGTCAACGGCGGCAGCGCCGCCATCGGCCATCCCATCGGCGCCAGCGGCTGCCGGCTGCTGGTCACCCTGCTGCACGAGATGGTCCGCCAGGACAGGAAGCGCGGCCTGGTGTCCCTCTGTCTCGGCGGCGGCGAGGCCGTGGCCATGATCGTCAAACGATAGACCCTCCGGAATCGTTCGTTCTTGCCGGCAGGCGAAAAGCGAAACCGCGGAGAGCCCCTCCCGGGGCGGGTTGGCAGTAAGGAGAACACAGGGAGCCTCGCTCGCAGGGAGAGTTTTTGGCTGCCGTTTTGGCTCACAGGAGAATGATTCGTGCCCGGACGGAAGCGGTAAACCAACAACAGTCAACAGAGGAGGGAGAAAACCCGGCGGGTGGTGCAAACAGCCCGGTCCGCCATGTCGTCTTTCAGGAAGAAGGAGAGAAACGTGTTCCGCGTTCGTGCGGAAAAAGGCCTATCAAGACGAAATATCAAGGGAAAGGAGAGAGGAATTTTATGGAATCAACAGGCAATCGTGCACTGATCCTTGCCGCCGGCATGCTGGTCATGCTGTGTTCAGGCGCCGTCTATATCTGGGGCGTCTTTCAGGGCCCGCTGGTCACAATGTTTTCGTGGACGCAGGCGTCGACGGCATTCACCTTTTCGTTGACCCTGGGAATATTCGGCTTAGGCACTGTTGTTGGTGGTCGGATTGTTGACAAGTTCGGGCCAAGGGAGGTAACGGCAGTCGGTGGCCTCCTGATCGGCGGCGGCGTCTACCTGGCCAGCCTGGTCAATGCCGACCGGATCTGGCTTCTCTGGCTGTCATACGGCGCGATGATGGGCTTCGGCGTTGGCATGATCTACACCCCGATCATCGCCTGCCTGTCCAGGTGGTATCCCGACAAGAAGGGTATGATCACCGGGTTGGTGGTGAGTTCCCTGGGAGCCGGCGGATTGGTCTTCACTCCGGTTGCCAAAGTGCTGGTCAGCAGTTTCGGTGTATTGAACACCTTTGCCACCATGGGGATCATCTTTGGTCTTCTGGTTGTTGGCTCTGCCTTTTTCCTGAAAAATCCGCCGGATAATTATAAGCCCGTCGGATGGACCCCTCCGACCGCCGGGACCGTGGCCGCCACGGTGAGGAATTATCCGCCCTCCGCCATGTTGATGACGCCCCAGTTCTATGCCCTGGCCATCATCCTGCTGATCGGGACCATGTCCGGACTGATGGTCATTCCTTTCGGTAAAATTCTCGCTGCCCAGGCAGGGCTTTCCGATACGATCGCCACCTCGGCTATCATGCTGATTTCCATCGGTAATGCCGCCGGCCGGTTCATCTGGGGTGCAACATCCGACAGGTTGGGCCGCCTGAAGACCATCATGGTCATCCTCTGCATCTCGGGGACAACCATGCTCTTCCTCAACCAGTTGACCGGAGTGGTTTCCCTGGTGGGCATCGGCATCGTCGCATTCTGCTACGGCGGCATCCTCGGCACCATGCCGGCCACCACTGCGGACTTCTTCGGCCCCAAAAACCTCGGCATGAACTATGGCCTGCTGCTTTTGGCCTTCAGCACCTCGGCAATCGGCGCGCCGATTGTCGCCGGCATGGTTAAGGATGCCACAGGCGACTTCAAGGCAGCGTTTCTCATCGGCGGTATTTCCTGTCTTGTCGCCCTGGCCATCGCTTTCTTCACCAAGCCGCCCGCTGCCAGGGAATAACCAGCATGACCGGACCACATGGGCCGACCACAACGATCAATGAATGACTGCGTTCCGGCATGACAACGGAGCCGGAACCAGCATCGTTCATGTCAGGAACGGTTTGACCGGACCATGCCAGCCTCCAGTGTGCAGGCTGGCATGGCGGCACAGCGGGGACGATGAGCGGACCCGGAGTACACACAAGCACAACGTGACACGATAACAACAAGGAGTGGAGTATGAATCTTGATTTGACCGAAGAACAAAAACTGATCCAGGAAACGGCCCGTGATTTCGCCAGGGCCGAACTCGAGCCCGTGGCCGCCAGGCTGGACGAGGACAAGGACCGTGAAACCCTGTTGGCCGGCCTGAAAAAACTGGCCGAACTCGGCTTCATGGGCCTGAATATCAAAGACACCTACGGCGGCTCCGAGGCCGGCGTCATCGCCTTCAGCGTGGCCATGACCGAGATCGCCCGGGCCTGCGCCTCCACCGCGGTGACCGTGTCCGTGAACAACATGGTCTGCGAGGTCATCCAGGCCATCGGTTCGGAGGAGCAGAAAAAGGCCTACATCCCCAAGATCTGCTCGGGCGAGTACGCGGCCGGCAGCTTCGGCCTGACCGAGACCTGCGCCGGTTCCGACCCCTCGGGCATGTGCACCACCGCCACCAAGGACGGTGATTCCTACGTGCTCAACGGCTCCAAGATCTTCATCACCAGCGCGCCCTATGCCGGCGTGTTCGTGGTCTGGGCCGTGACCGACAAGGAGGCCCCGCGCGGCAAGGGCATCAGCACCTTCCTGATCGAGGCCGGCACCCCGGGGTTGACCATCGGCAAGGAAGAGCACAAGATGGGCCAGAACGCCTCGGCCACCAATGAGCTGATCTTCGACAACTGCCGCGTGCCCGCCTCGGCCATGATGGGCAAGCCCAACGACGGCTTCCGCATCGCCGTGGCCGAGTTGGCCGGCGGCCGCATCGGCATCGGCTCGCTCGGTCTGGGCATCGGCCTTGCGGCCATGGACTTTGCTACCAAATACGCCGCCGACCGGCAGCAGTTCTGCCAGAAGATCAGCAATTTCCAGGCGATCCAGTGGATGATCGCCGACTCCTACACCGAGCTCGAGGCGGCCCGACTCCTGCTCATGAACGCCGCCTTCCGCAAGGAGCAGGGGCGGCCGTTTGCCAAGGAGGCCTCCATGGCCAAGGTGTACGCCACCGAAAGCG
>Ga0265295_1006464_pt1 | contig 14171 bp, 9 predicted proteins | sample Munlansysbiofilm_FD_192503 | JGI IMG/M metagenome (GOLD analysis project Ga0265295, IMG submission 192503) | Leachate microbial communities from a municipal landfill in Southern Ontario, Canada - Methane capture system biofilm | ecosystem: Engineered > Solid waste > Landfill > Unclassified ... | reverse complement strand
TAATGCAGTCGTCGCGTAAAATATTTTTGCTTACAACGTCGTCGGCGATATCTTTGATCTGCATGTCGCATACGTTGTAGCAATCCCCGCAGCGTGTGCATTTGCTTCCCTCTTTGCGCAGTTGCACGAACGAAAATTTCGAGAATATGTAGTGCAGAGCGCTCATGGGGCAGAAAAAACAAAAAAACCGTTTTTTTACAAAACTCCCCGCCAAAAAAAGCCCCGCAAAAAAGATCCCTATCGCCGTGAGTGCCATGGCGGTTTTGCTTGAGAAATCGATCGTCCATTGGGAAAAATCGCCGCTGAGCGTAGGGGAGATAACCCGCGCGGGGCACATTTTGCAAAATGCGGCAGACCACTCCGAGCCTAGAGCACCCACGCCCATCAACAAAGGGACAAGCAGCACGATTGCCAAAAAGATATATTTGATTTTCGAGAGCTTTTCAAACGTGTCGTGCGTATAGGTGGAGTAGCGGATACCCAAAAATTTTCTCAAAGAGGTGAGCCAGTCTTGTAGTGTGCCAAAAGGGCAGACGTAGCCGCACCACGCTTTGTTTAAAAAAATAAACCAAAAAAGAAAGGTGAGCAAGCCACTCAAAACGCCGATTGCCGCACCTCCTAAAAGAATCTGCGCGGGCATTGCGAGTTGATGCTGCAGGGGGATGAGGTAACATGCCCCCGCGCTTTCACCGTTGTAGGGACATGCAAAAATCGGGAGTTTCGAGCCGAGCTGCAGTGCAAAATAGCCTCCGTACACAAAAAGAACAAAGCTTGCAAGTTGCACCCAAAAACGAAAACGCGCAAGGTTGACGCCGTTTACGAGGTTTTTGATTTTATTTTTCATAGTGCAACCTCGCTAAAAGGTTTGGTTCGGTTGCGTCTGTATCTATAAACGACATATCCCGAAACAGCGAGGGTTATGATAAAGAGTAAAAGCGCGTACGCGTAAGATTGGTAATCGCTCGGTGCAGGATAATACGAGAGCGGATAGGTGAGAACATAGCTCCTCTCTTTGCTTGGCATGTAGCGTAGAGTTAGAAGCATCTCCCCTTTGCGGCGCTTCTCAAACGCATCCCACGTATCGGGAAAATAATCGCGGATGATACGGAACGAAGCTTTCCCTTGTGCATCGGTTCGTACCGTTTTGCTCCAGCCGCTTTGCAGGGCGATATGCAGTTGTGCCCCAGCCAACGGCTTGCCCTCAAAAAGTGCTTGAAACTTCAGCAGATCACCCATGGCATGTGTGTAGAAAAAACTCTCTTCTTCGTCGTTTTTGATGCGGATAAGGTCGATGGGAGTTTCGTTTTGTAAGAAGCTCTTTTTGACACGCTCCTCGTAGCGCTCTTCGCTTGCATGGGAGCCGCGCAGGTGTTCGAGTTTGGCGACTCTTGTGATGTTTACTCCCGCAATTTCGCGCGTATCGAGTGCGTAAAGGTTGTAGTAGCCGTTTTTTGGTACCGCAAATGTGTAGGCATGGGTCGCCTCTTCGTTTTTGTTCGGTTTAAGGGGATGAAGAGTTCCCGCGGTGTCGAGATAAAAACTTCTAAGTGTTTCGGGTGCAACGGGTGCTGCATCTAGGTAGCCGCTGCCGCCGAGAAGCCATACTTTTTGCTCGGGGATACTACCCCGTTTTGACGGCATGTGCCCGCCGTGCATCCCCCCTTTGGCGTTTTGTGCAGGGTCGCTTAGGGAGAAGTAGAGGAGTTTATCTGCGCCGAGTGATTCGATACCAAGAGGTTCGAGTGTGTGGCTGCAACAGCTTGCGTCGTCGTGGGTGTTTGGCTGATGCATGGCATGTGCGCCGCGCTCTTGTGAGCCGTAGGTCTTAAAAATGTAGCCGCGGTAGATGTTGGTGCCGATAAAAAAGAGGATCAAAAACGAAGCGAAGAAGTAAGCAAAAACCTTGCGCAAACGCGAGGCTTCGACGAGTTTGAGACGTTTGTAAAGCAGTACGAGCGCCCAGAGAACGCCGAGCCATTTGAGCAGCTCAAAATAGCCAAGCCACGCATCCCCTCTCTTTGCCAAGGGTGCGACCTCAAGGCTCATACCAAACGCCTGCGCAAACCCCGCTACGATCTCTTGATAATCATGGGTAAAAAAGCCGCCAAGGGCGTGCCCCAAAGAGCCTAAGATAAACAGAGGCGCGTAGGCATAGCCAAGCGAGGCGAAGGTAGAAGCATACTCTTTTTTTAAAACTTTGGCGGCTAAAAAAAGTCCGAGCACGGCAAAAAAAGCGGTGAACATAAGCGCGTACAAAAAGGCAAAACCCCCTGCATATTCGCTCATGCCAAGATACGCCGCGGTTTTGTTCCAGATCATGCTATCGGCTATTTTTGTTCTATTTAAACCGTGGGCAAACCCCATAGAAACGGGGATGGCACCTAGAATGAGAATATAAGTCCACACCTCCGCAGGGAGGGTTTTGAATTTAGAAAAAAGCTGCTCGGAGGGTTTTGTAATGCTAAATTTTACCGCTTCGCACGATGCGGCACATGCCATGCAAAGGGTGCAGTCGTCCGCTTGGTTTTTCTTTGCAAAACTAAAAGGTTTAAGCGCGTAGGGGCAAGCCTCGGCACACTCAAAAGTGCGGCACTCGGCGCATGAAGCGGTGTAGGTTTCAAGCTTGGTAAAAGAGAGTTTGTCGTACGCGCGGGTGAGGGTGCCGATGGGGCAGATATATTTGCAGTAGCTCATCTCTTTGTAGAGAAAGTAAAAAACAAAAGCGATAAGCGTCATCCCGCCAAACATCGCCGCCGTTGCTAGCGGGGACTTCCAAAAAAAAGGGAAAGTATAATAGACGCCCCACCAGCCCACGACAAGCAGAGTGATGCCGATGTATCTGTTTTGCATCCATTGCGGCATGGCATGTTGCAAACCGAATTTACCGATATATTTGCCCAAAAAGCCGTGGGGGCAGATACCGCAAAAGATACGCCCGAAAGTAGGAAGCGTGGAGACCATAAAAAGCGCCCAAAAGATCCCCCAAAAAACCGCTCCCGTAAAGAGATTCTCTTTGCCTTGGTACAAAAACCCGTACAAAATCGCATAAAAGAAAAGAGCCGCAACCGCGATTCTTAGAACGAGAAGAAACGTTTTGTTTTTAAACAAAAATCCCAAAATAGGTTTGGCGAAAATATCGTTCGTATCCCTTTTTTGATGTGTAACCATAGTACCCCTTTTATAAATGTATCTGTCCGCCAAGCAGGGCTATCCCCACCGCCGCCAAAAAAAGTGCTGCCGCCGCCTCTACGTGCTTTGCGTACTTTTTAAACTCCCCGAGCAGCCCTCGCATAAGAGTGGAGAGAAAAAAACCGTAAAAGAAAAACGGTACCAAAACGGCACCGAAACCAAAATAGAGCCCCATCTGCATCGCATCAACGTTTGAAATTGCATTGGCGCTTAGGGCTACGAGTGTAAGAAGCGGCACGCACGGGTTGATAGAGAATAAAAACCCCATGCCAAAGAGAGCAAAAGGATTCGCGTTAGGCTTGTGAGAACAAAGCGTCGCGGTACATGATTTTTTTTGTTTTTTAATTATTTTATAGAGTAAAAAAACGCCCATAATCAGGGTAAAGCCTCCCAAAATGAACCGAAACAGCTCATTATCTTGGAGCATCGCTTTAGTCAGCCCCGCACTCGAATACGCAAGCATAGCAATCAGCGTATACGCAACGATACGCCCCAAACTAAAAGGAAGTACCAAAGAGATCGATTGTCTTACGTTTTGCGAGTTGCTCACAAGCAGGGGGGACAAAAACGGCATACACGAAAACATACATGCCGTACTTCCGTAAGAAAGTCCCAAAAGAAAGAGTGAAAAAAGGGTGATGCTCTGCATGGTGTGCTACGCTTTGTCCGTAAAATGTGCTTGTTTAAACGGCGCGTATTCTAATAAAGAAGTGTTACTTTTGTGTTAATTTTATTTTTTTCATTTATTTTAAATAATGGATCTCTTTTATAACCTAGACTCTGAATCGAGTTCAGGGTGACGGAGGGAAAAATTCTTGGCATGCGGGGGAATACGCGACATGCCTTCCATGTTATAATGGCAAACTATTATCGACTACCTATGCGACAAGCAGATAAAAGCCCTCGAAAATCAAGGAAAGGAGCCTGAAAATTGATACTAGAGAACAAACTCGGCATCACCGACCAAATAGCGCTTGCCAAAGCCGAAGAGAAAATCAGTAAGCAAAAAGCAAAACAGCTTTTTGATTCGGGCGATATCGATAAGGTGCAGGTGGGAACATTCGCGGGGTTGGCGTTTATTCATAGTTATTTGTTCGAAGAGATTTACCCTTTTGCGGGCAAAACACGCGATGTTAATATTGCCAAAGGGGATTTTCGCTTTGCACCGCTAATGTATCTTGAAGCCTCGCTCGCGCACATCGACGCCATGCCCCAAAGCAGTTTTGAGCAGATTATCGAAAAATACGTAGAGATGAATATCGCTCATCCGTTTCGTGAGGGGAACGGTCGTGCTACGCGCATCTGGCTTGATCTTATGCTCAAACATGAGACGAAACAAGTAATAGACTGGAATAGGGTCGATAAAGAGGAGTACCTCTCTAGCATGCAGCGCAGCGTCGTCAAAGATATCGAGATCAAACACCTCCTCAAACTCGCCCTCACCGATAAGATACACGATCGCGCACTCTTCATGAAAGGGATCGACGTGAGCTACTACTACGAGGGCTACAGCCTCTTTAAAACCGAGGAGCTATAAAACGCCGCATGCCAAGAAAAATTCATGGCATGTGCACATTCGTTTTACTCTTTTGAATATGGAATCTAGGGGTTACGTCGAACCTTTTTAGATGGTATAATGCCGCACTATTTTTAACCACACAAACACGTAAAACAAAAGAGGAATTTCACAAATGACAAGCACCCAACAACGCGCCGCACTCCAAAACCAAATATGGAAAATCGCCAACGAGGTTCGCGGTTCGGTGGACGGTTGGGATTTCAAGCAGTATGTTCTGGGGGCGCTTTTTTACCGATTTATGAGCGAAAATTTTGCCGATTACATCGAGGGCGGCGATGCAAGCGTAAACTACGCCGCACTCGGCGATGAGGTGATCACGCCGCAGATCAAAGAAGACGCGATCAAAACCAAAGGCTACTTCATCTACCCAAGCGAGCTTTTCGTAAACGTCGCCAAAAAAGCCCATGCCAACCCCAATCTCAACACTGATTTAGCCGCGATATTTTCCGCTATTGAGAGTTCTGCAAACGGCTACCCTTCCGAAAGCGACATCAAAGGGCTCTTTGCCGACTTCGACACCACCAGCAACCGCCTAGGTAACACCGTAAACGATAAAAACAGCCGTTTGGCGGCGGTGCTCAAAGGGGTGGCGGGTCTGGATTTCGGAGCTTTCGAGGCAAGCCACATCGACCTTTTCGGGGATGCTTATGAGTTTCTCATCTCCAACTACGCCGCCAATGCGGGCAAATCGGGGGGCGAGTTTTTCACCCCGCAACACGTCTCCAAACTCATCGCACAACTGGCGATGCACAAGCAGACAAAGGTGAACAAAATCTACGACCCCGCCGCAGGTTCGGGCTCGCTGCTCTTGCAAGCCAAAAAACATTTCGACGCCCACATCATCGAAGAGGGGTTTTTCGGTCAAGAGATCAACCACACCACCTACAACCTCGCCCGTATGAACATGTTTTTGCACAACGTCAACTACGACAAGTTCAACATGGCGCTGGGCAATACGCTGCTTGCCCCACATTTCGGCGATGACAAACCTTTTGATGCCATCGTCTCCAATCCTCCCTATTCGGTCAATTGGATAGGCTCCGACGATCCGACCCTCATAAACGACGAGCGCTTCGCCCCCGCAGGGGTTTTGGCACCCAAATCCAAAGCCGATTTCGCCTTTGTGCTTCATAGCCTAAGCTATCTTTCCAGTAGAGGGCGCGCGGCGATCGTCTGTTTTCCCGGCATTTTTTACCGTGGCGGCGCGGAGCAGAAGATCCGCCAATACTTGGTCGATAACAACTACGTCGAAACGATCATCGCGCTTGCGCCCAACCTTTTTTTCGGCACCTCGATCGCCGTCACCATCCTCGTGCTCTCCAAACACAAAAGCGACACCAAAACCCAGTTTATCGACGCGAGCGCCTTGTTTAAAAAAGCGACCAACAACAACATCCTCACCGATGCGCACATTGCGCAGATTATGGAGGTGTTTGACACCAAAGAGAACATCCCTCACTTCGCCGTGTCGGTCGATCATGACGCCATCGCCGCGAACGATTATAACCTCTCGGTAAGCTCCTACGTCGAAGCCAAAGACACCCGCGAAGTCATCGACATCGCCACACTTAACGCCGAGCTAAAAACCACGGTAGCGCGCATCGACGCACTTCGCGTCGAGATAGATGCCATCGTAGCGGAGATCGAGGGGGTTCAATCATGAGTAAAAAGAAGTTACAAGCGCCCACCATCCGCTCATCCGCTGCCGAATACCTGACGTTCGTCGCGGCAAGCGGCGAAGGGGGCGTGGAAGCTGTCTATGCGGATGAAAACGTATGGCTCAGCCAAAAAATGATGGCAACTTTATACGATGTTGATGTAAGAACGATCAATTACCACCTAAAGAAAATTTTTGCCGATAGCGAACTGGTAGAAGAATCAGTTATCCAAAATTTTCGGATAACTGCCACCGACGGTAAAAATTACAATACCAACCACTATAACCTCTCCGCAATCATCGCCGTCGGCTACAAAGTTAACTCCGAGCGTGCAGTGCAGTTTCGCAAATGGGCAACGCACATTATCAAAGAGTTCACCATCAAAGCCTACGTGATGGACGATGAGCGCCTAAAAAACGACGGCACGATACTCGGCAAAAAATATTTTGAAGAACAGCTTGAACGCATCCGTGAAATACGCCTCAGCGAGCGCAAGTTTTATCAAAAGATTACCGATATCTACGCTACCGCTATCGACTACGACGTGACAGCCGCCGCCACCAAGCGCTTTTTTGCCACCGTGCAAAACAAACTGCATTGGGCAATTCACGGCCAAACCGCCGCCGAAGTGATCTTCTCCCGCGCCGATGCAAAAAAACAGCACATGGGTTTAACCTCATGGAAAGATGCCCCAACGGGCAAGATTCAAAAATTTGACGTCAGCATTGCCAAAAACTATCTGAGTGACAAAGAGATGGCGCAACTGCAACGGCTGGTCAATGCCTATCTGGATGTGGCGGAGGATATGGCACAGCGGGAGATCCCCATGACCATGGCGGATTGGGAAGAGCGGCTGGGTCGTTTTATCTCCGCTACCGATCGCGCCGTTTTGCAAGACGCAGGAAAAATCAGCGCCGAAATCGCCAAAGCCCATGCCGAGAGCGAGTTTGAAAAATACCGTATCATTCAAGATCGCCTCTATGAGTCCGACTTTGACAAACAGCTCAAAGCGCTCCAAACTCCCCTGATCGAAGTCCAAAAAGAGAGCCGTAAAAAATGAGCCGTTTGAGTTTTTTGGAACGACTGCTAGAGGGCGCGGCGGTGGAGTGGAAGAAATTGGGGGAAGTGGCGGAAATTTACGGTGGACTTACTGGAAAAAATAAATCTGATTTTGAAAATGGTAATGCTAAATATATTTCATATAAAAACATTTTTAACAATATAGAAATAAATTTTGATAGGCTTGATTCTGTAAAAGTATCCGCTTCTGAAAATCAACACGAAGTAAAATACGGTGATGTTTTATTTACAGGTTCATCGGAGACGGCAGATGAAGTAGGGATGTCTTCATCGGTTACAACACAATTTCATAGTAAGGTTTATTTGAATAGTTTCTCGTTTGGTGTAAGATTTAATGATGATATTCAGATAACGCCAGAATTTTCAAAATATTTATTCCGTAGTCATTTTATGCGTGTTGAAATTGCCAAAACAGCGAGTGGCGTTACGCGTTTTAATGTGTCAAAAGCAAGATTTAAAAAAATCAAAATCCCCATCCCGCCCTTGCATGTGCAAGGGGAAATTGTCCGAATCTTGGACAATTTTACGCTTCTTACGGCGGAGCTTACGGCGGAGCTTACGGCGCGCCGCAAGCAGTACGCCTACTACCGCGACCGACTCCTTACCTTTACGGAGGAGCAAGCGGAGTGGAAGACGTTAGGGGAAGTGGCGAAAATTGGCACAGGCAGTCATGACACACAAGACGCTATTGAAGATGGTGATTATATTTTTTATGCTCGCGGTCGTGAGCCGTTAAAGCTAGATGTATTTGATTTTGATGAAACTGCAATCATTACCGCTGGAGATGGTGCTGGGGTTGGAAAAGTATTTCATTACGTCCAAGGTAAATATGCACTGCATCAACGTGCATACCGTATTGTCCCAAACGAAAATATGGAAGCGAGATTTATATATCACTACATAACATCATATTTTTACGCATACATACAAAAAGCATCGGTGAGTTCATCTGTTACTTCACTTCGTAGACCGATGTTTTTGAAGTTTCCCATTCCCATCCCGCCCCTCGTCGAACAAGAACGCATCGTCGCCATCCTCGACAAATTCGACGCGCTCACCCACTCCCTCACAGAGGGGCTACCGCGCGAAATCGAACTGCGCCAAAAACAGTACGAGCATTACCGCGACATGCTTTTAAACTTTCCAAAAGAAAATCCCGCCTATTTGGAAGTAACGCATGAGCAAAAAGGGAAGTAACCAACGGGGTTTATTGACTCGTAATGCTTATAATACGGGCATTTTAAAGAGTTTTTGAGAAGTAAGCAATATCAAAAGAGGAACTAGAACGGTTTCGTATCGGATTTTTTAAACTTGGAGAAAAATAGATGAAAGAACATAACGTCATAGCAGAATCCAACAACTACATCGTTTTGGACAAATACGTCAAGATCGAGCAGAAGGGTGCGCTCTACCAAAGCGAGAGCGATCTGGAACGCGAACTGATCGAGGATTTGACCGCTCAGGGGTATGAATTTCTCGAAGGGCTTAACACCCCCGAAAAACTGCTCTCCAACGTGCGTGCGCAGTTAGAGGCGCTGAACAACGTCACGTTTGCAGACGATGAGTGGCGGCGCTTCACGGAGCAGTATCTGGATAAGCCAAGCGATAGCGTCATCGACAAAACCCGTAAGATTCACGACGATTACATCTACGATTTCGTCTTTGACGACGGGCATATCCAAAACATCTACCTTGTGGACAAGAAAAACATTGCGCGAAATCGTCTCCAAGTGATCAAACAGTTTGAACAAAAAGGGACACATGCCAACCGCTACGACGTCACGATACTCGTCAACGGTTTGCCGCTGGTGCAAGTGGAGCTGAAAAAACGGGGCGTGGCAATTCGAGAGGCGTTTAATCAAGTGCATCGTTATTCCAAAGAGAGTTTTAATTCCGAAAATTCGCTTTTTAAATACCTGCAACTTTTCGTAATCTCAAACGGCACCGACAGCCGCTACTTCGCCAACACCACCAAACGCGACAAAAACAGCTTTGATTTTACGATGAACTGGGCGAAGTCGGATAATACGCTTATCAAAGACCTCAAAGATTTTACGGCGACCTTTTTTACGAAAAACACCTTGCTTAACGTGCTGCTTCATTACAGTGTCTTTGACGTCAGCGATACGCTGCTTATCATGCGCCCCTATCAGATCGCCGCGACCGAGCGGATTTTGTGGAAGATCAAAAGCTCCTACCAAAGCAAAACATGGAGCAAAGTAGAAAGCGGCGGCTACATCTGGCACACCACGGGATCGGGCAAGACGCTCACGAGCTTTAAAGCGGCGCGTTTGGCGACCGAGCTTGATTTTATAGATAAAGTCTTTTTCGTAGTGGATAGAAAAGACCTCGATTACCAGACGATGAAAGAGTACCAGCGTTTTTCGCCCGATAGCGTCAACGGCTCTGAGAGCACCGCAGGGCTGAAACGTAACCTCGAAAAAGAGGACAATAAAATCATCGTCACCACCATCCAAAAGCTCAACAATCTTATGAAAAGTGAGGGTGATTTACCTATCTATGCCAAGCAAGTCGTGTTTATCTTCGATGAGGCGCACCGCAGTCAGTTCGGCGAAGCGCAAAAAAATCTCAAAAAGAAGTTTAAAAAGTTTTATCAGTTCGGGTTTACGGGAACGCCGATTTTCCCAAAAAATGCTTTGGGGGCGGAGACCACGGCGAGCGTATTCGGAAGAGAGCTTCACTCGTACGTGATCACCGATGCGATCCGCGATGAGAAGGTACTTAAGTTTAAAGTCGATTACAACGACGTGCGCGCGAAGTTCAAGGCAATCGAGAGTGAGCAAGACGAGAAAAAACTCTCTGCCGCCGAAAACAGAGAGGCGCTACTGCATCCTGAGCGTATCGGCGAGATTTCGCACTATATTTTAAATAACTTTAGACAAAAAACCCATCGTCTAAGCGCAGGCGCCAAAGGGTTTAACGCGATGTTTGCCGTCAGCAGCGTGGACGCGGCAAAACTCTACTACGAAGTGCTAAACCGCGCGCAAAAAGAGAGCCAAAAACCGCTTAAAATCGCCACTATTTTTTCGTATGCCGCCAACGAGGAGCAAGACGCCGTAGGGGAGATTAGCGATGAGAGCTTCGAGCTTAGCGCGATGGATGCAAGCGCCAAAGAGTTTTTAAGCGCGGCGATCAACGACTATAACGCGATGTTTAGAACCAACTACGGCGTGGAGGGCAACGCTTTTGCCAACTACTACCGCGACCTTGCCAAGCGGGTGAAAAATCAGGAGGTGGATTTGCTTATCGTGGTGGGGATGTTTTTGACGGGGTTTGACGCGCCCACGCTCAACACCCTCTTTGTGGATAAAAACCTGCGCTACCACGGGCTGATGCAAGCCTATTCACGCACCAACCGCATTTACGACGCGACAAAAACTTTCGGGAATATCGTGACGTTTCGCGATTTAGAGCAAGCCACCGTAGATGCCATTACGCTCTTTGGGGATAAAAACACCAAAAACGTGGTGCTTGAAAAAAGCTACAAAGAGCAGATGGAGGGCTTTACCGATACGACAAGCGGCGAAGCACGGCGCGGATTTTTGGAGGTGGCGGCAGAGCTTTGCGAACGCTTCCCCGATCCCGATGCGATAGAGACCGAAAAAGATAAAAAAGCGTTCGCCAAACTCTTCGGCGAGTATCTGCGTGCCGAGAATATTTTACAAAACTACGACGAATTTGCCGCGTTAAAAGCGTTGCAAAATCTGGACATGAATGACCCCGAAGCCGTAGAAGCGTTTCAAGCCAAACACTATGTGAGTGACGAAGATTTACATGCCATGCAAGAAATTCCAATCCCTGCCGAACGTACGGTTCAGGATTATCGCTCCACCTACAACGATATCCGCGATTGGTTGCGTCGTGAAAAATCCTCTAAAGAAAAAGAGGCTTCAAGCATCGATTGGGATGATGTGGTTTTTGAGGTGGATTTACTTAAATCGCAAGAGATTAACCTCGATTATATTTTGGAACTTCTTTACGAACACTACAAAAAAATGCAAGATAAAGCGGCACTTATCGAAGAGATGCGCCGCGTGATTCGTGCGAGTTTGGGTAATCGTGCCAAAGAGAGTTTGATCGTCGATTTTATCAACCAAACCGACCTCGACACGATTGGCGATAAATCGGGCGTGATGGAAGCGTTTTATGCGTTTGCACAAGAAGAGCGACAACAAGAAGTAGAAGCGCTCATTCGCGATGAAAACCTCAACGAAGAAGCGGCAAAGCGCTATATCGCCACATCGCTCAAACGAGAATTTGCCAGTGAAAACGGTACGGAACTTAATGAATTGCTACCAAAAATGAGCCCGCTCAATCCGCAATACCTCACCAAAAAGCAGAGCGTTTTTCAACAAATAGCCGCTTTGGTGGAGAAATTTAAAGGGGTGGGCGGTCAGGTTTGATGTAAACTCGTTTTCTCTCTCACATGCCAAGAAAAATTCATGGCATGTACCCCCTTTTTTCACACAATTTTTCTTTTCTGCATAATCCATTCTTACAAATTTGTTCCGCTTTTGTCGTTTTGTCGCGCCTTATCTGCTTTTGTCATTTTAGCCTTGCAAAAATCGTAGAACAGCCTTTGCACATACAACGGCGAAGTACATGGATACCTTGAGAAGGGTGTTTAAACTAAGGAGAAAAAATGTCTGAACTTCGTCAAATTGCATTTTACGGGAAAGGCGGGATCGGTAAATCTACTACATCCCAGAACACGTTGGCCGCGATGGCTTACTACTTTGACAAGAATATTATGATCGTAGGGTGCGACCCAAAAGCGGACTCTACGCGTCTTATTCTTCATGAAAAAGCACAAAACACTATTTTACAGCTTGCAGCCGAGATGGGAACCGTTGAAGACTTGGAGCTTGAAGATGCATGTAAACCGGGAGCGGGTATTTTTTCTCCCGAGTCTCCGCACGGTTGGATCAATTGTACTGAATCAGGCGGACCAGAGCCGGGAGTAGGTTGTGCAGGTCGCGGGGTTATTACGGCTATTAACTTTCTTGAAGAAGAGGGTGCATATGAGGCAGAGGGACTAGACTTCGTTTCTTACGACGTTCTTGGGGACGTTGTGTGCGGCGGGTTTGCTATGCCGATCCGTGAAGGGAAAGCGCAAGAGATCTATATCGTTATGTCTGGTGAGATGATGGCGATGTATGCGGCAAACAACATCTCTAAAGGTATCTTAAAATACGCAAACACGGGTGGGGTACGCCTTGCAGGTCTTATCTGTAACGCTCGTATGACAGACCGCGAATACGACTTGGCATGGGCACTCGCTCGTGAACTCGGAACGCAAATGATCCACTTCGTACCGCGTAACAATATCGTACAACACGCTGAGCTTCGCCGTATGACGGTTGTCGAGTACAGCCCAAAATCGGATCAAGCGCAAGAGTACAAAGAGCTTGCTCGCAAAATTATCGCGAACGATCTTAAAGTGATCCCGACTCCATTAGAGATGGATGATCTTGAGAGCCTCTTGATGGAATACGGTCTTGAAGAGGAAGTTCTTGAGGACGAAATCGGTAAATCGGCAGAAGCGTAATTGTTGCGCGCCGATGAAGGTGTCGCGGCATTGCTGCGGCGTTTACATTCTCATAATGAAAAGAAAATAAAAGACAAAGAAGGAGAATCACAATGTTTATATTAGGTTTCCATTTTCCGGCAAGCTTCGGAAATAAAGTTCCGGATGAAAAAGTAGTTGAGAAGTTAGAGGGTGCAGGGATCGATTTTGACTCGGTAAACGAGATCAAAATGACCAGCGAATCTCACGGGGTTAAAGAGACGCTTTCGTACACGAAAAAAGATACGTTTATGTTTAAAGCACTCGTACACTACGTAAAAACGGCGGAAACGGAGTATATGATCTATACAAACCGTTACCAAATATCCGAACTTTCAAAACGTTTAGACAAAGATGATGAGACGATGGCACTTTGCAAAAAATTCGACTCTATGGCGCAGTTCAAAATAACGGCAGCGTAACAATAAAAAAAAATAGAGAGAGGAGATTACAATGGGTCCAGAGTCTTTAGAAGCTAGACAAAAAGCGGCGGTCGAGGAAGTTTTAAAAGCTTACCCCGACAAAGCTGCAAAAAACCGTGCAAAACACTTGGGTGTGGGCGGTCCGGATGATGAAAGTCAAAAAACGTGCGGGAACGTTCGCTCGAACAAAAAAACCGTTCCGGGTGTTATGAGCCAACGCGGGTGTGCGTATGCGGGGAGTAAAGGGGTTGTTTGGGGACCTGTTAAAGATATGGTTCACATCAGTCACGGTCCTATCGGATGCGGGCAATACAGCCGTGCAGGTCGCCGTAACTACTACATAGGTACGACGGGTGTCGATACGTTCGTTACGATGAACTTCTCTTCCGATTTTCAAGAGAAAGATATCGTTTTCGGCGGGGATAAAAAACTGATCAAATGTTTGGAAGAGATCGACGTACTTTTCCCTTTAAACAACGGTATCACCGTACAATCGGAGTGTCCGATCGGTCTTATCGGAGACGACATCAACGCAACGTCGAAAAAATACGCTGCAGAAAACAATAAGACGATTATCCCCGTTAACTGCGAAGGTTTTAGAGGGGTTTCTCAATCACTCGGGCACCACATCGCAAACGACACGGTGCGCGATTATG
>Ga0265295_1006463_pt1 | contig 14172 bp, 14 predicted proteins | sample Munlansysbiofilm_FD_192503 | JGI IMG/M metagenome (GOLD analysis project Ga0265295, IMG submission 192503) | Leachate microbial communities from a municipal landfill in Southern Ontario, Canada - Methane capture system biofilm | ecosystem: Engineered > Solid waste > Landfill > Unclassified ... | reverse complement strand
GTAATGAAAATGAAGGTATTATTAATGATTTAAAACAAATAGATGTTAATAAACTTACCCCGGTAGAAGCGTTGAATTTTCTTGATGAAATTAAAAACAAAATAAAACAATTATAATTTATAATTGTTTTTTAATTATCTTAAATGTGTTAAAATTAAAGAGGTGAGCATATGAAAAAGACAAGAAGTGAATTAAGAGATATTATCGTAAAAATTTTATATCAAATAATTTTATATAAAGAACATAATATAAAATATGAGATTAATGAAGTAATTAAAGAACACTTAGAAATAGAGAATGAATTTGTTTCAACAAGTGTTGATTTAATTGTGGTTAAATATGATGAATTAGCCAGTTTAATTAATAAATATTTAAATAACTGGACTTTGGAACGCTTAGGGAAAATAGATCAAGCTATCCTATTGTTTAGTGTTTATGAATTAATATATACAGATATTCCTAAAATTGTAGCCATTGATGAAGGGGTTGAACTTGCTAAAAAGTATAGTGATGATGATGTTAGAAAAATGATTAATGGCGTATTAGATAAAATTTATCATGAGGAAATTAACAATGAATAATTATTTGACAATTACGGCCTTAAATCGTTATTTAAAGCATGTAATGGATAATGATGAATATTTACAAGATATTTATTTAAAAGGAGAAATTTCTAACTTTAAACCCCATGGTAGTGGACACTTTTATTTTTCATTAAAAGATGAAGGTGGACGGGTTAATGCAATTATGTTCAAGTTCAATACTAATAAATTAAAGTTTAAACCGGTTGATGGAATGCATGTTTTAGTACACGGTAAAGTTAGTGTATATGAAGCAACTGGTAATTATCAAATTTATATTGATGAAATGCTAGAAGATGGGATTGGTAATCTATATATTGCTTTTGAACAATTAAAGGAAAAGCTTTTTAAAGAAGGTTTGTTTGCACCAGAACACAAATTAAAAATACCCCAAATACCTAAAAAAATTGGTATTATTACCGCGATTAGTGGGGCGGCAATTCGGGATATATTAACAACATTAAAGCGCCGTTTTCCGTTAACTGAAGTATATGTTTTTCCAACTTTAGTTCAAGGAGAAGGTGCTAAAGAAAGCATTGTAAAAAATATTAATTTAGCACAAAATTATGATTTAGATACTTTAATCATTGGTCGTGGTGGTGGAAGTATTGAGGATTTATGGGCTTTTAATGAAGAAGTTGTAGCGCGGGCTATCTATGATGCTAATATTCCAATTATTAGTGCCGTGGGTCATGAAACAGATACAACAATTGCTGATTTAGTGGCTGATTTGAGAGCGCCAACGCCAACAGCAGCTGCTGAAATGGCGGTTCCAGATCGGATCTCTTTAATAAATGAGATTAATAATAATAAATTAGTAGCAACCACTCAAATTAACAAATTATTTGAGTTAGCCGAATTACAATTAAAACGCTTAAAAGACAGTTTTATATTAAAAAATATTGAAACTATATATGAACCGAAAATAGAAAAACTAGCTTTACTGGTGGAAAGATTGCATCGTTATATGAATGATAAAATAAATGATTTAACTAATAAACATCAATTTTTAATTGAAAAATTATTAATTTTAAATCCATTACAAACCTTAAGTCGAGGTTATGCTATTGTTAAAGCCAAAGATGTAGTAGTTAGTAGTATTAAATCTGTTAAAATAGCTGATGAATTAGACATAGAATTAAGTGATGGTTTATTAAATGTATCTGTATTAAGTAAGGAGTTAAATAAATGAAAAATTTTGAAGAGAAATTAGAAAAATTAGAAACTAATATTAAAGCTTTAGAAAATGGTGATGTGCCTTTAGAGCAAGCAATAAAAAAATATACTGAAACAATGCAACTTGCTCGTGAATGTGAAGAGATGTTAAAAAATGCTCGTGATGAAATTGCTAAAGTTGTGAATGAGGACGGAACGATTAAAACGATTGATGAATAAAAAAACATAGGATTTATCCTATGTTTTTAAATTAATATTTTTTTTAAATAAGGTATTTTAGTTAAGAAGTGGACAATTATAAAAGAAATAAAATAAATGATGATAGCAAAAATTGGTGTTAAATATAATCTTTCATATAAGAAACTTAAATCGAATAAACGAGGAATCATATAAACAAAGAAACCGTGGACTAGAAAAATACTAAAAGTATATTGAGATAACTTTGTAATTAGTGATTTTCCTTTATTTATTTGATTGAAATTATATTTACTAAATAAAAATAAAGCTACAGCTGTTAAGGCCACATTTAACGTATTATAACCAAAATATAGCTGAGAAGTTCTACCAATGTTAATAATGTGGTTATAGGTCATAAAAATGGTTATATACAGGCTGATTCCGCCTAATATATATAAAGCTAAACGTCTGCTTTCGTTGATATGATAATGATTTAAATAATGACCTAGGACTAAGTAACCAGGATAATATAAAACCATAGTTAAACGTAATTCACTAATTAAGGGGACCATTGATTTTAATCCTAAATTAATAGTCATCGGAATAATTAAACTAAATAATGCCCAAAGGATAATAAAATACTCAATATTTCTTTGGCTAGCATTTTTCATATATGTTTTTAAAATAGGGGTAATTAGATATAAGCCAATAAGCATATAAATAAACCATAAATGATTGGCTGCTCTAACTAAATAAATGTCTTGTAAACTGTTAATTAGCAAGGTTAAGTTTAAGGTTTCACTATTGATTAAGCGAAATCCAATGCTATATAACATACCAAAAATAAAGAGAGTAATAATCATTCTAATAATTTTTTTGGTTAGTTTGGGGGCGGGTAATTCAATTTTAGGATTTAGAAGTAAGGCACCAGTACTCATAACAAAGACTGGAACGGCCCAACGACTAATCCCTTCAAAGAAGTTAGCCCAAGCAAAACTAACGCTATAAATATTATTGTGCCACCACATTGGTGAAACAATATGAATATGGATAACCATAATCATGGCAATTATTTTTAAAATATCTAAATAAACTAAGCGTTCTTTTTTCATAATTCTCCTTACATACTATAGTAATATAATACAATTCCAACAAAGGAAGCAATCATACTTAATAACATAATTAAACTAACGAATTTAATAACTTTTTTATTCATTCTTTCACCTCTAATATAATTATAACGCAAGTTTTTGAATATGCCAACTAACAGAACGCTTGTTTACTATTGCTTTAAACTAAGCTATAATAAAGGATAGGTGATAGATATGAAAACGGTTGTAATTGGGATGAGTGGGGGAGTAGATTCTTCGGTTGCCGCTTATTTATTAAAACGTGAAGGCTATAATGTGATAGCTCTTTTTATGCGTAATTGGGATAGCAACATCAATAATGATTTATTGGGCCATAAAACGGTTGATGATATATGTTCACAAGAACAAGATTATAATGATGCTTTAGCAGTATGTAAACAGCTAGATATACCTTTACATCGTGTTGATTTTACTAAAGAATATTGGGATTATGTTTTCAAATATTTTTTAAGCGAGTTAGAAGAAGGGAGAACTCCTAATCCTGATGTTATGTGTAATAAATTTATTAAATTTGATTTATTTAAAAAAGAAGCTAAACGTTTGGGAGCAGATTTAATTGCCACTGGACACTATGCGAAAATAATTAATAATAAATTATATAAAGCAAATGATGCCAATAAAGATCAATCATATTTTTTAGCGATGTTAACTACTGAGCAATTAACTGATGTATTGATGCCATTAGGTTCTTTACAAAAACCTGAAGTGAGATTAATAGCTGAATCGCTTAATTTAAAAACAGCAAAGAAGAAAGATAGCACTGGAATTTGTTTTATCGGTGAGCGACATTTTAACCAATTTTTATCTAATTATTTACCAAATCAACCCGGTAAAATAAAAATGATTAAGACAGAAGAAGTTATTGGTGACCATATTGGTTTAATGCACTATACAATTGGCCAACGTAAAGGTATTCATACGAAGTTAAATGAACAACTGTTTGTTTGTCAAAAAAATTTAAAAACTAATACGCTATATGTATGCAAAGACGAAAAATATTTGATGAGTAATGGTTTATTAGCGGATAATTTTATTTTAAGAGAAGACATTGACGATTTAAACTTAACAGCTAAATTTAGATACCGTCAAGAAGATACAGAAGTTACGGCAGAAGTGGTAGGGGAAGACCAATTGTTAATTAAATATAAGGCTGCTAAAGCAGTAGCCCCAGGCCAAATTGTTGTGTTATATAGTGGAGAAGAGTGTATTGGCGGGGGAATCATCAAGGAAGTATTTGCTATTAATTAACCACCCTTGTTTGACACTTGACACTTAATAATTAAGTGTTAAAATATTAATAGGAGGTCGGGTTATGGAAAAATTAAATGAAATATTAAAGAATTTAGGAATATCGAAAGTCAAGTTAGCAGAATATTTGGGTGTATCTCGTCAGATGATTTACAACTATTTAAGTATGGAAGATTTTGAAGAGTGGCCGAAAGATAAAAAGATGTTAATTTTTAAATTATTAGATATTAAAAGTGCCACAGATTTAGATAATATTGTTGTAGACGCCGATTACATTTTAGATGTTGAGAAACGATTTGGTGCAATTTTAAATGATTATCGTGATATTAAAAGTGATGTTATATCATTCGAAGATATGAAAAAAGAAGAAAAAGAACTTTTTATTAATTTGGTGACATTAATTAAAGAAAATATGGTTAATGATCATTCAAAAAGTAATTTTAAACTATATACTTATTTATATAACTTTTTACAAGCAATGGAAACTACTCGTGAAATAAAATATATGATTGGCTATGTTACTAAAGCTGCTGGTTTTACCGATCCAAAAGAATTTATGTTTAATGAAGAGGAACAGTTTATTTTTGAAGGAATTATGTATTCGGCGATGACTTTATTTAATAATGGCGGAACATCACGTTCTAAAATTGCTTTGACTCACAAACGATTTGTTGAAGAAATTACCCATAAAAAAGAAGAAAAATTGTCAAGAACACAAGAATTAAATACTGCTAAAGTACAAGCATTAAGAGAACTTGGATATGACGATATTACTGGTGAAAATGCATCAGAAGTGTTGGCAAAAATAGCTGAAATTCAATCTCGTAAAATTTAGTAAATTTAGTCCCCTACCGTTAAATAGTAGGGGACTTTTATTAGCCTAATTTATTATATTTAATGACGATTATTATAGTAAATATATTGTTAAATCAATTTTAATAGTTAGAGAGTAGGAAGGATTAAATTATTTATTATAAATAATTTAATATCCAAATGTTAAATTCCTTTGATTTGTTACATTACAATAACTTCCTATAATATATATTATGTTAAGTTCTTTTTTGATTTAATTTGTACTATATATAGAAGTATATAATATAAGAATGAATCAAATAAAATATAACTAATAATAAAATCTTAATACTTGACTTATTGTTTAACTAAGTAATGGTTGCTCTATCCTCTACTTAGCTAAATGATAATAAAAAAGAAAATAAATGTATTATTTATTTTCTTTACTTCTTGGATGAAAATCTTGATAGTTATTTTTTAATTGTTGATTAGATATATGTGTGTATATTTGGGTAGTAGATATATCACTATGACCAAGTAGTTCTTGAATACTTCTTAAATCAGCCCCACCGCTTAATAAATGAGTAGCAAAGGAATGTCTTAGGGTGTGAGGAGAAAAATCGGTAGTAATATTTTGCTGTTTAGCAATTTGTTTTAAAATCAAGAAAAATCCCTGCCTAGTCATTTGTTTACCATGATTATTTAAAAAGATACTATCTGTAAAATAACCTTTTAAAAGACTGGGACGATATATTTCGATATAATCTATAACCATTTTTAGAGCTATATCATTTAAAGGAATAATCCGTTCTTTTTTACCTTTACCAAAGCATCTAATGACAGCCATTTCTTGATTAAAATCAGTTATTTTTAAATTAATTAACTCACTAACACGGATTCCGGTTCCATATAAAAGTTCAATCATAGCCCTATTTCGATGATCAAAGGCAGTAGTTAATGGGAAATTTAATAATTTATCAACCTCTTCAATACTTAATACCTTGGGAAGCTTTTTTCTAAGTTTTGGAGTAGCAATATCTTGACTAGGATCAATATTAGTTAATTTTTCTTTTAATAAATAATTATGGAAGTTTTTAATAGCAGTTATTTTTCTGGCAATTGAACGATCAGCATAATTATTATTACGCAAGGTACCTAGATATTCTCTGATGTGCTCTTTTTTTATGTTTTCTGGCTCATTTAAGCCATGTTTTTTAGAAAGATGATCAGAGTATTGAGTTAGATCAAATTGATAAGAATTGATAGTATTATTACTTAAATTTTTTTCAATTTTAATATAATTAATATATTCGAGAATTGCATATTTCATTACACTCACCTACTCTTATTATAACATATATAAAAAACACACTAAGTGTGTTTTATAATATCATTGATAATAAAACTAGCCATTAAAATTCCTGAAATAGCTGGAACAAAAGCGTTTGAAGTAATAAATTCATTAGTGTTTTTAATCGGAATTTCATTTGAGGCTACCACAGGGATATCCTTTAAGTGATTATCCTTAACAAATTTCCGTAATTTTTTAGCCAAGGGATCATTAATGGTTTTTGATAATTTAGTAATGGTAATTTTACTTGGGTCAAGTTTATTACCCATTCCCATTGAAGAAATTATTTTTATTTTATTATCACTGGCATATTTAATTAATAATTGTTTAGTGAATAAACTATCACAGGCATCAATTAAATAATCAAATTGATAATTATCAAGAAGATAGAAATTATCTTTATTTAAATGTTCATTAATTAAAGTTACGTGGCAATCAGGGTTAATTTGTTTAATGCGTTGTTGCCACGCATTAGTTTTTAATTGATTTAAGTTATCATGATGCGCAATTATTTGGCGATTGATATTAGTTAGTTCAATCCTATCATAATCAATTAATATCAAATGATGAATACCTGATCTAACTAAAGATTCAATTGCATGGCCACCTACTCCACCAAGCCCAATTACTAATACTTTTTTTTGTTTTAATGTTTGCCATTTATCTTGACCAATTTGTTTGATAAAGCGTTTGAATATCAAAGAAATCACTCCTTATTTTATAATTGATTGATAAATATTAACAAGTTTTTCACCAATGATTTTAATATCTTTATTAGCTGCTATTTTATAACCTGCTTTAGTTAAATCCGGTAATTTTTGATTAGTTATATTGGTGATTAAATCAATAAATTCGTTATTATTATTACCCTTATAGGCATGCTTTTTATCAATTATCCAATCATCATATACAGGAATATTTCTAATAATAATTGGTAAGTGCATAGCTAAAGCTTCTAAAACAACAATTCCTTCAGTTTCTTCATAACTAGGGAAAAAGAAACAATCGGCTCGATTGAAAGCGGCCATTTTATTGACCCCACTAGTATAACCTAAAAAATGGCAATTTTTTGGTGCATTACTAATTGCTTTAGTAATTTTTCTCTTTTGTAAGGCTTTGGGTGTTTCTCCTAGCCAATAAAATTCATAATTAGGTAATTGTTTAGAAATTTCAATGAAATCAAAAACTCCTTTACGTTCAATCGGAAAACCAATATTCATAATAACTTTGGTTTGGGGAGTAATGTTATGTAATTGATTAAAGTATTTTTTCAAACCAGAATCAAGCTGCCATTCATTTAAATCAATTCCATTAGATAAGTCAAAGATAGGGACTGTAATGCCATAATTTTTAATTAATTTTTTAGAATATGGTGTTGGGGTGATGATAACATCACCCACGCTATAAAATTTAATTAACCATTTTTTAAAAAAAGGAGCTATTTGATTAGAAAAAACAAAAGAATTACGAAAATCTTCTTCTGTTGAGTGAGCATGAACCACAATAGGTATATTTTTCTTTTTTAGTCTTTTCATAGTAAAATATGCAAATGGATCATAAAAATTAAAATGAGCCACATCGAAAGAATCTTTAACACTATCGGTATAAGTTACAGCCATTAAATCTAGTGCTTTTTTTTGATGAGTGATCGCCTTCCCTACTCCGGATTTTTTTGTCATTTTTGATAGAAAATTCTCATAAATTAAAACTTGCATAGTTCACCTCTATTTAATTATATAAAAAGGCCAGGTGTCGTTAAGTTACGATAAAACTTGCGTTTCACAAGGTGGATCTTATTACATTATCTTTTGGATTCCCACTTATAGAGGGCATTCACACCGATAAAGTATCAAAGTTCCTATATCGTATCTTTGGAGTTTTATTCAATAAGTCACGACTTCCTGACCAATTTTAGTATAGCACAAATTAGACCTTTTTTCAATCGTCACGTAACTTGTTAAAAGCTGTAAAAATGTTTTTGGGGATATCTTGATATTGTAGTTCTAATTTTTGGATTAATGACTTTATTTCAACGCGTTTACCAATATTATTTTTAGTCAAAGGGCAAGCACAACCAATAAATTTTAATTCATTATAATTCACCCATTTTATAATATCTTTTTCTCGAATGTAGTATAAAGGGCGAATTAATTCCATATTTTTAAAATTTTTACTATTAAGAATTGGTGCCATAGTGTTCAAATCTCCAGCATATAATAAATTTAACAAACTGGTTTCAATCACATCATCAAAATGATGACCTAAAGCAATTTTATTACAATTTAAACTTTGAGCATAGTCATATAAATAGCCCCTACGCATTTTAGCGCATAGATAACAAGGATTAGTATCTTTATCCTGAATAATTTTAAAAATAGGACTATTAAAGATATTTAAGGGAATATTTAATTTATTGCTTATTTCTTTAATAGTTTCTAAATGATTTTTACTATATCCTGGATCCATTAAAATATAAGATATTTCAAATTGATACTGATTATGGCGTTTTAGTTCATCAAAACATTTGGCTAATAAAAAACTATCTTTACCTCCCGAAATACAAACGGCAATATGGTCACCTGGTTTAATTAAATGGTAATCATTGATGGCTTTAATAAATTTTGACCATATTTCTTTGCGATATTTTTTAATAATACTTTTTTCTATCATGCGATATTTTTCCATATTTGCTCCTTAAAAAAGACTAGTAACTAGTCTTTTTGATGACAATGCTCATCTAAAAATTTAATTAAATCATTCCCATCAATGGTGTATTCTTCAGTAGTTTGATGATCTTTTAGTTTAATCTGACCATGATTTATTTCATCTTCACCAATAATAGCTAGATAACGAATTGGTTGATCTTTTAAATTTTTAAGCGTTTTTGAAAGATTTTTATTGCTAAAACTAATTTCTACTCTAAATCCACTCATTCTCAAGGCATCAGCAATGGTAAGAAGATAACTATCAACATTATTATTAATACCTAATAAATAGACATCAATTAATTGTTTTTCAGTAGGATTAATATTTAATAAATTAAGAATTTCAATAATACGGTCGATGCCAAAGGAAAAACCAACTCCTGGTGTATCAGGTCCACCTAAAGTACTGACTAAATTATCATAACGGCCACCACCACCGACAACATTTTGATTACCTATTTTATCAGTATCAATAATGTATTCGAAGACAGTATCGGTATAATAATCTAAGCCACGAACTAGTTTTTCATCTACTACATATGGGATATCTAACATTTCTAAATGAATTTGTAAGTCGTTAAAATATTTATTACTTTCTTCATCTAAACTATCTAGAATTGAAGGCGCGTTTTGAATAACGCTTTTAGGGTTATCAATTTTACAATCTAGTACTCGCAAGGGATTATTAAGCATTCGCGCCTTACAATCTTCACAAAGTTCATCTGAATGCGTTGATAAATAGGCAAGCAATGTTTCTTTATATTTAGTGCGAGTTATATTATTACCAATATTATTAATTTTGATCATTATGTTTTCAAATCCAAGAAATTTTAAATAATTATAACCTAAAGTAATAATTTCACTATCTAATAAAGCACTTTTAATGCCAAACGCTTCTACTCCAGCTTGATAGAATTCGCGATTACGGCCATGTTGTGGTCTTTCGTATCGAAAAGCTGGTCCAAAAGTAAAAAATTTATGAGGTTTATTTGAATCAACATACATTTTATTTTCAACATAACTACGAACAATGCCAGCAGTAAGTTCTGGTCTTAGGGTAAGATTTCTTTTACCTTTATCAGTAAAATCATAAGTTTCTTTACTAATAATATCGGTACCCTCACCTATTCCACGGTGGAATAATTCACTAGTCTCAAAAATTGGTGTGCGAATATATTGATAATTATAATTAGCACATAAACTATAAAATACTTGTTCTAAGTAAAGCCATGTACTACCATTAGTAGTTACATCATAAGTACCTTTTGGTTTGTTCATAATTCCTCCTTATTTGATAATTCTTTCGGCTTTTATTACATCAGGAATTTTATTAATCTTAGTAATTAAATTATTAATTCTTTCAGTGTTTTCAACTAAAATAATTATATCATAAATTGTATGGTTGTTATTGGTGATTGTATTAACACTTTGAATATTGATATTTAAAGTAGTGATAGTAGTCATAATTTTTAATAATTTCTGACTACCTTTGATCGTAGTAATTAATATATTAGTGGGATATTTTTTTTCTACTTGATTATTCCAATGTACCTCAATTAATCTTTCTTCTAAATTAATTAAATTATTACATTGGGCTTGGTGAACGGTAATACCTTCTCCTTTACTAATATAGCCAATAATTTGATCGCCATAAACTGGTCGACAGCAAGAAGCTAAACTGGTTTTAATATGATCAATACCTTTAACAATTATTTCATCAGTAGTATTGTTTTTCAAATCACTACGACGACTGATTTTTTCTAAAAATTGCTCCTCTTTATTTTCTGGTATTTTAGTTAATTGGTTAACAATGAAATTAGCAGTAAATCGGCCCGAACCAATGCCAATATATAAATCTTCTAAATTAATAATTTTGTATTCAGTGAACAATTTTTTTATTTCTTCGCTATCAACTATTTCATTAAAACTAAGTTTTCTTTTTCTAAGCTCGCTTCTAAATTCATCTTCGCCAATTTTTAAATGATCAACTTTTTCCACTTTATTGAAGAAAGCTTTAATTTTGTTCTTCGCGTGAGTTGTTTTAACAATATTTATCCAATCACGATTGGGGGTTTGATTATTACTAGTAATAATTTTTACAACGTCCCCATCTTGAAGCTGACTATCAAGGGGAGCAATTTTATTATTGATTAAAACATTAACGGTTTTATGGCCAATTTCTGAATGAATTTTATATGCAAAATCTAAAGGGGTAGCATTAATTGGAACATCAATAACATCACCGTTGGGGGTATATACAAAAATACTATCGCCTAAAATATCTTCTTTAACTGATCTAACAAAATCCTCATCGCCGGTAGCTTCTTCTTTTAATTCAATAATGTTTCTAAATAATTTTAATTTTGTTTCTAAGTCAGCTTGAATATTTTTGCTATTATATTTTTTTTCTTTATAACTACTATGTGATGCTAGTCCATATTCGGCTATTTGTTCCATTTCTGGAGTTCTAATTTGGATTTCAAAGAATAAACCTTCATAGCCAATTACAGTGGTATGAAGTGATTGATACATATTAGATTTAGGCATAGCAATAAAGTCTTTAAAACGTTTAGGAACAGGTTTGTACTTAGCATGAATTGCCCCTAAGGTTAAATAACAATCAGACTCAGTATCAACGAAGATTCTCATGGCTTGTAAGTCATAAATATCATTAAAACTACGCCCACCTTCTAGTTTTTTATATATACTATAAATACTTTTACTACGTCCTTTTATTTGATGGTGAATATGATATTTATCAAGTAAACTAGTAATTTCGGCAATCATAATATGCACTGCCGCGTCACGTTCTGCCTTACTTTTATTAAGTTTTTCAACAATATCATAATAAGCATCCGGTTTTAAATATCTTAGTGATAAATCTTCTAACTGACTTTTAATTTTATGAATTCCTAAGCGATTAGCAATTGGCGCGAAAATTTCTAAAGTTTCTTTCGCAGTTACTTTTTGGGCTTCTTTATCTTTAACCCATAAAGTTTGTAAATTGTTTAAACGATCGGCGAATTTGATAATAATAACACGAACATCTTCAACTAATCCAACTAATATTTTTTGATGATTAGCAATGACTGCATCATTTTTGGTAGAAAAATTAATGTGGTTAATTTTGGTTACCCCATCTACTAATTTGGCTACTTCTTTACCAAATTGTTTTTCAATAGTATCTAATGAAACATCACAATCTTCAACGGTATCATGTAAAAGTGCGGCCATAATTGTTGCTTGGTCGGCATAAATCTTAGTTAAGTTATACGCGACATGTAACGGATGATTAATATACTCTTCTCCCGTCTGGCGAAATTGACCATGATGAGCATCCTTGGCAAATTTATATGCTTCTTCAATCGCGCTTAACTCATTATTTGGTAAATAAGTTTGACAAGCGTTTAATAATTTTTCAATTGTCATTGATAATATTTTAGTCATAGCCATGCTCCTTTATATTTATGATTATAACATTTTAAGCTATATAAAAAAAGAGTTTTCACTCTTTTAAATAAATAATAGTAATCCCTGCGTTGTGTGGATCTAATTCAAATTTTTGAATGCGTGGATCAGTTTTTAAATATTCCCGAACAGCTTGGGATAAAATTTTTTGACCAATACCATGAATTATTACTAATTGATAATTTTTTATAAATTTATTGTCATTAATAAATTCATTTAAACGGAATATTGCTATATCTTTAAATTCACCATGTAAGTCAATATGTGGTAAATGATAAAGAAAAGGATTAATTATTTTGTTCATAATAATTGGTAACCTCTTCTAAGGTTGGAATTGCATAGAAACTACCTTTTTTAGTAGTAGATAACGCACCCGTAATATTAGCAAATTTCATAATCTTAGCTAAATTCCATCCTTGGGTTAAGCCATAAGCAAAAGCGCCGTGGTAAATATCTCCAGCACCATTAGTATCAACCGAATGAACATTAATTGAAGGAATTAAATAAATTTGTTCTTCTAATTTAATGATGGAACCGGCTTTTTCCAAAGTAATTACAAGACAACCTGGAAAATCCTCAGCTAGCTTATTAAAAATATCAATAACATTTTCCTTATTATTTAAGTCTAAATTCATTCCGGTATGTTTTTCTGCAAATACTTTGGAAGTAACTACATATTTTGCAACTTTAGCAACCGCTACCGTTTCTTCATTATGTCGTCCAGCATCTACCATACTAATAGCATCGGGGAATTCATTAATAGCTTTAATAAAATGATCGGCAAAATAGCCATCACCAATAATTAAATTAGGATTAAAATTAATTATTGTATCGTTTAACTTTAAGTTTTCATCACCATAAAAAACAATGGTTCGACTGCTATTAGTAGCATTACATACGATACTTGCTAACGTAGTATTGCCATCATTTTTTTGAATATAATCTTCACTTAAGTTATGACCCTGAATGAATTTAATTAATTCTCTTCCATACATATCATTACCAATGACAGAAAGTAATTTAACATCAATTCCCCACTTAGTAAGTAAAGCTGCCATATTAAAACTACCTCCACCAGGAGATTCTAGTTTTTCAATTGTTTTACTTTTGGTATTTTCTTCGGGGTAATGGTCAAAATAATAAGTAACATCATAAGTTGTGTGGCCAATACATAAAACCTTCATATACTACTCCTTTGAAAGATAATTTTTTGCAACCATTAACTTAATTAATGGAATTCGATAAGCTGAACATGATAGCGCATCAATATTTAATGTTTTAAAAAATTCAAAACTAATAGGATCACCGGCATGTTCACCACAAACACTAACTTTTAGTTCACGATTGAATTTACGTCCATTATTGATAGCAGTTTTAATTAACGTCCCTACTCCTACTTGGTCAATATTAATAAATGGATCGTTGGCCATTAAATTATTTTCTAAGTAAGTTGGTAAGAAACGATTAGCATCATCACGGCTAATACCATAGGTTAATTGAGTTAGATCATTAGTACCAAATGA
>Ga0265295_1006462_pt1 | contig 14172 bp, 9 predicted proteins | sample Munlansysbiofilm_FD_192503 | JGI IMG/M metagenome (GOLD analysis project Ga0265295, IMG submission 192503) | Leachate microbial communities from a municipal landfill in Southern Ontario, Canada - Methane capture system biofilm | ecosystem: Engineered > Solid waste > Landfill > Unclassified ... | reverse complement strand
AACGGGCAACCGAAATGGCGATTCAAACCCGTGAGGATGCTGGCGGCGTCGCTGCTCCCCCCCCCGAGGCCGGCCCCCACCGGGATTCGCTTGCGAATTCGGATGGCCGCATTGGCCGGGCGCCCGGTGGCTTCGAAAAAAGCCCGGGCCGCACGCAGGGCCAGGTTGCGATCATCGTCCGGCACCTCGGGGAGATTGGAACTCACCGTCAGGCCGTGGGCCTCAAGGTCGACCTCCAGGCTGTCGTGCAGGCCCACACAGACCATCAACGAGACGATGTCGTGATAGCCGTCCGCCCGGCGCCCGGTGACCGCGAGAAAAAGATTCAGTTTGGCCGGGGCCTGGAGCCGCAGTCGCAGTCCGTCAGTATTTTTCGCGCACATACACCAGGCGCAGATCGTAGAGAAGGTTTTTCAGCAGGCCGTCCTCCTCCGTCGTGAGATTGCCCCGGGTTTTTTCCTCCAGCAGTGCCAGGATGTCGATGGTTTGCTTGCCCAAGGCGAGATTTTTGGCTTTCTGTCCGGTTCCCGGGTCTTCCAGGATGCCCAGGTGGACCAGCGCCGAGGCGTTGAGCGACAGCACAAAGGTCGAAAAACTCACTTCCGGCAGACAAATCCCCTCAGACGCGGCTTCCTGGCGTTGTTGATCCTTCATGGTGAAACAGTCCTTTTCCGTCATGCCTCCCCCGTTGGCATCGTTGCCGGAAGAATTGACCAGCCCCGTCAGAATTCCAATGAAATGGCGCTTTTGACCAGTGACAGAGCGTTGAGTTCCCCGATGACTTCCGGCGGAATCGGCGTGTCAGTGGTCAAGAAGATGATGTTGCGGTCGCCGCCTTCCTCCTGCCCCACCTGCATCCGCCCGATATTGATCTGGTGGCGGCCCAGGGTCGAGCCGATCTGGCCGATGGATCCGGGTTTGTCGATGTTGTAGATCAACGCCAGGTGTCCCTCGGGAATCATTTCCAGACGGAAGTTGTTGATCCGGACGATCCGGCTGTCGCGTTTGCCGAAGACGGTGCCGGCCACGTTGCTGCTGGTGGTGTCGGTATCCACCCGGACGCGGATCAGGTTGAGGTAGTCCTCGGATTCGTTGCTGGTGGACTCGGTGACCCGGATGCCGCGATTCTTGGCCAAAACCGGCGCGTTGACATAGTTGACATCGTCCTTGAGCTCTCGGGTCAGCAGTCCCTTCAGTACGGCAGTGGTTACCGGGGCCAAATCCATCCCTCTAAAATCACCGGCGTATTCGATGGCGATCTCCGCGATCGGCCCCTGGATGAGCTGGGCCTGGAGCCGGCCGATCTGCTCTCCCATCGACAACAGCGGACCGAGTTGGACCATTTGATCCCCGGTGACCGCCGGAGCGTTGACGGCGTTGATGATGGTCCCGTTTTTAAAGAACTCGATGAACTGGTGGGCCACCGCCACTGCCACGTTGGTTTGGGCCTCTTTGGTGGAAGCGCCCAGGTGGGGCGTGCAGATCAGATGGGGGTGGGCGACCAGTTCGCTTTCGCCCGGTGGTTCGGTGGCGAAGACGTCCAGGGCGGCGCCGGCGACCTTTCCCGATTTCAGCGCTTCCAGCAGGTCCGGCTCGTTGACGATACCGCCTCGGGCGCAGTTGATCACCATCACCCCGTCCTTCATTTTGGCAAAGGCTGCGGCGTTCAGCAGATTCAGGGTTTCCTTGAGCTTGGGCACATGGACGGTAATGTAGTCGGCCTGGGCCAGCAGTTCATCGAAGGATACCGGTTGGAAACCGGCTTTTTCGATCTGTTCGGGCCGTACGAAGGGATCGTGCACCAGTACGCGCATTTTCAGGCCCCGTAGCCGGTCGGCGACGATGGAGCCGATCTTGCCGAAGCCGATGACACCGGCGAACTTGTTGAAGATTTCCCGGCCCTGAAGGAGCTTTTTGTCCCAGCGGGTCGCCTTGAGGGAGGCGGTTCCCTGGGGGATGTTGCGGGTCAGCGACAGCATCATGGCCACGGCGTGCTCGGCGGTGGTCACCACGTTGCCATCGGGGGTGTTCATCACCACGATGCCCCGGCGGGTCGCCTCGGGGATGTCCACGTTGTCAAGGCCGATGCCGGCACGGCCCACCACCTTGAGCCGCCGCGCCGCGGACAACAGGTCCGCATTCACCTTGGTGGCGCTGCGGATCACCAGCCCATCGTAATCGCCGATGATGGATCTGAGCGCCTCGGGCGATTGGCCCGTCTTGACGTCCACCGTGATGCCCTCGGCCGCCGCGAGCATCTCAATTCCGCTGGCGTCGAGATTGTCACTGACGAGCACCTTGATTTCGTTCAACGTCCTTCTCCCTTCGTGTGAGGTTGGGTGCCGTCATCGTCAAAGAGTCAACCCCTGGCACCCAGGCGAATCCTACCATATTCGGATCGCCTGTTTTGTCAAGCCCCTGGACGTTCAAACGGCCTCCTTGTTGCCAGCCACCATCGCTTCCTGGTATGCGAGGCGAGATTTACGACCTGTTTCTCACCACTCATCGTTCAGGAGGATGATCAATGAACCAGTCGCAGCGCATCGGATGGATCGGCACCGGCGTGATGGGCGGCCCCATGTGTGGCCACTTGATGGATGCCGGATATCCCATGACGGTCTACAACCGAAGCCGGGAAAAGGCCGCTTTCCTCGTGGACCGGGGGGCCCGTTGGGCCGGGACCCCGGCCGAGGTGGCGCGCCAGGCGGATATCGTCTTCACCATGGTGGGACTGCCGGCGGATGTGCGGGAGGTGTATTTCGGGGAAAACGGTGTCCTGGCCGGGGCCAGAACCGGTTCTGCGCTGGTGGATATGACCACCTCGGAGCCGACCTTGGCCGTTGAGATCGCCAGGTCCGCGGCGGCCCAGGGGGTTTCGGCCCTGGATGCCCCCGTTTCCGGCGGTGACGTGGGGGCCCGCAACGCCACCTTGGCGATCATGGTGGGGGGCGAGGCCGTGGCCGTGGCCCGGGTCAAACCGCTGCTGGCGCAGCTCGGTCGCTCCATCGTCCACCAGGGGCCGGCCGGGGCGGGGCAGCACGCCAAGATGTGCAACCAGATTGTCATCGCCGGCACCATGATCGGCGTCTGCGAGGCCATGGTTTACGGGCACCGGGCGGGGCTGGCCATGGAAACCGTGCTGGAGAGCATCGGCGGCGGGGCGGCCGGCTGCTGGAGTCTGCAAAACCTGGCGCCGCGGATTCTGCGCCGGGATTTCGCCCCTGGTTTCATGGTGGCGCACTTCCTCAAGGACATGGGCATCGCTTTGGCCGAGGCCCGCCGCATGTCGCTGGCCATGCCGGGCCTGGCGTTGGTGGAACAGTTGTATCTGGCCCTCAAGGCCAACGATGGAGGCCGTCTCGGCACCCAGGCGCTGGTGCTGGCCTTGGAGAAGATCAACAATCTTCAGCCACCGGTCGCCTAGTCCGCTTACGCGTCCAACGTGGTGGCCGCCATCGAGGGCGGGGAATCCTGGCCACCGAAAACACCTCGGGTGCAGCGGGAAAATCCGGCGTCGCCCTGGTTTCTCATTGAATTTCCGCGGTGATCAGACCATCCCTGGCGGACTGATGGCAGGCGGTTACTGCTCTACCTGGCGTTGGCGATACTGTACGTAGATGTCCCGCATGGCCTCGTAAGGGGCTACGGCGTCCTTTTTCAGGGCCTCATACTCGCCCAGGCGCAGGGAAGTGGCGTTGACCGTATCGACTCCCGAGGCGATCAAGCCGGCTTCCGATGGATCTACATAGGTGAAGGGGTCGAGAAAATAAGCCCCGGCGCGGCCCACGCTGTCGCGCAGGGAAGAAGGCCCCAGGAGCGGCCAGACGAGATAGGGGCCGTGACCGGCCCCCCAGACGGCCAGACTTTGGCCCAGGTCCTCCTCGGGGAGGTTATTCAGCGCCGGTTCCAGTCTCGCCGGTGCGAAAAAGCCGAGGACGCCGAAGGTGGAGTTGATGACAAAAGCCGACAGCTCGTGTCCGGCCTGCTGCCCCTTGCCTTGGAGCAGGCAGGCGGTGAAACGCAGCGGCGCCTCCAGGTTGGTGAAGAAGTTGCGTACGCCGATGCGCGCCGGTTCGGGCACGACGGCCTTGTAGCCACGGGCCACCGGCTTGAGCAGGTAGAAGTAGAGCCGGTCATTGACCTCGAACATCAGGCGGTTCCACGGAGCCAACGGATCGGCGATCTGTGGCTGCCGGGTTTCGAACTGACTGTCCAGGTCGGCAAAGGGATCATCCTGGGCCGTTGCCGGAACCGTCGTGGCGATGAAAGCGAGCCCGAGGGCGGCGGCCAGCCATTGTCGGATTTTTCGCTGGGGGTTTCGGCTCAACATATTTTTCTCCCATGACCAAAAGTTGTGTCGGTTTGTTCAGTGGACACTTTTTGCCGCCCGGAGCCCGTTTCCGGGACCAAACGGCCGCAACAGAACGATCATCGCCGGCAGCACGGTCAGGGAGGTGACGAGGGCCAGCAGCATGGCCAGCCCCGTCAGCAAGCCGAAAATGATGCTGGGGATGAAATTGGACAGCGCCAGAATGGAAAAACCGATGATGATGGTAATGGACGTATAGTACATGTCGTATCCGATGCTGCCGTGACAGCGGCGCATGGCCCGGATGTAATTCCGGTCCACTTGAATCTCCTCCATGAACCGGTGGATGTAATGGATGGCGTAGTCATCGGCCATGCCGACGCAGATGGAGGCGATGGTGATGGTCATCATGTCCAGCGGAATCCGCGCCCAGCCCATGAAGCCGAGGACCACCACGATGGAGATGGTACTCGGAAAGATGGCGATGAAAGACAATCCGATGGAACGAAAAAGAACGAAGTACATGGCCATCATCGTGACCACGGTGATGCCCAGGGTACGGATCTGGGAATCGAACAGGCTTTGAAGCATGTTGTTGTACAGCACCATCATGCCGGTAAGATGCACATTTTCCGGCGGATAACCGAATTTCTCCCACAGATCGGCCCGAATTTTACCGATGAGTTCGTCTCGTCGCAGATTCGGTTCGGTGTCCTTGATTCTCACCGAAAAACGCACCTGGTTATTTTCCACCGATGCGTAGGGCGACACCAGCAGGTTTTTGAAATTTTCGGGAATTTCGTTGTACAGCAGCGACAGGGTGAAGGCATCCAGCGGTTGGTCATCGTTGAGGGAGAGGGCGATCTTCATCAGGGTGCCGAGGGAAAGCACCTTGCCGGTTTCGGGCAGACCGTCCAGATAGTCGTGAATTTCGGTGACTTTTTTCATCTTGTGGGGGGTGAACCAATACTTTTCCCCGTCTTGGGAGGGATCGATGACATCAAACTCACTGAACTGATCGAATTCGTCGTTGGTTTCTTCCTCAACGGAGGTTTCGGCCACCGACCGGGGCGCATCGGCCGGTGTGTCCAGATCCACCACCACATCCAGGGGGGTCGTGCCGCCGAGTTGTTGATCGATGACTTTCATTCCCTGGTAAATTTCGGTTTCATCTTTGAAATAATTGATGAAGGCGTTTTCCACGAACAGACGCGAGATGCCTATTCCGCTGACGACCAGCAACGCGGTAAAAAAGATGAGGATCCCTTTGCCATGGGCCTGGGTCACTCTGCCCAGAAAAGGCGAGAGGGCGTAGCGGGTGCTTTCCTGAAGCGGCGCCGGAGACTTTTTCAGCAGCATCAGCGCTGCGGGGAAAAAGATCAGGGTCATCGCCAGGGAAACGCTGATGCCGGCCATCATCATCCAACCGAAAGTGATGATGGGCTTGATATCGCTCGACACCAGGGACCCGAAGCCCACGATGGTCGTCAGGGCGGCGTAGAGAAAAGGGACCAGCATCACGTGGACGGTCCGGCTCACCAGTTCCCGCTGGCTGGCCCCGGGATCTTCGGCCACCAGCTCCCGGTAGCGGACCACGAGATGCATGGTGTAGGTCATGGTGATGATCAGTTGAATGGAAAGAAAGTTCGATGAAATCACCGTGACTTTCCACCCGAACAATCCCAGCAGGCCCACCATGGCCAGGCCCGCCAAAACACAGCACAGCATGGGGAGAATCACCCAGCGGGCCTTTCGGAAGATGACGCTCATGGTGAGAATCAAGAACAAAAAAACGCCGATGGAAAAGACCTTCAAGTCGTTTTTGACGAAACGAATCAGGTCGTCGGCGATCATGCTGACCCCGCCGAGAAACAGGTCCGCCTCGCTGCGGTGCCGGTCCATGATCGCCCGGATGGCGGCGATGTCCTCGTGGCGTTGCTGGTCGGATACTTCGATGTGGCCACTGATTTGAGCCAGGGTCCGTTCCAACCGCGCCGTGTCTTCGGCCGTCAGCCCTTCGGCGGCCGCCTTGTCCCGCAACCGATCCCGCCGCTCGATGAGACGAAAAAATTCTTCGTCCATTTTGAAATTGACCTGGATCGCGGTGGTCTTCAAATCGGGGCTGACCAGCAAGTCCCTGTAAATCGGGCTGTTTTGCATCTCCACCCGGGCAAGTTCACGGTTTACCCGCGCTGATTCCAGCGTGGGTAGGCTTCCGGTCAGCTCCTTGACGGCAATCGGCGGACTTTCCAGAAGGGGTGCGTCCAGGATGGTGACCACGGAATCGACCCGTTCCAGGGCTGAAATTTCCTTTTTGAGCCGCTGGATGTCTGCCAGGACGGCTTCGGACAACAGATCCCGACGGGGGGTGTAGGCAATGAACAGAAAATCCTGAATGCCGTAGCGGGACGCGACCATCCTGGCGTAACGCATGGAGGCGTCGTCTTCCTGGATCAGGGTTTCCGAGGAGGCGTCGATTTTGAAATCCTTGGCGAAATAGCCCAGCGCGGTGACGGCGCAGAGCAGGCAAAGAAGGGTGAGGCGGGGATGAGCGATGAAAAGGCCATCGATCAGCTTGAAGAGGGCGCTGGCCGTGACGTCGGTCAGACGCGCCATCAGGTCGTTGAAACCGGTGATGAACCTCCGGAGCGGTGTTGGTGCCATCTATCGTTGCCCCACAGTCTATGAAATACGGGGTTGCCCTGCCGGAGGGTCATTCCGCCGAAGGGGGGGCGGGGGACGCGGGTTGAGATGATGATTCGAGTTCCCGGAACAGATCTTCCTTGGAGCCGCTGGTCAGGATCTGGTCGAACTGGGAGCGGTAACTGGAAACGATGCTGACGCCCTGGACCTCCACATCGTAGATCTTCCATTGGCGCGAGGCGCGGTAAAGCTTGTAGGCGGTGGTAATTTCCTCGTTTCTGGAAACGATGGCCGAGGGGATGCGAACCTTGTTGGGGCCTTCGGCGATGGCGGGCTTCCAGGCGACTTGTTCATCTCGGTAGAGATCGATTTTGTCGATATAGGACGACTTGAGCCGCTCGACAAAGAGGGTCTCAAACCGTTGCTGCTCCTCGGGGGTGAGGCTCGTCCAGTGTTTTTTGCCCAACACCAGCTTGGCCATGAGGGGAAAATCGAACAGCGGCTCGACGATGGCGACGATGGCCTGCTTCTTTTGGTCCATGTCCTGATCGGTGGCGCGCAAGATGGTCAGGGCTTCGTCCACCTTGTTTCTGAGCATGGCTTCAACTGTGGTCGTATCCTGGGCCGCCGCATCGGTGATGGCCGCGAACATAATCATCAACCCCACGAGTATCCTTTTCATCATCGCTCACCCCGGGCACAAGAAAGCCGGGGCTGAGTCTGTGGTCACCGCGTCGCCCCGGCGTTGGTGGATTGCAAAACGCCTTATATATAGTTGGCGATCTTGGTTCCTGTCAAGACGGCCGGGATGGACCTGGTACTCGCGAATATCCCATCGACGTCCACCGGGCACTTGCTTTGTGTCGCGTCGGTGGCCCACTGTGCTTCTTCAACGCGAAGTCTCAATTGTCATGCTCAGGGGGGGGGCCTGCCATCTTTTTTCCGGGCCGAAAGGGCGGATCACAAGGATCAGGGCGGGCAGCAAGGTCAGTGCGGCCACCAGGGCAATGGCCATTGCCAAACCTGTCAGAATGCCGAAATAAATTGTGGGGATAAAATTGGAAAACACCAGAATGGAAAAACCCACGATAAAAATCACCGAGGTGTAGAGCATCGCCCGGCCGATGCTCCCATGGCAGAAGTGCATGGTGGCGATGTAGCGGCCCCGACGGCGATACTCCACTTGGAAGCGATGGATATAGTGGATGGTATCATCGACGGCAATGCCAACGCTGATGGCGGCAATGGTAATGGTCATCATGTCCAGCGGAATCCCGACCCACCCCATGAATCCGAGCACCACGCCGATGGAAAGCAGGCTGGGAAAGATGGCAATCAAGGCGACGCGGGCCGATCGGAAAAGCACCAGAAACATTCCTATCAAGAGCAGCACCGTGGTGCCGAGGGTGAGGATTTGGGACTGAAAAAGGCTCTGGAGCATGTTGTTGTACAGCACCATCATGCCGCCCAAACGGAAGTTTTCTTTCTTCAGGCCGATTTTCTCCACCAAATCGGATTCGATGTGTTCCAATAGCTCGTTTCGTCTCAGGCCGGGTAGTGAATCGATGATTCGCACCGATATTCGGACTTCGTCATGGGGCAGCGAGACGTAAGGTTCTACCAGAATATCGCGGACCTCCGATGGCAATTCGCCAAAGAGCAAAGCGAGGGTGAAATTGTCCAGCGGGAGTCCTTGATTCAGCCCTTGTGCCACCTTTACCAGGGTGGCCAGTGAGAGGACCTTGCCGGTTTCCGGCAAGTGGTCCAGGTAGTCATGGACCGCCTCCACGGTCCGCAAGCGGTCCAGGGAGAACCAGTATCTCGGATCGTCTTGGGCCTGGTCGAATTCGGCGAAGGTGTCAAAGGCGTCCAAGCTTTCGGATGAAGCCGGCTCCGGGGGGGGTGCGTCCTTTTCACTTTCATTTTTTAAGGTGAGCACGACATCCAGGGGCGTGGTGCCGCCCAACCGTTGGTCGATTACCCTCATGCCCTGGTAGATTTCTGTGGAGTGCTTGAAATAGTCGATGAAAGCGTTTTCGACGTTGAGTCGACTCGCCCCCCAAGCACTCAAGACCAGCGTCAAGGCGCTCACGGACAAAATCAGCTTTCCATGGGTTTCAGTAAAACGAGCCATGATTTGGGGCAGGTCGAAGTTTCCGTTGCGGGAGGGCGGCATTTTTTGCCGTGGAAGGAGCATCAGTACGGAGGGAAAAAGGATGAAGGTGGCGACCATGGAAACCAAAAGCCCTAATATCATCATCCAGCCGAAGGTGATCACCGGTTTGATGTCTGAAAAAACAAGCGAAGAAAAGCCGGCGATGGTGGTTAAGATAGTAAAAAAACAAGGCCTGATCATCAGGGCCACGGTTTTGCTGACCAAGGTGGGCTGATCGGCAAGGGGGTCGCGACGCAACAGCTCTCGGTAGCGCACGATGAGGTGAATGGTCAGCGCCATGGTGATGATGAGCTGCAAAGAGATGAAGTTGGAGGAAATGACAGTGACTTCCCAGTCGAACCAGCCAAGAATCCCCACCATGGCCAAGGCCGATGCCGAACAACAGATCAACGGGATCACCACCCAACGCCAGTTGCGGAACAGGACCCAGAGAATAAGGATGAGGAAGATGAAAACCCCGGTGCCGAAGATCTTCAGGTCGCTGCTGATAAAGGAAAGCATATCGTCAGCGATCATCTCTACCCCACCGAGGAACACGTCGGCGTCATCGCGATAGCGGTCCAGGACAGCGCGGATTTCAGTGATGGTGGTGTGCCACTGATCACGCTGTTGGTCCCGGTGGGCGAGAAAAGCCGCCGAAACTTGTGCCAGGGTCTCTTTTTCCGTTTCGGTGAGGCTTTCGGTTCTGGCTTTATCACGTAATGCGTTACGTTCTGAGCGTAACGCATCCCAGCGAAGATCCGGCTCGAAGGTGATCACCAGGGCGGTGGTTTCGAGGTTGGGCCCCACCAGAAGATTCTGAAAAAGGGGGCTTTGACCCAACTCGCAACGGGCCATGCTCCGGTCGGTGCGCGGGTCGGTCAGGGTACGCAGGTCTGAGGCCAACTCCTTGACGGGCACCGGAGGACTTTCCAGCAGGGGCAGGTCCAGAATGGAGATGACTTGGGACACCCGCGGCACTTGTTGCAGCTCGTTCCGCAGAGAGGCGATGCGTGTCAACACGGCATCGTCCAACAGGTCCCCCCGGGGAACATAGGCCACTACCAAGAAATTCGAATCGCCGTAGCGCTCGTTGATCTGGCGGGCGTAGGCCAGATCGGTATCATGCTCGAGCATCAAGGTTTCCGAGGAAGCATCGAGGCGAAAGTCACGGCCATGGTAGACCAACACCGTGAACAACAACAACAAAACAACCATCACGGCCCTGGGATGCCGTAGGACTGTTCTCTCGAAAAACCGCAAAAGCAAAATCGCTCACCCCGGGCACAAGAAAGCCGGGGCTGAGCCTGTGGTCACCGCCTCGCCCCGGCGTTGGTGGATTGCAAACGTCCTCTATAATAGTGGGCAAGCTTCGTTTCTGTCAAGACGGCCAGGATTGACTTTGTACTAAACTTTCGGTATTCAACCCCATTCACCGCCTAAGCTGTTTGCCGTGGCAACGTTCTGCGCGAGCGTTCCAAGGAAGCCGTGGGCGTCCTGCCGTATTTCAAGACACAGAGAGGAAACCGGTGCCGTGCCCCTCGGTCAAATCACCGCCAACCGGGCCAACCTGGAACGGATCCTGGACAACCTGAAGGAAGGGATCATCGCCCACGACATGCAGCGGCGGATCTTCTTTTTCAACACCGAGGCCGAGCGGATTACCGGATTTTCGCGCCAGGATGTGGTGGGCAAAGACTGCCACGAGGCCTTCGGCGCCCCTTTCTGCGGGGAAAAATGCAGCTTTTGTGACCCCCACCCTGTGCTTCCGGACCACTGCGAATACCCCATCACCGTCTACCGGCGCAATGGCGAGACCCGGCGGGTGGAGATGTCCGTGACAACCATGAACGGCGACGACGGCGCCCCCATCGGCGTGGTGGCCTGCTTCCGGGATGTCACCGATATGCTGGCCCTTCAGATCCAGGCGCACAAGCTGACGAGTTTTGCCAACATCGTGGGCCAGGATGTCAAGATGCTCAACGTTTTTCAGCAGATCATCGACGTGGCCGCCTACGATTACCCCGTGCATATCTGCGGGGAAACCGGCACCGGCAAGGAGCTGGTGGCCACGGCGATTCATACCGAGAGTCACCGCGCCGGGGCGCCTTTTGTCCCCATCAATTGCGGCGCCCTGCCGGAAAATCTCATCGAAAGCGAACTCTTCGGACATGTCAAGGGGGCCTTTTCAGGTGCGGTACGCGACAAGAAAGGCCGCTTCGAACTGGCCGCCGGTGGCTCGATCTTCCTCGACGAGATCGCCGAGTTGTCCAAGCCGATGCAGGTCAAGTTGCTGAGATTTTTACAGGAGGGGCGCTTCGTCCGAGTGGGGGGCGAAAAGGAAATTTCGGTGTCGGTGAAGATCATCAGCGCGACGAACAAGGATCTGAAGCGGGAAGTCGAGGAAGGACGCTTCCGTGACGATCTCTACTACCGGCTCAACGTGATTCCGATCCACCTGCCGCCGCTGCGGGAACGAAAAAACGATATCCCGCTGCTGGTGGATCATTTCCTGGCCGAGGCGCGGGAGCGCTACGGTCACAAGGCGCCCCACGTCACCCGGGAGACGTTGTCGGTGTTGATGGACTACCACTGGCCCGGCAACGTTCGTGAGCTGCAAAACGCCATCCAGTTTGCCATCGTCAAGTCCGGCGGCGGGGCTATCAGTCCCCGGAATCTGCCCCTGGAGTTGATCGACTGCCAACGCAAACGGCTTGGCGGCCGAAACCGAGGGCCTGGATCCGAGGGGAAAACCGCCGCCGGCCCCCTTCGTAAATTGACTCCTGAGGCCGTGGCGCGGACACTGAAAGAAACCGGCGGCAACAAGTCCAGGGCCGCCAGGGTCCTTGGGGTCGGCCGGGCAACGCTCTACCGCTTCCTGGAAGAGCATCCTGACCTTTTTTCCTAGCGTTGTTCCCAAAAGTGCCGAAAAGACGGGGCGCCCCAGGGGCGCCCCGTCTTTTTTCGGGTTGTTGCGATGGGACGGATGGGGCGATCAGGCGGCGGCGATGTCACGCCGATCGGCCATGTCCACCAGCACCCGCTCCCTGGCCTTGTCGATGCCCAGCGCCTTTCGTTTCTTGTCGATGTGCGCGATCATCAAGGCGGCCATCCGGTAGGGATCCGGATCGAACCCCCACTTGCCGATCCCCATGGATTCCAGTCCCTCAAAGAGCAGCTTGTGAAATTTGGTTTCCTTGACGATGGGGAAGCTGACCCCGAAGACGGTGTAGACGCCTGAAGCCACGAAATAATGGCCGATGGAAATGGCCTTTTCGCTCATCCACTCCGGCGCGGCCCCCGCCACCGGCAAATCGGCGATGCTGTCTCCCAGGCCGCCTACCCGCACCATCTCCGCGGCGGCGATGAGGATACGGCTGTTGTCCACGCACGATCCCATCCCGAGCACCGGCGGCATGCCGACGGTTTCGCAGACTTCCATCAACCCCGGGCCGGCAAGATGGGCCGCCTCGGGAGTCAGTAGGCCGGCCTTGGCCAGGGAGATCTGGCTGCATCCGGTCTGAAGCACCAGCACATCGTTGCGAATCAGTTCCTTGACTAACTCCACGTGGACCCAGTCGTGTTTCACCCGGGGATTGGTGCAGCCCACCACCCCGGCCACCCCGCGGATCCGGCCGTTGATGATGTTGTCGTTGAGGGGGGTGTAGCTGGCGCGGAAGGTGCCGCCGAGCATGTAGTTGATGTACTCGTGGGAGAAGCCGTGGATCCCCGCGTTGGTGATCTTGGGGATTTCCACCGGCATCTGGCGGCTCTTGAACCGGGTGATGGCCTGGAGAACGATTTCATCGGTGGTGGCTTGGGGGTCGTGTTCCTTGAACTCGATGTGCTTGGCCCCCTCGATATGGCAACGCGGGTTGGTGGTGATCAGCGGCGTCTGGTAGCACTCGGCCACCTTGGCCAGCCCCTGCTTGATGCACTGAACGTCAACGCACATGGTATCCACGGCACCGGTGACCAGCACGGCCTCGGTGGACATGAAGTTGCCGGCGTGGGGAATTCCGTGGCGGGACATCATTTCGGCGCCGGAGCAACACATGCCCACCAGGTTAAGTCCCTTGGCGCCGGCGGCCTTGGCCGCCTCGATCAAGGTGGGGGTGTTGACGGAAATCAGCATCGATTCGAACAGGTTCGGCTCGTGGCCGTGAACGATGATGTTCACGTGGTCCTCTCTGAGGACCCCCATGTTCACATCGACGGCCACCGGAGTGGGGGTGCCGAAGAGGATATCGGAGATTTCGGTGGCCACCATGGATCCGCCCCATCCATCCGACAGGGCCGTGCGGCTGCACTGTTTGGTGATGTTTTCGTAGTGCTGATCCACTCCGATATGCGTCCGGTGCATCAGTTCCATGATTTCGCGCATGGCCCCCCGGGGGACGATACCGAGTTTACGCCAGGTTTCCAGGGTTTTCTTCGGCACCCGCTTGGCGAAGGGAATCTCGCCCTCCACTTGGGTGTAGGTGCGTTCCAGCTCGGTGTAGAGGTCGTTGGCGATGTCCTCGACGCTGCGGCCCTCGGTTTCGATTCCCACTTCCCGGGCCACCAACTCGAGCTTGCGGGTATCCTTGATGCGGTATTCCTTGATCTTGCCGTGGACCACCTCGCGAAACAGGTCGAGCATCGACATGCCATGGTCGGTGTGCGCCGCGGCCCCGGAAGCCACCATGCGAGCGAAGTTGCGCGCCATGATAGTGTCGATGGTGGCACCGCAAACCCCTACCCTGCCATAGGGATCCTTGGCATTGAGGCGGCAGGGGCCCATGGAGCAATTCTTGCAGCAGGCCGAATCGGCGCCGATGGGGCAGGGTTTCATGTTGGCGGCCCGGTCAAAGGCGGTTTCCACCCCGTCCCGGCGGGCCTTTTCCAACATCTGGGCCGTGGCGTCGCAGATGGTAAAATCCTTGATGTTCGGCAGATTACCGGCACTTTTGGTCTTGTTTGATGCTTCTGGCATCGAGCCCTCCTTCTTGGAAAGATTGGTTTCTCACGATGTCTTTACTTGCTAACAATAATCATTATCGTTAAACCTAATCGCCCTGATTCT
>Ga0265295_1006460_pt1 | contig 14173 bp, 16 predicted proteins | sample Munlansysbiofilm_FD_192503 | JGI IMG/M metagenome (GOLD analysis project Ga0265295, IMG submission 192503) | Leachate microbial communities from a municipal landfill in Southern Ontario, Canada - Methane capture system biofilm | ecosystem: Engineered > Solid waste > Landfill > Unclassified ... | reverse complement strand
CTCTTCATTAACGCCAATATGGCGCTTAAAATCTTTGGGTTTATGCTTTTGCATTTGTTCATATTTTTTCATGCCTCTTGCCAAGCATTTTTAGTGCCTTTTATTTGAGTTTTGCAAGATGTCTAATGATAAAACCTATAAAAGTATGAGTACACTCAAAGAAAATTTAAGCTACCTTAATAGCCATCTTGAGGAGGATACCAAAGGCCTTGAAAAAAGTCATCATGCACTAAAATTACTCCACACAACCAATCAAGAAAGCACCTTATATTTAGGAATTGCCGCCTTCTTTTTTATTGGCACTCTTCTTTTTCTACTCTTTGCTATTCGTCTTATTGTTATGGAAACACTAAAAATGAAAGATCAATTTCAAAAGTTGATTCATGACCCAAACCATATTGATTTTCGCCATAAAATAAATATCCCTCCTGTCAATAAAGATGAACTCGATGGCATTGCTCGTGTGATTGGTTCTGTTTTTTTACATGTAGAACAAACCATTATTCGTATTTGTGATATTTCAAACCATTCGCATACTTCCGCAGAACGTTTGCAACATACGTCTCAAACGCTTCTTGAGACCATTCATGAACAAGAAAGTAGTATTGAAAATATGAAATCTCCCATAGAAACACTCCAATATACCCTAAGCCAATCCGAAGGCGTAAGTGAGCAAACCAAAGCAATTTTGGAACAAAACATTCAAGTGATGGAGCATTTTATGCGTGATTTAGCCACGCTTCATGAAGATATAAACCAGAGTCAAGGTGAGCAAAAAGCCATTCATACTGAAATGCAAGAGCTTAGTAAGCATGTTGCACAAATGCAAACCGTGTTTAATTTGATTGACGAAATAGCAGATCAAACCAATCTTCTAGCCCTCAATGCTGCTATTGAAGCTGCACGTGCTGGGGAGCATGGTCGTGGCTTTGCCGTGGTAGCAGATGAAGTGCGAAAACTGGCTGAGCGAACCCATGAGAGCTTAGGTCATATTGATAAGATTGCCAAAGAGATTATTGAAGGCGTTGGGAAAAATACACACAGACTTGAGCATATGAGCAACCTTATGTTGGATACGGGGAAACGTATGGCTTCTTTGGAGCATATTGCTACTCAAACACAAAAAGAGATTACCCATTCTCTAGGCACAGCCAATGAAGCAGTAGGCCTTTCACACACGGTTTCACAGAATGTTAACACGCTGATTTCGCAAATGCAAGACACCTTGACATTAAGCGTTACCAACAAAGATAAAGGACAAATGGTAGCACGTGTTTCAGAAGAGCTTTTTGAGATTTCACACACCCTTAATCAACTGCTCTCAAAGTTTTTACATGTAAAGATGTCTTAGCCTTTTTTTTAGACAGATTTCGTTATAGTTACTACTACATAACGAAGAAGGATTTTTAAATGGCAATGGAAAGACGTTTTTGGGATATGCTTGCAAAACGCTATCCCCATTTTTATACCCCATCTATGCGTCAAGATGTGCAGAGTGTACTTGCGTGGACAAAAGAGCAAGGCGTAGCGTATGCCCCACAAAGCACACTTTTAGATATTGGCGCAGGTACAGGGACGTTTAGTATTCCTTTAGCGCTTTTACATGTAAAGGTTACAGCCATTGATCCTTCTGCTAGAATGCTTGAAGTTTTAAGAGAAGATGCCCAAGATGAAGGGGTTTTACCGCTCATTAAAACCCATCAAAGTGATTGGGATACGTTTGATGTATCCACCCCCTACGACATCGTTCTAGCCTCTATGACGCCTGCCATTCATGATACTTTTAGCATTGATAAAATGATCAATGCCTCTCAAAAATATGGCGTTTTTGTCGCATGGGGTGCTTTTAGAATCAACCCTTTTGTTGATGCACTGCTTGAGGCCCATGCTCCAGAAGAACGCTTTTTGCAAACAGGAAGCATGAAAGCAGAAGATGTCATCGAACGCTTAGAACACAAAGGAATGGAGTATGTTTCTAAGCGCTTTGAGACGCAATGGAGCGATACTTACAGCCTTGAAGAGGCTATGGCTTATGCGAAAGAGCAGTTAGAACGCAGAGGTATTCAAGGAGATGAAGAGAAGATAAAAGCCCTCATAGCACACTATGCAGAGCATCAATCCCTCAAAGTGAGTACCAAAGCTGAAAAAGTTATACTAATGTGGAAACATTAGCCATACACCCTTTTTTTAATCTTTGTGTGGCTATAATAATACAAGATTTTTATTAGTATTATTATAGCTTTTAGAAATATTCATCTTGACGCAAGGAACTTCTATGAAAAAGAGTGTTGTCTTTTTGATGCTTTTAAGTTCTCTACTTTTTTCACAAACCTATACCGATATGCTAGGGCGTGAAGTTCGTATTGAAAAAAGCGATAAAATTGTGTGTATAGGACCTGGCGCACTTCGTCTTGCGGTCTATTTAGGGCTTGAAAACCATCTTGTGGGTATTGAAAAAACCGAAAATGACCCCTCAGCACTTTCACCTTATCGTACCTTTTTAGGCAAAGAAAAAATTTCAAAACTGCCGATTATTGGCACAGGTGGGCCTGGGAAAATGCCCGATTTAGAAGCCTTGCTTGTCGCCAAACCTGATTTTATCATTGCTTCTTTTGTCGATAAAAATCAACTTGAACTCATCTCCTCAAAAACCAACATCCCCCTTGTAGCGGTAAGTTACGGGGCTTCTTACGGCGGAACCAGTAAAAAAAACCTTGAAGATATTAAAAACTCTTTGCTTCTTCTAGGGAACATTACTCGCACGCACGAGCGCGCCAAAGCGTTGGTTAGCTTTATTCAAACACAAGAAGAGGCACTCCATAACCTCAAACTGCCTTCTAAAAAACTCTATGTCGGTGGTATTGGCTATAAAGGTGTTCAAGGGCTAACGAGCACTGAAGCAAACTACCCTCCTTTTGAACTTTTAGGGCTTAAAAATAGCCTTTTTGAAGGAACAACTACACAAGGTCATCAGTTTATAGAATTTGAAGCACTAATGCAAAACAATCCTGAAATTATTTTTCTTGATATGTTTGGAAAATCAAAAGTGCAACAAGATTACCGCTATCAAAAAGCGCTCTATGATACCCTTAGCGCTTATAAAACAGGCAATGTCAAAGATGTTTTAGGCTTTAATTTTTACAGCACCAATGTTGAAAATCTCCTTGTCATTGCATGGCAAATAGCCGCTTATTTAGGAGAACCCGTGGACATCAATCAAAAAGCCCATGCTATTTTTAACGCCTTTTATCAAGAAAAAAATGGCAGTGCATTGCTTGAATCCTTGCCGTATGGATTTTCGCGCCCATGAGCATACACCGACTTTATCGTAAACGCTTTCTCAAACGATTTTTGATTGCGTTTGGCTTTGCTGCCCTTATTGTACTGCTTTTGTGGATAGCCCTGATTAGTGGCGCTAGCGGTCTTGTCTGGAGTGATAGTGTCAAACTTTTGCATTTGCAAAGTGAACCTGAGGCATTTAGGGTGATTATAGAGTCTATTCGTTTGCCTAGAGCACTTGCGGCCTTATTGGTCGGAATGCTTTTAGGACTCTCAGGTGTTGCCATGCAAGGCGTATTGCACAATCCTTTAGCCTCACCCTTTACGCTAGGTATCTCTCAAGCAGCAGGATTTGGTGCGGCATTTGCGATTATTGTATTAGAGAGTACAAGCTTTTCACATCCTCTGTTCTCAAAATTTAGCATTGCATTGTGTGCCTTTATCGCTAGTATGCTCTGTACTTTTCTTATTGTCTGGATAGGTAAAAAAGTGCAGATGCGCCCAAGCAGTATTATTTTAGCAGGCGTAGGGCTAGGCTCCTTGTTTCACTCAGGTACGATGTTTTTACAATACTTCACCACGGAAATCAATGCCGCAGCAGCTCTGTTTTGGACCTTTGGCGATTTAAGCAAAGCAACGTATGAAAACATAACGTTTTTAACGCTTATCTTTCTTCCTTCTTTGCTTCTTTTATGGATAGGGCATTGGAAGTTTGATGCACTCTGTTTTGGCGATGAAAGTGCTTTTAATAAAGGGGTACATGTGCAAACCTTTCGCAGTGTCGTTTTTTTAATTTCCGCACTTTGCACGGCTAGTGCTGTCGCTTTTTTTGGCATTATTGGCTTTATTGGGCTGGTTGCACCCCATTTGGTTCGCCTGCTTTTAGGTGGTGCGCACAGCATGCTGATTCCACTCTCAGCCTTGTGTGGGGGAGCCTTGCTTTTGGGAGCTGATTTATTAGCACGTATGCTCCTTTACCCTTCTATTCTTCCCGTGGGGATTTTAACCTCATTTATTGGCGCACCCGTACTGTTATACCTTCTCACCACGCAAGGAAAACGGCTATGATGCTTCGCATTGAAAATCTCTCCTACACCGTAGGCAAAAAGCGTTTATTAGACGCTATTAATACACACGTACACAGCGGTGAAATTGTGGGTATTATTGGTCCTAATGGTGCGGGAAAAAGTACGCTATTAAAACATATTGCAGGGATTTTACCTTCCTCTCACATTTTCTTAGATGCGATCGAATTAAGCAAACTTACCACCCGTGAACGAGCCAAAGAGATTGCTTACCTCTCGCAATTTGCCACCACGCCCTCCATGAGTGTTTTAGAGGTTTTGGAACTAGGACGAAGGGCATACAGTGGTATGCTTCTTACGCAAAAAGACAGAGAGATGATTCATGAGAGTATTCATCATTTCAATCTGGCACCTTTATTAGAGCGCAACATTGCAACCCTAAGCGGAGGTGAGAGGCAAAAAGTGTTGATTGCTGGGGCGCTCTTGCAAGAGCCAAAGGTACTTTTGCTCGATGAGCCTATCTCGCATCTTGACCCTAAAAATCAACTTGAAATGCTCTTAGCCATGCGTCATGTCACCCAACACAAAGCTTTAATCACGCTCATTGTTTTGCACGATATGCAACATGCTATTCATTACACCCATCGGCTATTAATGCTTAAAGAGGGGCGCATCATCCACGACACCCCTACAAAATCGCTTGAAGCCTCTATGTTACAAACGCTTTTTGATGTTGAGACATCTTTACATGTACATAACGGTCACACCTTTGTGTACTACGGACACCAGCATGATGAAGTGCAAGGTGTTCATCATCACTAATAAGGAAAGAAAATGAATCATTTATGGGAAAAATGTGTTGCCTTTCACGGGCATGAATGTCCAGGTCTGGCCATAGGATTTAGAGCAGCAGAAGCAGCACACGTTTGGCTAGGTATGACAGGGTTTAGTCAAGATGAAGAGTTAGTCTGTGTCACTGAAAATGATGCGTGTGGGGTTGATGCGATTCAAGTACTTTTAGGCTGTAGTTTTGGCAAAGGCAATCTTATCTACAAAGATACAGGCAAACAAGCCTTTAGTTTTTTTGACCGCAAACAAAATAAAAAAGGGCGCGTGGTTTTCAACCGCTCTTTCTTGCCAAACCTAGATAGACAAGCCTTGCAAGCGCATATTTTAAGTGCACCGCTTGAAGAGCTGTTTAGCCTCAAAGAGCCCTCTTTTACGCTTCCTGAACACGCACGAATTTTTACTTCTGTGGTATGTGAACAATGTGGAGAGAGCGCTCCTGAGCATAAAATGCGCCTTGAAGAAGGACAAAAAGTCTGTTTGGATTGTGCAAAATCGTATTCACGGGGATTTTAGCTTTATGTTATAATCCCTTGATTTTATCATGCAAGGGTTAAGAATGTTCACCACTCTTTTGGCTATTTTTACAGGGGCGGGTTTGGGTGCGCTTTTGCGCTATTTTTTAGGTCTCAAACTCAACAGCCTCTATCCTTTTATTCCACTAGGGACACTTGGGGCTAATTTACTTGGAGGCTATTTGATTGGCGTTGCCATTGCTTTTTTTGCTTCACATAGTGCTTTATCCCCTGAGTGGCGATTGTTTATTATCACTGGTTTTTTAGGGGGTCTTACCACCTTTAGCACGTTTAGTGCAGAGATGCTTGCGCTCTTGCAAGAGGGACGTTTGGCTCTAGGCTTTGGGGCTATTCTTTTGCATGTGATAGGCTCTATTGTCATGGCATTTTTGGGCGTTGCAAGTTATACCCTACTTCACAAAGGAAGCTTATGAAAGGTTTTCAACTCACATTTTTAACCCTACAAAGTCGCAAACACCCTAATGGCGAACATTTAAGTCATTGGCTGATAGGATTTGCAAAGAAGCTGGGCATTCAAGGCGTAACGGTTATTAAGGCTTCGCAAGGCGTGGGTCGAGATGGAACGATTCATTCGGATACTTTTTTTGAACTGGCTGATGAGCCTTTAGAAGTGGTTATGAACGTGAGTGAAGAGCTGTGTGAGAGCCTTTTTAAAGCTTTATCTCAAGAGAAATTAGAACTTTTCTATACCAAAACTCCCATCGAATTTGGTACGATTTAGCGTTACATGTAACGATTTTAAGTGTGACGTGTTACACTTTCAGAGTCGTTATATATCCAAACTATATAAGGAAGGCGCATGAGCGAAATATTAGCATCAGGATTAATGCAATTTGATAAACCTGCATTGTTAGAAAAACGTATTAAACTTTTAGAAGCTATTTTGGATTGTGGGTCTATTTCCACAGCGGCCAAACGTGTGGGACTGAGTTATAAAACCGCGTGGGAAGCCATAGATACCATGAACAATCTCTCCCAAACCCCTTTGGTGATTCGTACCACAGGAGGGAGTGGCGGTGGTGGAACCACTTTAACACCCTTTGGCAAAGAGATGATAGAAAACTACTCCATTCTCAAACACGAATATGAGCGCTTTATTCACACTCTTTCATCAATGTCAACACTCAACATGGAACATATCAAACACTTACAAAGGATCAGTATGCAAATTAGCGCACGCAATCAACTGATGGGCAAAGTAGCTGAGATAAAACAGGGCAATGTCAGTGCGGAAGTAACCATAGAACTTAAAAGTGGGGTTTTGCTTATTTCCAACATTACCCACAGTGCTATCGAAGAGCTTAATCTTCACGTGGGTGATGAAGTCGTAGGCATTATTAAAGCATCAAGCGTTTTACTCACCACCACCCTAGATGTTGCCACCAGTGCTCGCAACAAACTTCAAGGTCTTATTTGTGATGTAAAACGAGGAGAGATCAACTCTCAAGTGAGCGTGGATATTGGGCATGGGGATATTATCACGGCAACCATTACCACCGAATCGGTTGATACCCTAAGACTCAAAGAAAAAGCACACGTGTGTGCCTTGATTAAATCAAGCAGTATTTTGATTGGAAAATAAAACACTTTACATGTAAAAAGGATTTTTGAAATGATGGATATTTTAGAAGAAGATATTGGACTCATTGATGTAACCACGGAAGGTTTAGGCTTTGGGGCTAAAGCAGCAAAAATCTCCTTTGCACCTAAAGCAGAGGTGATTATCTGTGGGCTTGAGTTGGTTGAGCAGATGTGCCAAAGTTTAGGACTTGAGTGTAAACGCTTTAAACAATGTGGCGATAGAATCAGTGCTAACGAATGTGTGCTTGAAGCCTATGGCAGAGCAGATGCGGTGCATAAAGTCTGGAAAGCAAGTCAAAATCTTTTGGAATTTTTAAGTGGTATCGCCAGTAAAACAGAAAAAATGATCTCCTTAGCACGCCTGCATCAACCGCATATTGAGCTTTTAACCACGAGAAAAATTTTCCCTCGCACCAAATCCTTAGCCCTCAAAGCCGTCTTTGCAGGAGGTGGAGCCCACCATCGTTTGGGTCTGTACGACTCTATTTTAGTCTTTAAACAACACCGTGTGTTTTTCCCCGATGAGGCAGAGTTTGAAACACAGTTTGCCAAAATGAAACAAAAATTTTTAGAGAAAAAGATAGCGGTTGAAGTGGAAAATTATGAAGAGGCTCTTTATTTTGCAAGGCTAGGAGCAGATATTTTACAGTGTGAAAAGATGGATTTTGAAATGCTCAAACGCTGTGTTTCGCTCAAGAAAATTTTTCCTTCCTTACTGCTTTCTGCCACAGGTGGCATTGGCGAACATAACATCGAAGATTTTGCTAAGACAGGTGTGGATTTTATTGTCACCTCTTCACCCTACCATGCTAAACCCTCAGACATTCGTGTTACCATCGAAATGCTTTAGATAAAAGCCCCAAACATGGGGCTTTTATCTTTACATGTAAAGGCATTACTCTGCCTCAAACGAGGCAAGCTTTCGTGCGTAATCAAAACAGAGACTCTTGAGCGTTGCCCAAGAGTCGTGTCAAAATATGCCTTAGAACTTGCCTTTTTCTTTCAGCTTTTTATACCACGCGTTATGAAGGAATTTCACTTCCTCTTCTTCCACATAACCTGTGATAATGCTATTAACCGCTCCTTTAATCGCAAACATTGACATATACACATGGGTAATAAACAAAGCGACAACCGCAAAGCCCATGACATTATGTACAATGGCTGCTACACGAAGCAAATCAATTTGGCTAAGCCCTGTTAAGTTATGCAACATCTCCATCTTAAAATCTAAGAAGAACATCATCGCACCACTTAAAATCATCGTAATACCGCCTAAGATAGCCACCCAATACCACATCTTTTGACCTGCATTGAATTGAGTAGCGTTAATGATCTGTTTCTCTTTGGAAAGATACCCTCCTAAAATCATAAACCATTTGACATCTTCAAAGTTAAAGAGTGCCTCTTTAAGCCACATAAGCGCCATAGGAATAACGACAATTGCAAAAGGAATGGTAAAAATACCATGAAGGTTTTTTGCCATTCGAACCAACGTTCCACCCCCAAAAAAATCACCAAAAACGATAATAAATCCTGTTGGAACGAGCACTAAAAAGCTAATGGCTGCGATTTGGTGAACCGTTCTATGGAACAGGTTAAAGGCATAGTGTTTTTTATGACTGTGTGGAAACACCTTAGGACCGACAAGTTTATAATGCACAAAGAAGACCGTTGGAACACCAATAAGGACTGCTAAAAAGATCCATGCAAAGTATTTACTTTGAAGGAAGGTAAAGAGTACTCCAAGTTTTAGACTCTCTTCTTGACCGTATCCTAAAATATTTTGTATGCGCATCTCACCCCAGATTTGGCTCTCCGTCGCCCATGCCACGGATGCCAAAGCGAGGGTCGCAATGAACATGTAAAGATATTTTTTCATTGCGAATCCTTTCATTGATTTTTATACGCCTTATCCCATCCATAAGGAGCGTTCGCACCTTTGCCACGCGCTGCCACACGAGCTCTAAAGATATTAGAGACAGATTGTGCGTCGCCTACTAAGAGGGCTTTGGTTGAACACATTGCCGCACAAAGAGGTACTTTTCCCTCAGCGATACGGTTTTGACCATAAAGATGACGCTCTTTTTCTGAGTTTGTCTCTAAAGGTCCTCCTGCACACATCGTACATTTATCCATCGCACCTTTAGCACCAAAAGCGCCATCACGAGGAAATTGAGGGGCACCAAATGGACATGCGTATAAACAGTATCCACAACCAATACACTTCTCTTTATCATGAAGGACAATGCCATCTTCTCTGATATAAAAACAATCCACAGGACAGACTTGCTCACAAGGAGCATCCGTACAATGCATACATGCTACAGAGGTTGAAAACTCTTTGCCTGGGATGCCCTCATTAATCGTAATAACTTTACGTCTGCTAATACCCACAGGTAGTTCATGCGCTTCCGCACACGCAATACTACATCCATCACACTCTATACATCTGCTCTCATCGCAGTAAAATTTCATTCTTGCGTATTCCATCATAAACCCCCTACGCTTTTTCTACGCGACACAAGCCGCCTTTTGTTTCAGGAATCTGAGTAATGATGTCATAACCATAGTTTGTAACGGTATTAACACTCTCGCCGCTTGCAAATGGCTTTGTTCCTGCTGGGAAATTACCTGTTCTGTCCACGCCTTGGAAATATCCTGCAAAGTGGAATGGCATAAAGACCATATCAGGTAAAACTGTATAGGAGTATTTTGCCTTCACCTTGATTTTTGTGCCTTCTGGTGAATGAATCCACATCATATGACCATTTTTAATACCATGCTTGTGCGCTAAATCTGGATGAATATCACAGAACATCTCAGGGGTTAAGGCTGCAATGTATTTTGACGCACGGTTTTCAATACCCGCACCGTTCATTGTGACTAAACGTCCTGTGACCATGTTAATTGGGAACTCTTTAGAGTAATCTTTCGCACTTTGAACAGAGATATATTTGGTCATAACACGGAAATGATTTGCTTTATCCGCGTACGCTGGATATTTGAGTGTCAAATCATGGCGTGGTGAATGGAGTGGTTCTCTGTGCATTGGGATATGATCAGGGAAGTTCCACACAATCGCACGTGCTTTGGCGTTACCATAAGGGCACACACCCGCTTCCATACACTTTTGAACCAAAATACCACTGTTATCCACTTTCCAGTTTGCACCACACGCTGCTTTTTCTTCTTCTGTAAGTGTAATTCCAAGCACGGCTTCAATATTCGCTTTGGTAATTTCAGGATATCCTGCTTCAATTTTTGAGCCTTTAGGAAAAGAGCCTTTTTCTGCTAAAAGATTGACACCATCTTTTTCCAAACCAAAGTTATTTCTAAAGCCCATACCGCCCTCTTTAACAGAGATAGAGGTATCGTAAAGATTTGGAGAGCCACCGTGTGTTTTTGTCCAACATGGCCAAGGAAGTCCGTAGTACTCACCTTTCATTGGTCCCATTCCAGCACCACTTACTTCATCAAACATATGCCAGTTGTCAGTATGTTTTTTAACCCTCTCAGCTGTCCAACCTGTTAAGCCGATCGTTTTGATGATACGTGCAATTTCATTGGTCGCATCTTCTGGCCATACGAAATCTTTTTTGTTAGGGATCATCTCTAACTTGCCATCTTTGGTCTCTTGCATCAACATACCTTTAGTATATTGCTCATAAAAACCTAAACGCTTAGCTAGTTCAAACATAATCTCTTGGTCAGGTTTGCTCTCATAAAGAGGCTCAACGACTTTATAACGCCATTGTGCACTTCTATTCGTTGCAACCACTAAACCGCTGGTCTCAAACTGTGTTGCAGCAGGTAAGATAAAGACATTGTCTTTTTTATCGGTCAAAATCGCCGCTTCGTTCACAAATGGGTCTGCAAGAACAAGCATATCAAGATTGTCTAAACCCTCTTTGATTTTTGCTTGTTGCGCAACAGAGGTAATTCCGTTACCAAACACCAACAATGCTTTAAGCGATGTACCTGCATTTTCGATTTTTTCATCTGATTTTACATTTTGTACACCTGCCCACCAACGAGCCAATGAAAAACCATTTTTACTCATCCATGATTTGTCTTTGAACTGCTTCTCGAGGTATTCAAATTCTACACCCCATGATTTTGCGAAGTATTTCCATGATCCCTCAGCTAATCCATAATAACCAGGAAGTGAATCTGCCAAACATCCCATATCAGTAGCACCCTGAACGTTATCATGACCTCTTAGAATGTTGGTACCACCACCTGCTTTACCCATATTGCCAAGCGCTAATTGGAGAATTGGTGCCATACGTGTATTGCTAGTTCCAATGCTATGTTGGGTTAGACCCATTGCCCAAATCAACGTTCCTGGACGATTTTTTGCATAAAGATTGGTAATTTGAATGAGTGTTTGAGCAGGAACGCCTGTGACATCTTCAACGAGTTCAGGTGTCCATTTTTTGGCCTCTTCACGAATTTTATCCATACCAAAAACACGTGCATCAACATACTCTTTATCGTCCCAACCGTTTTGGAAAATAATATTAAGCATTCCGTACATAAAAGGAATGTCAGTTCCTGGACGAATTTGTGCATAAATATCTGCTTTTGCCGCCGTTTTTGTAAAACGTGGGTCAATAACAATCAATTGAGAGTTATTGCGCTCTTTTGCTTTTAAGAAATGTTGGAAACCAACAGGGTGATTCACCGCTGGGTTTGCACCAAAAATAATAATCGCTTTAGACTTTTGAATATCGCCTAAAGAGTTTGTCATCGCACCGTATCCAAATGTGTTCGCTACACCAGCGACTGTGGAAGAGTGTCAGATTCTTGCTTGATGGTCTGTATTATTGGTTCCAAAAAAGGCTGCAAACTTTCTAAAATAGTACGCTTGCTCATTGCTCATCTTAGCTGAGCCTAAGAACTGAACGGCATCTGCGCCATCTTTTTTCTTTAAATCTGCTAATTTGGTTGCGATACGATTAAGCGCATCATCCCAACTTAAACGTTTCCATTGACCATTCTCTTTGACCATTGGATATTTAAGACGTACTTCAGATCTGACCATATCGATCATATCCGCACCTTTACAGCAGTGTCCGCCTAAGCTTATTGGGTGGTCTTGAGCAACTTCTTGACGAACCCATACGCCATTTTGAACTTCTGCGATTACACCACATCCAACGGAGCATGATGTACAGATAGTTTTAACTTTTTTACTTCCAGGAAATGGGTTTTTCACCTCTTCCTCTGTTGCGGCTCTCGTTACTTTTTCACTCGCAAAGCTTGATGTTGCACCAAAAACGCTTGCAACCGCTGCCATTTTGAGGAAAGAACGACGACCCACAGTCGTGCTTAGAGCACGGATGGTATCATTTTGCATGATGTGTGCCTCCTAATTTATAGAGCAGATTTGTAATAATCTTCCCACGCTTGTGTTTTCTTATAGGTAATCTCTTTTTTGGGAGACTTCCCTACAACAACGCCATTTGAACTTTTTGAACCAGAAGAACTTGCGTGTGCACTGGCTACGCCAACGGCGGTCATCGCACCTGCAAGTGCGGCTTTTTTAACAAAGCCACGTCTGCTTTCGTTCATTGAGCACCTCCTTATGAGATAATCCCTCTTGCAAGGGATTGCTCAAAGCCATCTTTATAGCCTTGGGCAATCCCTTAGGACTGCCTTTTAGACTTCTGCCATTTTTTTGGCTTTGTCTGCCTCTTTTTTAGCCTTATTCTCTGCTCTACGTTTGGCTTCCGCACCTGAGACCATCTCCAAAGGTTGTGTTTTTTGAACACGCTCCACCTCTTTTAAAGGAGGTTTTGCGACATCAAAATAGAGACGCTCAAACGCCATAAACGCATTTAAAACAATGGCGACTGATTTGTAGATACGTGCCATGGGATGCTCATACACTTTGATAATAAACTCATCAATAAAAAGATTAATCACCTCTGTATAAAGACAGTGTTGCAAAGAGTCATACTCTTTTTGCTCATTCATAATAAGTTCAATTAGCTCATGCATAAAGGTAAAGATAAACCCAACGCTATCTTCATTCTCTTTAAAATATTGCTCATTACGTCTGATTTTTGTTTTGGCAAGGAAATTTTTTACTTCAAGCTGTTTTTTACCACTTTCAACTCCTTCAGCATAATACGAAGCAGTGTTGCGTACCACTTTATAAGAAGGATTGTGAAAAACATCGTCGTATTCTTGAATAAACGCACTCTCGCCGTTGTGAGCTAAAAAAAGTTGGATTTCCCTTAACGCCTCACCTGAGTTTTCATCCAATGGATTTTGAGCCATCACTTCCAAAGCCTCAGCCAAACCTTCATAACGACTTGGGCTTGTCGTAAAAACAAACAACTTACTCAAAAAACCATAATAGAGAGAACGGGCTTTATTGACGGATTCTTTATTTAACATGGTTCATTCCTCATTTTTTAAAGTCAATAAAAACAGACCAAAAAGACTTTTTACATGTAAAGCCTCTCAAACAAGGGAAAACACGGAATCTTGGTAGAAACAAAACCCTATTTTTGTCTTTTTCTTTATTCTATCAGTCAAAACTTTTTGACCAATTTTGAGAAAATGTACCATAGGTAAGCTTAGGCTAAAAAGGTCTAAAAAAAGTAGGGAAAAAACTTAAAAGAAACTTAAATATGCATTTTTAGCATATCGTTTAGAGAATTGAAGCGGATAAGAGATAGTACATAAAGTTTCCTGAAACTTACCAAAAAAGCATTTTTAAATTTCTTTAATATCTAAAAATTTTGGTAAACAAAACTTTACTTGTAAGAGCCACTTGCAAATTCAACCAAGCAGCCAAGCCAATATCTTCTAAGCTCAATTTTCTAACTTTTTAAAAAACTGATTTTAGCCATTGCCTGTAATTTTACAGTTTTTTTGGCTGATTTACTTTAA
>Ga0265295_1006459_pt1 | contig 14175 bp, 6 predicted proteins | sample Munlansysbiofilm_FD_192503 | JGI IMG/M metagenome (GOLD analysis project Ga0265295, IMG submission 192503) | Leachate microbial communities from a municipal landfill in Southern Ontario, Canada - Methane capture system biofilm | ecosystem: Engineered > Solid waste > Landfill > Unclassified ... | reverse complement strand
ATAAGCAAGCGATTATGGAGTTTGGTGCCTTGCAATGCACACCCAAAAATCCGGATTGCGAAAACTGTCCTTTGCGCGACCATTGCCTGGCATTCGCCCAAAATCGCGTGAATCAACTGCCTGTGAAAATCGGGAAAGTAAAGGTGAGAAAGCGATTTCTAAATTATTTTGTGATCTATGGAAAATACCAGCAAAAATGCTACACCCTGCTTCGTTACCGCGAAAATGGTGATGTCTGGCAGGGCTTATACGATTTTCCGTGCATCGAAACAGCTGCGCCCGTAAGTTTGGAAGAGCTTGGCCAAGAAGATTTTTTGAAAAGGTTAAAAGCTGTAGCCTTAGCTATCAGGCAGCAGGGCGGAACTGTAAAACATGTATTGACCCACCAGCAGCTGTTTGCTACTTTTTATATTGTACATTGCAAAGATGGATTTGAAGAATTAAAAAATAAATCATTATCTTTGGTTGCTCAATCGGAGCTTGGAAATTATCCTTTGCCCAGGCTGATTGACCGTTTTCTGCTGGAAAACAAGAACATATTTATAAATTGTAACGCTTAAAATAGTTATACAGACATGGCCGGACTTAATAAAGTAATGCTGATCGGACGACTTGGAAAAGATCCCGAAGTGATTTCATTTGAAAATGGTGGAAAAAAAATGACAGTTTCGCTTGCCACCGGCGAACGCTACCGCGACCGCAACGGGCAATGGCAAGAGCAGACCGAATGGCACAATATTGCTGCCTGGGGAAATCTTGCTAACGATATTGACGAAAAACGCCGCACTTATGCCAAAGGCGATTTGCTTTTTATCGAAGGAAAAATCAGGACGCGCCAATACCAGGATGCACAGGGTGTAACAAAATATATTACCGAGATTTTGGCTGAAAAAATGAATCTGATTTCAAAAAGCGGACAAGGCAGCGAAGGCTATCAATCCGGACAAGGCAACCAAAGCTACACTCAAAATACACAGCAGCAATCGGCACCGGCTTCTACTGCTCAGAGCAGCGATGAGAGTTCGTCGCAAGCCCAATCCACGCAGCATTCTTCTTCAGGAAATGATGATTTTAGTGATAAAAACGAAGGAGATGACCTTCCGTTTTAAGCTGAGAACCAAATTGTTTGGGCATAATGCCTGTCTGAACTAATTTTGAAATATCAGGTATTTTTGTTTATTTTGCATCGAAATACAAATTTGATTGACTTTGGACACACCCGACCCTGACCCCTCTGCGAGTATAATCGCGCTAATCATCAACTTATCATCCACAGGATTTTCTACAGGAATCGCGATTAGCATCCTCGTTTTGCTGCTGTTGCTGGTGCTTTCAGCGCTTGTATCAGGTAGCGAAACAGCTTATTTCTCACTAAAACCTGCCGATGTCAACTTGCTTGAAGCTATGGAATCGGAGACGGATAAACTGGTGCTTTCGCTTCGCGATCATCCCAAAACTTTGTTAGCAACGATTTTGATAGCCAATAATTTACTTAATGTGGCTATCGTAATCTTGTCGGGTTTTATTACTGAAAATCTCTTTCGGATTGCTGACAATCCCATTATCGGATTTTTAATACAAATTGTTGCGATAACTTCCTTGATCTTACTGGTAGGCGAAATAATTCCTAAAGTTGTTGCCAACAAACATCCACTCAAAGTGGCTTCCATTATGGCCAGGCCATTGAGTTTTTTGATCAGTTTTTTTAAGCCTTTAAGCTATATGTTGGTGGCTTCAAGCACTTTTATTGACAGGCGGCTGAGCCGGAAACTGCGCGGGATATCCATTAGCGAACTCTCAGACGCTATTGACATCACCTCCGATGACACCGCGCTTCCTGAAGAGAAACAAATGCTGAAAGGTATTGCCACTTTTAGTGAAAAAGATGCACGAAGTATTATGAAATCGCGGGTAAATATCACAGCCATCGAAATTGAAACATCATTTGAAAACTTGTTGGAACTTATTTTGAATACCGGCTTTTCGCGCATTCCGGTTTACGAAGATAACCTTGATAAAGTGCTTGGGATATTGTATATCAAGGATTTACTTCCCTACCTCAATCAAACAGAGCTCGATTGGAAAACGCTTATCAGGTCAGCCTTTTTTGTTCCCGAAAACAAAAAAATCAATGACTTGCTACAGGAATTTCGAGAGAAGAAAATCCATATGGCGATTGTGGTGGATGAATATGGCGGCACTTCAGGTTTGCTTACGCTGGAGGATATTATCGAAGAAATTGTAGGCGATATCAGCGATGAGTTCGACAAAGAGGCTGACAACAGTTTTTATCAACGGCTTGATGAGCACAATATTTTGTTCGACGCCAGCACCAGTCTGCTTGATTTTTGTAAGGTGATGGAGCTCGACGAGCACTATTTTGAAGATGTGCACGGCGAATCAGATACGCTGGCCGGCTTGCTGCTCGAGCTGGAAGGCCGCATCCCTGAACAGGGGTTGAAAGTGAATTGTAAAGATTTTGCTTTTGAGGTCATCGATGCCGATGCCCGACGTATCAAAAAGTTAAATGTGAGTAAAAGAGAGAATTAAGATGCGTAAAGGCTTAGTCATTTTTGGAGTGTTGTTTTTTATGTTTGCACTGATAAGCTGCGAAGCTGATTTTGCTCCCAAGCCGAGAGGTTTTTTTCGCATTGACATGCCCGAGAAAAAGTTCGAGTTAGTGGATACCATACCCGCCTTCCGCTTTGAAAGTCCCGTATATGCTGAAATAACGCCGGATTATAATTCGCCTCTGGAAAAAAACTGGTTCAATGTGGAGTTTCCGCAGTTTAAAGGAAGCCTGCATGTCAGCCATAAAAAAATTGACAACAACCTGTCGGTTTACCTGGAGGATATGCACACCATGCTCACCCAGCACTTGGGCAAGGCAAGCGCCATAACCGACAGCCTGATCATCGATGACGAACGACGGGTTTACGGTCTTTTGTTCAGGGTAGAAGGGAAAAGAGTGGCCTCGCCCTTGCAGTTTTACCTTACTGACAGCACACAGCATTTCGTGCGTGGCGCGCTCTATTTTAACATCCGACCCAATAACGATTCCTTGCGCCCGGTGATAAATTTCTTGCGTGAAGATGTAAATCACTTTATTGAAACCTTAAACTGGAAGTAGTTGGAATAGGGTGGGTTAAGTCTATGTTTTCTGTTTCCCAAAAACCGGGATCAGAGTTTTTCTATAGGAGGCACGAATTGCAAACCAGCCACAGCCAACGGGAGTTTCATCTAAGCCTGCGAAGCTCCGGCTTCGCGCTACTACTAATAACAAAAATACTACTATTCTTCCAGTTCGTCTTTTTGTGATTGCCAATACTTATACAGCTTACGCCCGCCATAAGCTGCGCCCCTGGGTCGGCGAAGCTCCAGCCTCGCAGGATTATAATACAGCATCAGCTGCAAGCATAATTGCCAACAAAAAAAACTCCCGTCAGCCACAGCTAACGGGAGTTTCCGGGTCGGCGAAGATCCAGCTTCGTACACACTAGATTTTTGTGTACTTTTTATCATGAAAAAGTACAAAGTGTAAGTTTATATCACCCTTTCAGGGTTTTTTATCGGTTAACTTTTCAGGTGTTATAATAATATCAGCCTTTCAGGCTTTATTCAACACGCGATCCGATAAAAAAACTCCCGTCAGCCACAGCCAACGGGAGTTTCATCTTGGTCGGCAAAGCTCCAGCTTCGCGCAACTACTAATAACAAAAAAACTACTATTCTTCCAGGTCTTCTTTTTGTGATTGCCAATACTTATACACTTTGCGACCGCCATAAGCAGCGCCCAGGCTAAGTAATATAGCAATGCCACCACCAATAGGAGCAGGGCCTCCAACAGGTGGCCCTCCTGAACCCGGGTCTCCCGGAGGATCTCCCGGGCCACCATCGGCCAATAAAGCCGTACTTGAAATTGTAAATGCAATAATAAACGTGAGTTTTATTAAAATATTTTTCATGGTTTATAGGTTTTAGCGGATGAATATTTTCTGTGTATAAACTTGTGTTCCTGTGATAATACGGGCAATAAGTACCTGCTGATTTGAGCGCACATGGATGATTTCCGGATTACTCAGGTGATGCTCACCCTGGTAAACCACTTTCCCTTGTGCGTCAACCAATTGTATTAGTGCTTTATCGCCTGTTAATGCAGGAATACTTACATATACTTTGCTGTCATAGCTCCATACCTGATAGGCCGAAAGCTGCTGTTCGTCCACGCCCACTGCAACCGCATCTTTAATAAAGTGCAGGTTGAACCGCAGTGCCTCATAGCTTTCATCGTGCATAAATGAATATGCTGGTTGCTCGCGTAGATCAATCATCTCTCCTGAAAGCAAGTCTTCGAGGAAGATATTAATGCTCGGATCAAAGCTTTCCAGCTCAGTAATCTTCAAGTTTACTTCAGCTTTGTTTGGCCACTCGAAACCAACAGGAACTACTGCCGGCACATCTCCTAGAGGAATTGTATTGATGCTCAACATCCGTTCATCAGAGGTGAGGCTGTAAAGTTGAGGCAGCGATTCTGACCCAAACAATTTGCTGGCATCATACTCGCGGTCAAACTCATGCGTGGCATCGGGATGTAAACGCACTACAATTTCATCATTGCCGTTTTCTGTGGCAGATGTAATACGCAGCAACTCAGGTATTTGCTGATTTGATTTATAGAAAGGCTGATCGCTGTGCACACGCACATCATTATTCATTGTCAATGAAGGCATGCCACCACCAGTGGTTTCAACAAAAAATGATTGCCCCATGGGAATGTATTGTGAGCCATCATTCGTGGAAGCACCATTAACATAAGTGGCGTATTGTCCGTTGGGATTAGCCTCGGTAGCTTTAGCTCTGTTCCAGATGTAAATAGCATTATTCAGCTTGGTTTTTGTCCAGCCTGTTCCGGCATCCCAGTCGATAGGAGAAGGATAGGGATTAGGAACCAGATTATATTGGTATTGTGCCGCTCCCGAAGAGGGCGTAGCAGTTGTGAAGGCACCGCTGATAAGGCTCCCGTTGAAATTGTAGGTGGTATTGTTTCCGGTGTACCAAATCATATAACCCTGATCGTTAGTAATTGTCGCATCAGGATCACTGCCGACACCCGTCCATACCTGTGGATCAGCAGTAGCATCATAATAGTAGAGGTAGGAATTCATAAACAAACCCGCTGTAAGTGTTCCGTTAATGGGTACACTCACAAAGTGATAACCTCCGCCATTGATATAACGCTGAATGGTAGCATTACCATTAACAGTCAGTAAACCATTGTCTAACAAAGAGGCCGTTCCACTGGCATTTGATTGCAAGAAAATGTCATTACAAGATGCTGCACTACTGATTGTTGGGTAGTTAGCGAGACCGGCGGGGATAGTTAGGTTATCGTTAGCGGTAGGCACAAGAGCCGGATTCCAGTTTTGTGCATCATGCCAGTCAGTGCTCGTTGCACCCGTCCAGTTTAAAGCTCTTAAGGCGCGTATTGTAATGTCGTCAATGGCTGCAGGTGGGTTTAGGCCGGCCGAGCCATCATTTCTCCATGAAAATACAAGCCTTTTGGTTGTGCCTGAATAATCACCTGGTAATTCAAGCTCAGCTAAGGTCCAGTCACTTGTTACATTAAAATTACCGCCGATCTGACCGCTTGTCGGGAGAGTCCCTGCTGTGGGTGTATAAGAGGTTTCAACCACATAAACCCTCATATAATCATAGGCTGTTTCACCAAGTCCTTTCCACCAAAACGATAAATTAAACTTTTCTGATCCTTCTGTAAATGCAATATCTATGTACGTATGCACAACTGAATGTTTAGTTGAGTTATAGGAGTTTGAGGTGCCGGCATCATCTGAAATATAGGCAGCTTGCGAGCCGCCGTGTGCTGTGGCTGTGCCTACATGCCATTGATTGGTTTGTGTACCATTAATGACAACAGTCCAGCTATTAGGCCATGTTTCAAAATCTTCTGAAAATGGAAGAGTAGCAACAAGTTGTGTTGTTGTAAAGCTGTCAGGCCCAACCCAATCACTTTTATCGCCGCCGCAATCCGCCTGCACATACCAATAATAGGTGGTGTTCGGAGCAAGTCCTGAAAATGCATAAGGATTGGTAACGTTTGGAATAAGTGTTCCTTCCGTATCAGGATCAAAATATACTGTACCCCACTTGATATTCCAGCTGGTGGCACTGCCATTTTCAGTCCAGCCCAGATCAGCACTAGCTTCCGTGATGTTTGAATTGACAAGAAGCGTGGGGGCAAGGCACGATGCCGGCACAGCAACACTAAAATTGTCAAAAGCCAAGTAATATGAATCATAAGAAGTGCTTTTGGCAGTGATTTTTACCTTCACGTATTTACCATCATAAGCACTTAAATCATACGACTTATATTGCCAGAAGGCGGTAGTGTTGTTGTTGACAGTTTCCAGATCAGTATAGCTTTGGCCATAATCCGTACTTACGGAAACAGCAAAATTCCCGGAACCATCACCTGGGGAAGGATAAGGTGAGTAAATACCTGCATGTGCATAGTAAAAGCTGAGAACCATATCAGCCGAAACGGTTCCGATATTGATCGTTGTAAATGTTTGCGGGGTGCTGTTAAACAAGCTTTTTCTAATATAGTTACCGTCAATAGCCGGTATCGCGGCTGTTGTTCCTATTGCCCAGTCTGTAGTTGTCCAGCCTTCAGGCCTTGTTTCAAAGTCTTGAGTATAGGGTGCCGGGCTAAAGCTATGGGTGGTAAATGTTTTCGGACCAACCCAATCACTTTTATCACCACTGCCGCAATCAGCTTGCACATACCAATAATAGGTAGTATTCGGATCAAGACCTGATAGCATATATGGATTGGTAACGTTTGGAATAAGTGTTCCTTCCGCATCAGGGTCAAAATCTTCTGCGGCCCATTTGATATTCCAAGAGGCCGCGGTTCCAATTTCAGTCCAGCTTAAATCAGCAGAATTGAGGGTGATGTTCGATTCGGTTAATGTAGTGGGGTCAAGACAGGATTGTGGAATAGCAATACTCAAGTTGTCAAAAGCCAGTAAATAAGTAACCGAAGTACGGTTAGCAGTGATTTTTATCTTAACATCCTCACCAACGTACGTATTCAAATCATAAGATTTATATTGCCATCCGGCGGTGGTATTATTGTCAACTGTTTCCAGATCAGTATAGCTTTGACCATAATCTGTACTTACCGAAACAATAAAATTTCCGGAACCATTACCGGGGGGATCAAAAGGTGAGCTGTAATTTGCATGTGCATAGTAAAAGCTGAGATGCATGCCAGCCGATACAGGGCCGACATTGATCGTTGTAAAAGTTCGTGGTGTAGAGTACTGCATAATTCCTCTAATATAATTGCCGTCAATAGCCGGTATAGCTTCTGTTGTTCCTATTGTCCAGCCTGCTGTTACCCAGCCATCAGGCGTTGACGTTGTAGTAAAGCCTTGAGTATAGGGTGCCGGACTAAGGTTATAGGTGGTAAAGGATTTTGGCCCGGCCCAATCACTTTTATCACCGCTGCCGCAATCAGACTGCACATACCAATAATAGGTAGTATTCGGATCAAGGCCTGATAGTGTATATGGATTGGTAACGTTTGGAATAAGTGTTCCTTCCGTGTCGGGATCAAAATCTTCTGCGGCCCATTTGATATTCCAGTTGGTGGCAGCTCCAATTTCAGTCCAGCCTAAGTCGGCACTGCCTCCTGTGATATTTGAACTGGTAAGAACCGAGGGGGCAAGGCACGACGGTGGTATAGCAACACTGAAATCGTCAAAAGCCAAATAATAACTACCTGAAATGCCGTTAGCCGTGATTTTTATGTTCACGTATTCACCATCAAAATCAGTTAAATCATAAGACTTATATTGCCATCCGGCGGTATTATTATTGTCAACTGTTTCCAGATCAGTATAGCTTTGGCCATAATCATCTGAGACAGAAACAACGAAATTTCCGGAACCATCACCTGGGGAAGGATAAGGTGAGTTGTTATTTGCATGCGCATAATAAAAGCTGAGCTGCATATCGGCCGAAATGAGCCCGATATTGATCGTTGTAAATGTTCTTGGGGTATAATAGCTAGTCAAATAGGCGTTAATATAGTTGTTCTCAATAGCCGGTATTGCGGTTGTTGTTCCTATTGACCAATCTGTAGTTGTCCAACCTATAGGCCTTGTAGTTGTTTCAAAACCTTCGATATAGGGAGCTGAAGTATAGTTTGGGGTGGTAAACGTATTCGGCCCAACCCAATCACTTTCACCTCCGCAATCAGCTTTTACGTACCAATAGTAGGTAGTGTTAGCTGTTAAACCCGTCAATGAATGTTCGGGATAGGTATTTACAGTAGTCTGACCGTCACTTTCCGAACTTCCCGGCGTAAAATCTGTAGTTGCATTCCACTCCAAATTCCAGGAAGTGGCACTGCCATTTTCAGTCCAGCTTAGATAAGCAGAGTTGACCGTGATGTTTGATTCGGTTAATGCTTTTGGGACAGGGCAGGCCGGGGCTTCGATAATGCTAAAATCATCGATTGCTATATCACCCGTAGAACCCGAACCTCTTTCCGCCCTAAACCTAACCCGAATGGTTCCGGAATAAGCACTAATATTTACATACTCTTCTATCCATGGCTGATTACCATTTATTTGCTGCTGACCATTTATGGTAACTACCGCATTATTCCAGGCTGTTCCATCGTTTATATCCACATATAAATTTCCAATGGTTCCACCATACATATAATAATAGAATGTTAAGGCGGGTGAAGTCAAACTGCTCACATTGATATGTGGTGAATATAACTCCGCAAAATCACCGGCTGCTCCCGAGTTGGCTTCTGTGTATGCAAATTTTGTTCCGCTGTGCGCGGCATTTGGACCCGTGGAGTATGAAGGCGTTGACCCCGTTGCGGTCAAGTTCCATCTGAATGTAGAGGTGGTAGCGGCAGGCGAGGCGCTCCAGCAATTGTCCCAAGTTGCATTTGTTGTGGCTGTGTGCGCTTCAAAATCATCAGTCCATGGAGCAGTTTTCGTTGCACAAACTGTCGTAAAACTCGCCGGCCCAACCCAAGTGCTTTCATCACCACCGCCGCAATCAGCTTTTACATACCAATAATAGGTGGTGAGTGCTGATAAACCTGTCAGGGTATGTTCGGGGCTGCCACTAACAGTAGCTTCACCGTCGCTTTCCAAGTTTCCGGGAGTAAAATCTGCGCCTTCTTTCCATTCCAATTTCCAGTTGGTGGCGGTGCCTTTTTCAGTCCAAGACAGATCGGCACTCTCCCCTGAGATGTCTGATTCGGTTAATGTTGTGGGGACAAGACAGGAAGCAATACTCAAATTGTCAATAGCTAAATAATAATCGCCCGAATTACGGTTAGCCACAATTTTTATTTTCACATTTTCACCTATATAAGCATTTAGATCGTAAGATATTGATTTCCATCCGGCTGTAGTGTTGTTACTGATTACTGTTAACAAAGTATAGTTTATGCCAAGATCTTTACTTACGTAAACAGAAAAATATCCCGAATTATTGGCGGGGGGAGCATAAGGATAGCTGTAATTTGCAAATGTATAATCAAAGTTGAGTACCATATCAGCTGAAACGGGCCCGACATTGATCGTTGTAAGTGTTCTTGATGTAGTATAGTTATAAAATCTTTCTCTAATATAGTTGCCGTCAATAGCCGGTATAGCAGTTGTTGTTCCAATTGTCCAGTATGTTGTTGTCCAGCCTTCAGGCGGTGTTGTTGTTTCAAAACTTTGAGTATAGGGTGCCGGTAAAAGAGCTGGCGTGACAAAAGTTTTCGGGCCAATCCAAAGGCTTTTATCATCGTCACCGCAATCAGCTCTTACATACCAATAATAGACAGTGTAAATAGTTAAGTCTGTCAGAGAATGTTCCGGACTACCATTTACAGTAGCCTGGCCATCACTTTCTGAGTTTCCGGGTGTAAAATCTGCACCTGCTTTCCATTCCACGATCCAGGTAGTGGCACTGCCATTTTCAGTCCAGCTTAAATCAGCAGTATGGGCTGTGGTGTTGGTTTCTGTTAGCGCGCTGGGGGCCGGGCAGCTTGGTGGAATATCAATGCTAAAACCATCAAAAGCTAACCAATAATCACCTGATAAGCGATTAGCTGTGATTTTTATTTTCACATATTCTCCAACATAATCATTCAAATTATAAGACTTAGATTGCCATCCGGCTGTAGTATTATTTTCAACCGTTCCCAGATCGGTGAAGGTTTGACCATAATCTTTACTTACTGAAACGACAAAACTTCCAGAACCATCACCGGGAGGAGTATAAGGGTAGTAGATAGATGCATGGGCATAGTCAAAGCTGAGATGCATACCAGCCGAAACAGGCCCGATATTGATCGTTGTAAATGTTTGTGGGCTACTGCCATACAACTCGTTTCTAATATAGTTGCCGTTAACAGTTGGGATAGCAGATGTTCTTCCTATTTGCCACCAGCCTGTTGTTGTCCAGCCTTCAGGCAATGTCGTTGTTGCAAAGCCTTCGAAATAGGGTGTCGGAGCAAGCGCTCGGGTGGTAAAAGTTTTTGGTCCAGCCCAACTGCTTTTATCATCGCCTCCGCAATCTGCTCTTACATACCAATAATAGGTGGTGCCTGCTGTTAAGCCTGCCAATGAATGTTCAGGAGTAGTATTTATAGTAGCCTCACCGTCACTTTCCAAGTTTCCGGGAGTAAAATCTGCACCTGCCTTCCATTCTAAGTTCCAGCTCGTGGCGGTTCCATTTTCAGTCCAGCTTAAATCAGCAGAATTGATAGTGATGTTGGCGTTGGTTAATGTTATGGGTGTAGGACATGATGGCGGTATATCAATACTAAAATTGTCAAAAGCTAAAAAATAATCTGAAGCAGGATTTGCCGTGATTTTAATCTTCACGTTTTCACCAATATAAGCACTTAAATCATAAGACTTATACTGCCATCCGGATATAGTATTATTGTCAACTGTTTCCAGAATAGAATAATTTTGTCCGTAATTATCTGAGATAGAAACCACAAAATCTCCGGAATTTTCACCGGGCGAAGCGTAAGGTTCATTATATACTGCATGCGTATAGTCAAAGCTGAGATGCATATCCGCCGAAACAGGCCCGATATTGATCGTTGTAAATGTTTTTGATGGAAAAGAGGAATAGAAATCTCCATACATATAGCTGCCGTTAATAGGTGAAATAGCAAAGACTGTTCCTATTTCCCACCAGCCTATGGTTGCCCAGCCTTCAGGTATATCCATGGATTCAAAGTCTTCAAGATAGGGTGTTGAACTAAGGTTTTGGGTGGCAAAGGTTTTTGGACCCGCCCAACTGCTTATATCACCACTGCCGCAATCAGACTGCACATACCAGTCGTAAGAGGTATTTGTTGCAAGTCCTGATAAAGCATAAAGCTTGTTGGTAAGGCCTGAAATAAGTGTACCCTCTGAATCAGGATCAAAACCTTCCGCACCCCACTTGATATTCCAGCTAGTGGCGGTTCCGTTTTCAGTCCAGCTTAGATCAGCAGAATTGATAGTAATGTTTGACGTGGTTAATGTTGAGGGAGATAGACAAGATGGGGGAATGGCAACACTCAAATTATCAAAAGCCAGGTAATAATTACTTGAAATTCGATTAGCTGTGATTTTTATCTTCACGTTTTCACCTGCATAAGCAGTTAAATCATAAGACTTATATTGCCATTCGACTATAGAATTATTGTCAACTGTTTCCAGAATAGAATAATTTTGTCCGTAATCATCTGAGATAGAAACAACAAAATTCCCGGAACCATCACCGGGGGAAGCATAAGGTGGGTCGTAATTTGCATGCGCATAATCAAAGCTGAGATGCATACCAGCCGAAACAGGTCCTATATTGATCGTTGTAAGTGTTAATGGCGCAGAAAAATACAATTCTCCAAAAATATAGTTGCCGGCAATAGGTGCAATAACATCAGTTATATCTATATACCAATCTGTTGTTGTCCAGCCTTCAGGCGGTGTCCATTCTGCAAAGCCTTCATGATAGGGTGTCGAGGCAAGATCTTGAGTAGTAAAGGTTTTTGGACCTGCCCAACTGCTTTTATCACCACCGCCACAATCAGACTGTACATACCAGCTGTAAGTGGTATTCGCTGCAAGTCCTGATAAAGCATAAGGGTTGTCGGTAAGTTCGGAAATAAGTGTGCCTTCAGAATCAGGATCAAAACCATCCAGACCCCACTTGATATTCCAGGTGGTAGCGGTGTTATTTTCAGTCCAGCTCAAATCAGCAGAATTGGCCGTGATATTCGATTCGGCCAGCGCGCTGGGAGCCAGACAGGAAGGTGGCGCACTATGCGTTACGACTATATAAGGTTTATTGGTTTCATTCCATCCATCATAGGATAAAAAATACCCCTCCGAAAATCTTTCGTATTCATATAAACCTATGGCAAACCAATCGTCGGCAAGCCAGTTTTTTAAATCTACACTTGCAGTGGCTCCTAAATCAACAACATACCAATTCGGGCTAGGGAAGTTAGATGTATAGGTTGTATAAGCTGTCCCATCCCCGGCATCTATAAATACGGATGCTGCATCACCGCTAAGGGGATCATTTTCCATGGACATAACATTGAAGTACGCATAATTGTCATCATTAACATAAATATGTAATTCTACAGACGAGATATCATCTCCATCCGGGATAGCTGAGGTGTTAAAACGTGCCCACCCCCTTTCAGCATCGTTACTTTCCGTATAAATTTCACTCGTCTTTGTAAAGATGGTTCCATTAGTAGAGCCCGTGTTATAATCCTCGTTATCAGGGTAACAGCTTGTTTGTCCGATAATCCAGTTAAAGGAAGTGAGAACAAACACAAGCAAAAGTAAATTTCGTTTCATAGTTGTAATTTTAAGTTGGCTATTTATTATTTTACGGGTTTGATTGCCCGCTTGGTTGCATAATTTTGAGTGTTGCATAGCATTATTTTTTGGTAAAAAAACCACAGCATTTCTCCTTTTCAAACTGTCTAATAGAGGATTAGTAAAAAATCTCAAATAGGATCGTTTGATAGCCTTAATGGGCACGCATTATGTCTAAGTTATTTTAAGTTGCGTGTTTGACTGGAGAAGATGTTGTAATGTTTGTTACCAGTCAGATGTTGCCAAAAATATAAATTCAAAAATGATAAAGTGTTAATGAAATGTTAAATGTTTTATTTGACCCGCTTTTAGGGGAAATGATGATCTCTAATAGTAGAGAAAAACATGTCAGTAAATAGATTTATTAACACTAATAATGCTTTCTAAAATTTTTTATATAACACATAATGAATACAATACAAAAGAGGTATCAATTGCGAAAATTTATTTTGTTAGTGTTTATTTTCGTGTAAAACATTTTTACCGGGAAAAATGCTTTCCCGCAACTTTTAGAGGAAATCGTTTGATTATCGGTTGAATTTGGTGATTGGTGTTTACGTATTCACCAGCACAAGCCGGCAAACAAGTTTAAATTTATGTCGCTTCTGCCTACGGAACTCATTAATGTCAATTTATAACACCCTCAGAGTCTGCAATAGCTTGTTACAATGTTTATCAATTAGGTCGTAAGTGGATTGAATTTTATAAGAATTTAGATCATAAAACTATTGCTCTTTTTGGATATGCCGACGTAGTCGCAGACTACGCCGAGCTGTCTCGTTAGAAATGTTAAGCGAAACTCATCCTGCCGCGCTTTATTATCTATGCTAACTTCAAATATAACATGTTGATATTATGTTGTTTGCCGCTAGGCGTAGTCTGCGACTACGTCGGCGATAGCTTGTTACAGTGTTTGTCAATTAGGTCGTAAGTGGATTGAATTTTATAAGAATTCAGATCATAAAACTATTGCTCTTTTTGGATTTGCCGACGTAGTCATAGACTACGCCGAGCTGTCTCGTTAGAAATGTTAAGCGAAACTCATCCTGCCGCGCTTTATTATCTATGCTAATTTCAAATATAACATGTTGATATTATGTTGTTTGCCGTTAGGCGTAGTCTGCGACTACGTCGGCGATAGCTTGTTACAGTGTTTGTCAATTAGGTCGTAAGTGGATTGAATTTTATAAGAATTCAGATCATAAAACTATTGCTCTTTTTGGATTTGCCGACGTAG
>Ga0265295_1006457_pt1 | contig 14179 bp, 13 predicted proteins | sample Munlansysbiofilm_FD_192503 | JGI IMG/M metagenome (GOLD analysis project Ga0265295, IMG submission 192503) | Leachate microbial communities from a municipal landfill in Southern Ontario, Canada - Methane capture system biofilm | ecosystem: Engineered > Solid waste > Landfill > Unclassified ... | reverse complement strand
TGATCGTTAAGAAAAAAAGACCTGAAGTGCAAGAACGCATTATTGAAGAAAAACGTGAAATGGCTACACCCTACGGTTCTCAAGAGCGAGAATCTTCACGTAGTATGGAATCAATGTTTTCAAACGCTTTGAATAATGATTTACAAAAAAAGAAGAAAAAAGTTAAAAAGTTACCTGCCGAGAAAAAAACAAATGCTGAAAAACTTGATATTGCTTTAAATATTGAAATGGCAGATACAAATATTGATTCAGACGAAGAAGATATGATTGTTTTACCTGATTTAAATGCAGGTATTTCTGTTCCAGAAGAGGTAAAAAAGAAAAAGCAAATTGATCCTAGTCAAATCAGAACAACGAAAAAAACCAATTTTGTTATGCAAGGTATTCAAAGGGTTGGACGTAAAAAAAGACGACGTAATGTAACAACCCAAGAGGCAGAAGCTATTAGTGCAATTGAAATTCCAGAAGAGATTAGGGTCTATGAATTTGCGGAGAAAATTAACAAACCTGTGGGTGAAGTGATTAAAGAACTTTTCTCCTTAGGTGTTATGTTTACAAAAAATGATTTTTTAGACAAAGATTCTATTGAAATTTTAGCCGATACTTTTGGTATTAACGTGACAACTGTGAATGATCAAGAATCATTTGACTATGTCAAAGCGTACGACGAAGAAGGCGAAGCAAGTGAGCAAAACCTCGTAGAACGTGCACCTGTTATTACCATTATGGGTCACGTTGACCATGGTAAAACGTCATTGCTTGATTACATTAGAAGTGCAAAAGTAGCTGCGGGTGAAGCGGGTGGGATTACCCAACACGTGGGTGCTTATATGGTCGAGAAAAATGGTCGCAATATTACCTTTATTGATACACCAGGTCACGAAGCTTTTACTGAGATGCGTTCACGTGGAGCGAAAGTAACAGATATTGTTATCGTGGTTGTTGCAGCAGACGATGGTGTAAAACCTCAAACCAAAGAAGCGGTTGAGCATGCTAAGGCAGCAGGGGTTCCTATTATCATTGCTGTGAATAAAATGGATAAAGAATCTGCGAATCCTGATTTGGTAAAAGCTCAGCTAGCAGAACTTGGCATTACTCCAATTGATTGGGGTGGAGAACATGAATTTGTTCCAGTATCTGCAAAAACAGGTATGGGCATTGAAGATCTACTCGAAACCATTTTGTTACAAGCAGATGTACTAGAACTCAAAGCGGATCCTAGTCGTGATGTTAAAGCAACCGTTATTGAAAGCTCTCTTGAAAAAGGAAGAGGCCCTGTGGCAACAGTGGTTGTCGAAGATGGTACCATGAGAGTGGGTGATATTGTCGTTGCAGGTGTGGCATTTGGTAAAGTCAAAGCGCTTCTTAATGACAGAGGAATTGCCGTGAAAGAAGCCCTTCCTGGTGAGCCTGTCGTTGTTTTGGGACTCAGTGAAGTTCCAGGTGCTGGTGAGACACTTATTAGCGTTAAAACGGATAAAATTGCACGTGAATATGCAAAGAAAAAAGCAGAATATTTACGTCAGAAAGAGCTTTCAAAATCAACCAAAGTGAGTCTTGATGAGCTGAGCGATATGATTGCGGAGGGTGCACTTAAAACGTTACCGGTGATTATTAAAGCAGATGTTCAAGGAAGCTTAGAGGCGATTAAAGGCAGTTTAGAAAAAATTAGAAATGCTGAAACAAAAGTCAATATCGTGAGTGCAGGTATTGGCGGTATTACAGAGAGTGATGTGGCACTTGCAAGTGCAAGTTCAAACTGTATCATTTTAGGTTTCCATGTTCGACCAACAGGTACCGTTAAAGAGAGAGCAAAAAGCTCGGGCGTTGAAATTAAAACGTACAATATTATTTATGATTTGATTGATGATGTAACCAACATTGTTACAGGACTGATGGCACCTGTTATTCGTGAGGAAAATATTGGTCAAGCGATGGTTAGAGAAGTATTTGCCGTGCCAAAACTAGGTCATATTGCTGGATGTATCGTAACGGATGGTACGATTAACCGTGGTGTGAAAATTAGGGTTATTCGTGATGGTGTGATTATTTATGAAGGTAGTGTTTCCTCTCTTAAACGTTTTAAAGATGATGTCAAAGAAGTGGGCAAGGGATACGAGTGTGGTGTGGGCATTGAGGGCTACACCGATATTAAAGTAGGCGATTATATCGAAAGCTTTAAAGAGGTTGAAGAAAAAGCAAAATTATGATGGATAAAAGTATAAAAATCCAGCGCACACAAAGTGTTTTAAAAGAATTAATTCCTGAAGCACTTAGTACCCTTGAAGATGAGATGCTTCGAGGGGTTTGTGTCATTGATGTGGAATGCAGTCGTGGAAAATACGATGCGATTGTCTACTTGGATGGTTCTGTGTATGATGAAGCTGAGAAGCGCTATATTCTCTCTCATTTAGATCGTGTGCAACGCCATATTCAAACGCACTGTATGCAAGTTGAGGGTTGGTTTAGATGTCCTCATTTTCGTTTCCGATTCGATGATAGCTTAGAGCGTCAGAATAAAATGGATGCTTTGTTTGCTAAAGTAGAAGAAGAGCTAAAAAAGGGGAAGAAAAGCGATGATTGATACAGAACAACTTATTAAAATTGTAGAGGGTTGTGGCGTAAGCCTTTATGATACAGAAATTGTTAGTGAGTTTGATAAAAAGATTTTTCGTATTTACATTACCTCTAAAGAGGGTATCAATTTAGATAAATGTGCGGAAGTTAGTCGCATTTTATCACCTATTTTTGATGTAGAACCTCCTTTGGAAGGTGAGTATCTTTTTGAAGTGAGCTCTCCTGGTATTGAGCGAAAGCTTATAAAGCCTGAGCATTTTAGTGCTTCTGTGGGTGAAAAAGTGAAGATTAAGCTGAAAAATAAAGAGAAATTTATTGGTATTTTAGAAGGATTTGAAAAAAATACTCTTCAGGTGCGTATCGAAAATGAATTAAAAGAGATTGCCCTTGAAGAAATTGAAAAAGCACGTACTTATTTTGAATGGTAATGCCATCTGATGCATCATTGATGCAAAAAGCACTGGATGCGGCATGGCGTTATCAAGTGCTGACGTTTCCCAATCCTGCTGTGGGTGCGGTTGTGAGCAATGATGCTGGAGAGATTTTAGGCATGGGTGCGCACCACAAAGCAGGAACACCTCATGCTGAAGTCTTAGCACTTAAAGAGGCATATCTTACATTAACCCACGATACACGCATTGAAGCACTGAGTGATTCAATGGCACTGCATCTTTTTTTAAAAGAAAATCACCAAGATCTTTTTTCACATCTTTCTTTACATGTAACGCTTGAGCCGTGTCATCATTTTGGGAAAACCCCTCCGTGTTCTTCTTTAATTGAAGCATTGGGTATTAAACGTGTGGTGATTGGCTCTTATGATGAGAGCTTAAGTGCAAAAGGTGGTGGTGCGTATTTGCAAAGTAGAGGGGTTGATGTCAGTTTTGGATGCCTCAAAGAAGCGTGCGACACCCTTTTAACCCCTTTTACATGTAAAGAAAAAAAAGAGCCATTTATTTTCTATAAACTGGCGTTAAGTGCCAATAATGTTGCAACAGGTGGAACCATTACTTCACTTGAATCACGCACAATGGTGCATCGTTTAAGAGATTGTTGTGATTTAATGGTGATAGGGGGAAATACTGTAAGGGTAGATCGTCCGACGCTTGATGCAAGGTTATGTGAAGGTAAAGCACCTGATATTTTGATTTATTCGCATCATAAAATATTTGATAAAAGTATTTCCCTTTTTCATGTTCCTAATCGACATGTTTTCGTGGATGCAACGCTCGAGAAAATAAACGCCTATTCGATGGTTATGATAGAAGGTGGAGCTGGAATGCTTGAAGCGATGGAAAGTAAGGTTGAATGGTATTTGATTTTTCGTTCTCCTTATACCAAAGAAGGGGAAGAAATTAAGCTTCCTAAGGGGCTTCAAGAAGTTTTTTCACAAACGATTGGCGAAGATACAATGAGTTGGTATAGACGTGTTTGGTAATGAATTTTTTTGGTATGAAGCACTTATCGTTTTGTTTGCAGGCATTGTGCATGGAACTTTAGGATTTGGTTTTCCTATGATGGCAACACCGCTTTTTGCTCTTTTTTTAGACCTAAAAAAAGCGGTTCTTTTTACACTTTTTCCTACTATTGCGGTTAATTTTTTAAGTTTAAAACGAGACAACTCTTTTGGGGCAATTTGGAGTGAATATCGAGTATTGATTGCTAGTGTTATTGTGGGAAGTATTTTAGGGACAAATTTATTGGTGCTCTACTATACACCTTATTATAAACTCGTTTTGGCGAGCGTGATTCTTCTTTATCTAAATAAAGAGAGACTTAAAATTTCACTGACACGAAGTGTTGCAACATATCCTCTTTATATGAGCATACTTTTTGGTTTTTTAAGTGGTATTGTCGGTGGTATTGCTAATATTATGATTCCTGTTTTGATTATTTTAATTTTAGAGCTCAACTTAGACAAAAAGCGCGCTATTGGCGTGATGAGCTTTTGTTTTATTACCAATAAAATACTTCAGGTTTTTATTTTTACGTATCATGGCAATTTAACGTTTGAAAATGTTGCAGTCATTACGCCTTATGTGCTGATTGCCATTAGCGGATTTTTTATAGGTAGTCGTATGCAAGACCACATTGACGAAGTTTTGTATAAAAAGATTTTAAACGTTGTTTTATGGGTTTTATCGCTTTATTTGATTTACTCAACTTTTTACATGTAAAGGGTGTATTTATCTGCTAAAAGACTCTGTGCTTTTTGGTAAAGGTGGGTATGTGCCAAAGGTGCTTGGGCAATCAGAGGTGCGTATTTTTCATAGGTTTGCCAAACACGCATTGCACCCTCTTTTTTTCCTTTGCTAGCAAGGGCTAATGCGGTAGAAGCGTTAATAAGCCCTTTAAGAATTTTTGCTTCATTTTCAGATTCAGGAATTTTTTTGAGGCGTTTCCATTCTTCTTCTAGTACTTCATGTCCGTCTACAAACTGATTGTTTTCAACCACCATTAAAAAAGATTCAATAGCGTTCATGGGGATGCTTTAATTTATTTTTAGGGCTAGGTTCATGGAGATAAAAACCCTGTGCAAAATCAATATTTAGCTCTTGAACTTTTTGCAAGACTTCTTTGCTGTGAACAAATTCTGCTACGACTTGAATGTTTAAATTTTTAGCGAAATTAGTAATGGTTTTAACGGTTTCATAGGCATTGCTATCTTTATCAATATTTTTAATCAGAGAACCATCGATTTTGATAAAATTGACCGACAATCGCATAAGGTACTCAAAATTGGAGTATCCAGAACCAAAATCATCAATAGCCAAAAGACAGCCATTTGCATGTGCTTTTTGAAGAAATAAACGTACATCTTGTGAGTCTTTAATACTTTCTGATTCTACAAGTTCAAGGGTAATACGCTCTTTGAGATTAGGGTGCTGATGTAAAAGGTTGAATAAGTGCATAGTCGTTTCATGGTTTAAAATATCTTCCTTAGTGATATTAATAGAAATATCACAATCAAGCTCTAAAGCAACACGAATACTTTCATTGAAAACAAATTGGGTTAATTGTGCGTAAAGATGCATACGTTTTGCAAGATCAATAAAGTGAAAGGGAGAAATAATGCGACCCGTTTCATCAATAAGACGAATTAAAATCTCATATTTTTTACGGGTATTGGTTTTTACATGTAAAGGTACAATTTCTTGCATAAAAATCGTAAAACGGTTGTGTGTTAAGGCTTCTCGCAAGGTTCTATTCCATTGAATATCTTCTTGAAGGCGCTCTTTGAACCCCTCTCTGTCATCATAAATGATTAATGATTTGTGCTCTTTACGTGCTTCTTTAATGGCAATTTCAGCACGATTGTAAAGATAGGAAAGTCCGTTCGCTATGCCAATACGAAGGGCTAAGGTGTAAGGTTTATTGTTAATACGAATGCCTTCTTGATGTACATTTGTTAAAAGATTTTGACAAAATTGAGTAAAAGATTCCTCTGTCATATGGGTATCAGAAAAAAGCGCAAATTCATCGCCTTGAAGGTGAAAAAAGTGTATGTTTTCAGGAAGGTGTTTTTGGATAGTGTTTGCTAGCTGTTTTAAATATAAATCACCAAAAGATTGACCATAAAGCGTATTGATTTCTCGAAAATCGCAAATATTTAAAATCGCAAGATGTGGATCTTTTGCGTTTTCAATACTTTCAAAAAGATGTTTGCGACCTGGTAAATCTAAAGAGTTCTCTTGCTGAAGCAGTTCAAGTTTTTCAAATAAATCACTCACATCGTGTCGAATTGCCATATACGATTCAATTTCACCATCAAGGGTAAACAGAGGCATAATAATAGATTTTACATAGTAGCTACTGCCATCTTTACGTCTATTTTTAATAATTCCTTTCCATGTTTTTCCATTTTTAAGGATATCCCACATCTCTTTGAAAAAAAGAGCAGGCGTATCAGGGTGGCGGACAATATTGTGTGGTTTACCTATCAGCTCTTCTTTTGAGTAGCCTGAGATGGTGATAAATTGATCATTGACATAGGTAATAATCCCTTTCTTATTGGTTTTTGAAACAATCGTATTTTCATCAATAATCTCTTTATACTCTTCTAAAAGTTTTTTTTGTTTTTCATGTTTGTAAATAAGATGTGCGATTTCACCCAATTCATTATTTTTCTTTGAAAGGGCAAGAATGTAGTTCAAATGGTGTGTTTTCAGTGCCATAGAGATGAGATAGATGGGTCTAAAAAGCATGTTTTTTGTTAATAAATAAAATAATAAGAATGCAATAGATAATAAAATGATGCCTGAGAGTGCAAGGGAATTTTGTAATTTTGCAATAAAAAGAATGACTAATGGACGATAGTTAAACTCAATATAGCCAACCGTTTCATTACTGAGTGAATGTAATTCTACATGGAAGGGGGCGCTATTGGGTTGATGATTTTTTGCTTCAACCAGCAAGGATTGACCTAAGGTTATTTTTTCCATATTTTTAAAAAAAGCCTCATCTAAAATACGACCCACCACAAAAAAACCTAAAGGTTTACCCTCTCTTTTTGCATCCAAGTACCCATGAATAGGGACGAGAAAAAATTGTATGCATTTTCCATCGTGAAATTCAAAAAATTCTTTAAACTGAGGCGTTTGCGTGGAAAGAGCGTTTAAATTGGGTGTATACAAAGGATGCGTGTTGGGGTTAAAATGGTAGACCAATTTTTTTTCTGTAGTGTAGACATAGATATAAGAAACGTTAAATGTCTCAATCATGGGTTCTAAATTGTCTTTACTCCACGCAAGATCAGGGTTATGTGCAAAATCGACCATTTCATCCCAAATAGAATAGTCAAAAACAATTTTTTTAATTAAAGTTTTTTCTAAAGCAAGTACAGCATGGTAGCGCTCAAAAACGCTCACTTGCTCTTGTGCAATATGGCGCTCTTCCTCTGTTTTTTTGCCAAACCATACACTTACAAGAAGTATGATGGTTATCAAAAGTATGAGCGTCGTGTAAAATGTGTAGGTTTTTGCTATTTTCATGCATTTAGTATAGGTCAATTACAATTTATATTTGCTTTATTTTAAAAAATAAGATACACTATTTTCCTAGAAAGATGAGGTTCGAGTTCATCTTTGGTAGTTTTGTGATACGTGACCTTTAGTTAGCATCCTAAATACTCCAAAAATACTCAATTTTCTACTTTTCGATTTTACAACAGGAGCATAGAATGGCTTTATTAGAGGGAACCGTTAAATGGTTTAACAATGAAAAAGGTTTTGGTTTTATCCAACCAAATGATGGCGGAAAAGATGTATTCGTACACTTTCGTCAAGTGAACAGAACAGGTTACGGCCGTGTTTCTTTAGCAGAAGGTCAAAAAGTGACTTATGAACTAGGCGAAGGTCCAAAAGGTCCTCAAGCTGAGAACGTAACAGGTCTATAAGACTTTAGGAGGAGAATTTCTCCTCCTTTTTTTTTACTTCAATTTATAAATAAACTCTGAGCCTTTTTTCTCTTCTGATTTTACTTCAATCACCATTTTATATTTATCACAAATACTTTTAACAATACTAAGCCCTATTCCAAATCCACCTTTATAAATATCTCCCCGATAGTGCCTTTCAAAAATTTTTTCAACATCTTTAATGCCCATCCCCTCATCTTTAAAACTGAGATAAAGACCATCGGTGTTTTCATACAGTGCAATAAATAGGGTTGTTTGTGGCGGAGAGTATTTGATGGCGTTGGTAATGGTGTTGTCGATAATGCGTTGAAACTCAATGCGGTTGATGTGTAAGGTATGGTGTGATGCGATGGAAGAGACAATGCGTATGGCTTTGGAGGAGCTTAGTGCTTCAAAGTAACTAATGCGCTCCTCTAAAAAATGGGAAATATCTAAAAGCTCTTTGGTGTAGGTGATGGTTTTATTTTTAATGAGATACTCCAAATCCTCATACAACGTCGAAAGCGTTGAAAGTGCGGCTAGGGAACGACTGAGCTGTTTGTTGTGGAGGTGTTGCGCTAAGCTTTCAAGATTGAGTTGCATAATGCCTAGAGGCGTTTTGAGCTCATGCATTACATCGGTAAAAAAGTGTTGCATGCGTGTTGAGGTTTCGACATAAGGTTTTAAAAGCAGTTTTAAAAGCAAGGTCGTGAATAAAAACATGCCTATTAAAATTACCCCGACCATCCATAAACTTTCCAAAAAAAGACGTGCGTGAGAGATCTCTTTTTGGATGATTAAGCTTTTTACATGTAAGAGATTAGGCGCTAGGGGATGTTGGTAAAAGAGTGCGCCATTATGAGGTACAAACGAGCTGTTCATCAGCGGAATAGGTTCTTCAATCAAAGAGAAAACCACCTGTTCTTTTTCATCTACAAGGGCGACTTTATAGAGGATGGAGCGGGGAAAGAGAAAGGTTTTTTGAACAGGTAAAATCCCTTGAATACTCTGCTCAATCTCTTTGGCATAGGCTTTGAGTTGATTTTCTTGTGTGAGTTGATGAAGGCGCAAGGAGACGGAAAGATACTGAAAGAGAGGAAAAGAGACCAAAACAAGGGTTAAAAACGTTAAAATGATGGCAAAAAGAAGTGCGTTTTTGGTTTCATTTTTCAATTTTATACCCTATCCCTTTGGCGGTGATAATAAAATCTTTATCGGTTTTATCTCTGAGTTTTTTAATGAGCATCCGAATATCATTCTCCCCAATCTCCTTACCTTCCCACACCGCTTCGTGGATGCGCTCCATCGAGACAAAATGCCCTCGATTTTTAACGAATATAAAGAGGAGTTTTCGTTCGTAGTTGCTCAAAGCAATCTCTACATTTTCAAACCAAAGTGTTTGTTCATCACTGCAATAGGAAAACCCATGCGAAAGTGGGATGCGCTTTAGGGTAGAGTGCAGATGGTAACTTTTGAGCGTTTGGGAGACACGGTACTGCAACTCTTTGAGTGAGAAGGGTTTACGTAGGTAGTCATTGCATCCTAGCTCATAGCCCAAAGAGAGGTTGTTGATGTCGGTGAGCGAGGTAATAAAAATAATAGGCACATCCAGTTTGGCTTTACGAATCTCTTTTAAAATTTCATACCCATCCATACTGGGCACACGAATATCCAACAGAGCCAAATGGTACTGTTTTTCAAACAACGCATCCAATGCTTTTTCACCATCATCGTACGCATCAACGCTGTATCCCATGGCTTCAAGGGAGTCTTGAATGCTCTCTTGGTAGGTAAAATCATCTTCAAGCAGTAAAATTTTCATCGGATTTCTATCTCGTGGTTTTGGGGAATTTCAGGGTGCAAATGGGTTACATGTAAAGATTTGAGCGTGGGACTGAGTGAGGCTTTGAGTAAAAGAGACTCGTTCAATAAAGACTCATCAAACCAGATTCCAATGTAACCGACCTGTTTGGCTTCAATGTCAAAAAGAGGCGTAAAGCCAAAAAGCGTGTTGTTTTCACGGGCAAAGCCATTGCGTAGTGTGTGTGGCTCAATCAAAGCTTGAAGCGTAGGAATACACTCAATGCACTCGCTATTCAAAAGCACATACTCTTTGATGATCTGCTTCTCTTTCATCCATTCGCCAATCTCCAAAAACGATTTTTCCATCAGAATCGCAAAATGAATCTTCTTCTCACGCAGTTTGTGCGCAATGGTCTCAAAATCCAAAATGACCTCTAGGGAGCCTATAAATTGACCCTCTAAAAAGACAGGGGCGATGGCTTTGATGTTGAGGCGTTTGCCTAGTTCAACGGAAACAAAAGGGGTTTGGTATTTTTGTACGAGGCTAACGCCTTTGCGAAAGGAGAGTAATTCATCCCCATGACTCCCAAAATCCCAACTTCGCACCAACGCCTTTCCCTCTTTGGAGTGGAGTTGCACTTCAAGAGTCTCCATGCCTAGGTAGCGTTTAATGTTGGGAATTTCCTCGTGGAGGGTTGCAAAAAGTAAGGAGCGGTTATTTTCAAGATACCCTTTTTTAAGGGTTTCATTTTGGCTTAACATCAAAGCGACACTTAAAGCGAGTTGTTTTTCGTGTTCCAAAAGTTCTTGCGTGAGGGTTAAAACACTCTCCACGCTGTTTTTGGCATCTTCAAGATAGAGTGCGTGGTTAACTTTGTAAATCAAAAACCCCAACCCTGCCATTGAAAGGATAAACAATGCAAATAAAAGTGCGTAAATGCGAAGGGTTTTGATGATGCGCTCCTTAAGTCAAAACAGCTTCAAAAGTATATCCAAAAAATTAAATCATGAAATTGACGAAAAAGTGACGATGGAAGTTTATGATAACAAGAAGATTATCTTAAGGAGGTAGTGATGAGACATATTTCATTGGTGTCATTAGTAGCATTGCTTGTGGGCACAAGTACGCTTTTTGCACTGGATATGGCAACGCTCAATCAGCGTGCCAATAAAGGGTTTGAACCTGTAGTGATTAAAGATTGGAAGGCTCCTGATGAGAGTAGTATTCCTAACAATCTTTTTGGCGATACGGTGCGCTATGGTAAAGCGTTGGTAAGTGAGACGTATAAGTACATCGGTCCTGAAGTGGCTGATCCTAAAATGCGTTATGCGGGCAATAACTTCGCCTGTGCAACCTGTCACCAAGAAGCAGGTACAAAAAAGTGGTCAGCGCCTTTTATGGCAACCATGGGTAATTTCCCTCAATACCGAAACCGTGATGAAAACATCGGTAGCATTGAGGAGCGAGTCAATGGTTGTATGGAACGTAGTATGAACGGTAGAGCACTTCCTGAGAATGGCAAAGAGATGCGAGCTATTGTGACGTATATGCACTGGTTAGCGCAAGGTATTCCCGTAGGTGCAAAAGTATCGGGAGCAGAGTTTCCACAAGTCGATCGCAAGATGGTTATGAACCGTGCGGCTGATCCGATTGCGGGTGAGAAAGTGTATAAAGAGCATTGTGCTTCTTGCCATGGCGAAAATGGTGAGGGTGTTAAACGTGAAGGCAAAGCCAATGGCTATGAGTTCCCAGCACTTTGGGGTAAAGACAGTTACAACACGGGTGCGGGAATGTACCGTGTGCTTCGTGCGGCGGATTGGATTGTGGCCAATATGCCTTTAGGTGCAGACAATCACAATCGTGTCTTAACCGATGCGCAAGCATACGATGTTGCGGCGTATATCAATAATTACGATAAGCCACGCCCTGTGAAAAAAGACCGTGAAAAAGATTTCCCCGATACCAAAGTAAAAGTTCCTGATAGCGATGTGGGACCGTATGATACGAACCACACACGTCACCAACATAAATTTGGTCCTTACAAAGGGATTATTATCCCCGCAAAATAGTGTGTAACTTCGGTACGGTGCCAAACTGAAATGGGCACCGTACTCTTTACATGTAAAGATTTTCTTTACTCTTTTTCTCTATAATAAAACAAAAAAAGAGAAACAATGACTCCTGAAAAACTCCAAAGCGATAGCCAGACCTTGCACCGTTTTATTCAACTTCATTGCGACAAAAAACACCATGATGTTCCCAAAAAAAAGGGTGTGCTAGAGGTTGCTTTTCAAGAAAAGTCTTTGTGTGAATTGCCCTATCATCTGTGTGAAGAGTGTGAGACGCTACTCATATATGCCTATGGAAGGCTTAAAAATTGTCCGCATGAGCATAAACCGAGTTGTCGTAAATGTCCCAATCCTTGTTATGAAAAGTCGATGTGGAACAAGATGGCAAAGGTAATGATGTTTAGCGGAATGCAGTTAGGTTTAACCAAAATACGCAAACTCTTTTTTAAATAATGCTCCCCTATCTTAGCCATAAAGAAGCGATGAAACGCCATTATGGCGAAGCGCTTTTTAGCATCCCTGTTAATGTAGACTTTGGCTGTCCCAACCGAGAACGTGATGGAAGTGGAGGGTGTAGCTTTTGCCCTGAACACGGCGCTCGTGCGGCACAAATTGCTGATGCCCAAAGTGTTGAAGAGCAGATAGAAAAAGCGATTGTATTTGCTAAAAAACGCTACAATGCCACCTCTTTTGCGCTCTATATTCAAGCCTACACAGGCACGTTTGCCTCCATTTTAAAACAAAAAGAGGCGTACGAGAGGCTTTTAAATCTTTATCCCTTTAAAGCGTTGCACATTGGTACACGACCTGATTGTTTGAGTGAAGCAACATTAAGCTATTTGGCGAAGCTGAACAGCCGTTTGGATGTGGTGGTGGAACTGGGCGTGCAGAGTCTGCACGATGTAAGTTTAGAGCGCATTAATCGTGGGCACAGTGCGCACGCTTCGCTTGAAGCGATTCGGCGATTACATGTAAAAGGTTTAAAGGTCTATGCGCATCTCATCATGGGTTTGCCAAATGAGAGCTTTTGCATGTGGGAAGCAAGTGTAAAAGGCTTAGTGGAGGCGGGTATTGATGGGATAAAATTTCACAATTTGCATATTATCTCTGGTACGCAGTTGGCTCGTGAGTATGAAGTAGCGCCCTTTAAACTCTTAAATGAATACGAATACGCTGAGGCTCTGATAAGCCTTTTGCGTCTCATTCCCTCACATATTCCCATTATTCGTCTCGCAACCGATACTCCCAAAAAAGAGCTGATAGCCCCACTGTGGCAGATGGAAAAAGCTCACTTTGGTGAATACGTGGCGCAAAGTATGCGCTACTCTGGTATCAGACAGGGCGATTTGGTGGAAGTGCAACCTCCTATGCGTTATGAAATACCTAAGAGTATACGCTTAGAAGATGGAAGTACGACGTTTTACAGTGAGCGTTACAAAGATTATTACCATCCCAAAGCAGGAGCATTCACGCAAGCAAAAAGACTTTTTATCGAGGGCTCTAAGCTTAAAGAGCGTTTGGACAAGAGCGATGTTGCACTTTTAGACATTGGTTTTGGCATGGGATACAACACGCTTGAAGCGTTGCGTGTTGCACAAGAGTGCTCTACGTTTTCTTTACATGTAAAAGCGATTGATCACGATAGAATGCTTCTAAAGCAAAGTGCTGAGGTTGTGGCAGGTGCTTTACATGTAAAGCTTCTTGAAGCGCTTTTTACATGTAAACGTTATGAAGAACATTATGCGACAGTAGCGTTTTTCAACAAGGAAGCACGTTTTGCTGTACAGAGGTTGGATGGGCTTTTTGATGTGATTTTTCTTGACCCATTTGTGGAGCACAACAACGCTTCATTGGTGAGTTTAGAGTTTATCAAGCTCTTAAAAATACATCTCAAACCCACAGGCGTTTTGGTCGCCTCAACCTCGTATCAAGCCGTACACGATGCTTTAATCTTAGCAGGGTTTGAGCTCAAAAGAGTACAGTATGAGGGAAGTGATATCAAAGGGATCATCGCCAAACCTTTGGAGGTTTCAAGTGCTTTACATGTAAGCCATCCTTACCGTGATGAACACTTGATACTAAGTGATAAAGCAATAGAAAGAGCGCATCAAAAAAGTGTAATCCAGCATGATAGCAAGGTTTTTTAAATGGTGTTGGTGTAAAAATTGAAAAAGTAAATTCTTGAACTCTTTTTTAAATCATTAGTATTAACCCAAATTGCTAGTTAAAAACGAACAAATGTGGAACGAAAGTTGGTTATTCCATTGGAAAACTTCGTGGCAGAAGGGACTTCCAATGGAACATAAAATTATAGCAACCTATTGTTTAATTGATGAA
>Ga0265295_1006456_pt1 | contig 14181 bp, 10 predicted proteins | sample Munlansysbiofilm_FD_192503 | JGI IMG/M metagenome (GOLD analysis project Ga0265295, IMG submission 192503) | Leachate microbial communities from a municipal landfill in Southern Ontario, Canada - Methane capture system biofilm | ecosystem: Engineered > Solid waste > Landfill > Unclassified ... | reverse complement strand
CTTACAGGAAACCTGGACAAGTGGATAAAAACCGAACTGTCGAACGTTGCCTTGGAAGGTGAATGTAAGCATAGATGCTCTTGAGCCGGATACAGACCATATCCATATGTTGATATCATATGAGCCCCAAGTCAGCATCTCAATTCGCAGGCTGAAGACTCTGACAACTCATCGAGTTTGGAAGTATCATGAGACAGAAAAGGAAAAGCATGTTTGGAATGAACGTACTTTTTGGTCTGGGGGGTTACTTTGCTTGTTCTGTTTCCACAGAAGTAATACGAACATACATACAAAATCAGCTCTGATTCATCCCAGCCCCTTAAGAGAACTGGGATTTCTCAGCCGAGTGGTTAAATATAACTAAACTCAAATAAATATATACTTTGTAAAGGTATATATTATTGACTAATTCTTACTATAGTGCTTTCATTTAATTAGGTTTTTGATAGTATCGAACTTGACAACGGTCTTCCTTGTAATGGAGTGTTGATATGCATACTAAACGAAAGAGTTTGATGGTAATCGTGATCATCGTCATAGTCTTGCCTTTTATGGTCGGATGTAACTGGCTTACAATAACCCCCATCCCTGTAACCGGGGTCTCCATCGACCAAGGCAACCAGACCATCGCTAAAGACGGCACAGTACAGCTGAGTGCAACAGTCACACCATCCAACGCTATTGACAAGAGGGTATCCTGGACATCCGGGGACTCTTCAATTGCAGCGGTGAGCAGTCTAGGTCTTGTCACTGGGGGCAACCCCGGGGGAACAACCATCACGGTAACAACTACCGAGGGTGGAAAGCATGACACAATAGAAATCATTGTAAATGCTGGTGGTGCGCAAGGACCTTAACACGGTGCATGCCTGTTTCTCACAAGTTTACCTGATTTCCAGTGAAATTTCCTGTTCATCATTCACTTCTGGCCAGGTTCTGCCTGCGCCAGAGGTTAGGGGTGGTCTCGTACTTGCGTTTGAACAGGGTGTAGAAACGATGTACCGACCCAAATCCACAATCCATGGCTATGTCTGCAATGGTTGCACTGCTGTGGCGCAAGGCAAGGGTCGCCAGAAGAAGGCGCTGGTCGCAGATCTCCTCCCACAGTGTCTTCTTCCGGGCCCTCTTGAAGCGCACCTCCAGGTTTCTCCTGGAGATGTCAGAACGCTCCACCACATCTCCTACACTGATGCCCTCAGAGGCATGGTCCCTGATGATCTTCAGTGCACGGGCCACCGCAGGGTCCTCTTCGGTGATGAGGGCGGTGCTTTCACGCTCAGTCACCTCCCCTGAGGCGATGCGCTGGATCCTGACACTCGTTGTCCCGCTCTGCAGCAACAGATCCAGCATAGCCGCTGCCTGGTAGCCTATCATCTCACAATTGGGCTGGATGCTCGATATGGAGGGGGTTGCCAACTCACACAGCAGCGTCTCGTTGTCGACTCCGAGGACAGTCAGCTCTGTGGGGATGTGGATACCCAGCCTCTGGGCGGCGACCTCCACCTTCATAGCCGAGAGGTCATTGCTGCAGAAAAGGGAGATGGGCTTGGGCAAGGAAAGGAGCCAACTCTCCAGCTCGGGAGAAACATCATAGATTTGGCGCCACCACTGAAGCGGACGGGAAAACCTCAAGACCTGGTCAGGGCCCCTGCCCAGGGCAGAGGCATAGCCTATCAGGCGCTCGCGTGCCCAGTGCACACCATCAACACCACACCAAGCGTAGTTTCGCTTTCCCAGTGCGTGCAGGTACCTACCTGCCTTAACTCCTGTCTCATAGTCATCATTGCGCACCTGGCTGAAGAGCTTCAGCGAGGAGGCCCCTGCGATATCGACGACGGGGATTCCCAAAGCCGCAAGGGCAAGAGCCTGTTCGTCATCTTCTATCCGGGCGATGAGGGCATCACAATGCGAAAGTGAGTCGCTGTCCAAAGGGAAGAACCAGGGCCCCTGCCCCCTCAGTTGCCATCCTCGCTTCTTCTTGGCATAGCGCACCACCCCGTTGGCAACCGCCATATCGTAGCCATCCTGGAAACGGAGTTTCAGACCGATTTGAATCATATAGGGATTATATCTTCATTCTGCGCAAAACGCTATACTTTATACGCATATCAAGCATTGTTAGCTGGAAAATAGCAGGGTATACTAGAGAGAACAAGGAGAATGCTATGAACGTACCCTACATCACCATAGAACAGACAGGAGCAAAAATGCCTGCCATCGGGGTCGGCACCTTTGGAAGCGACCATGTGAGCAGCACTGAGATGGCCCGATCAGTGGAACGTGCCCTCAAGCTGGGCTATAGGAACATAGACTGCGCCCGAGTCTACGACAATGAGAAAGAGATCGGGGAGGTGCTCAAGGCCTCAGGAATCCCAAGAGAGGAGCTGTGGATCACCAGCAAGCTCTGGAACGACATGCACGGGGCGAAAAATGTCGGCATCTCAGTGAGGGAGACTCTCGCTGACCTGCAACTTGACTACCTCGACCTCTTTTTGGTCCACTGGCCATTTCCCAACTTCCACCCACCCAAGTGTGACGTCAACACGAGAAATCCCGATGCAAGACCCTATATCCATGAGGAGTTCATGGAGACCTGGCGCGCAATGGAGGATCTGGTGGACCAGGGCCTGGTCAGGCACATCGGGACGAGCAACATGACCAAGGCGAAGCTTGAGCTGCTCCTACCCGACTGCCGCATACGCCCCATAGCCAATGAGATGGAGCTGCACCCCTGCTTCCAGCAGCCGGAGCTTCTGAGCTATGTGAAAGAAGAAGGCATCATTCCCATTGGGTTCTCCCCCCTAGGCTCGCCAAACAGACCCGAGAGGGACACCACCGAAACCGATGTGGTGGATATGGAACACCCTGCAGTGCTCGCCGTTGCAAAGGCGCACAAGGTCCACCCTGCGGCCATCTGCCTCAAGTGGGCGCATGCCAACGGCATCGTGCCCATCCCCCAGTCGACCAAGGAGAAGAACCTCAAGAGCAATCTGGAAAGCATCATGGGCGACCCCCTCTCCCTGATGGAAGTGGCCATGCTCAAGGAGGCCGACTGCAACAACCGCCTGATAAAAGGGCAGGTCTTCCTCTGGGAAGAAGCCAAGGACTGGACTGAACTGTGGGACGAGGACGCTCTCATTCGTGTACCCGATCGTTATAAGAGATAACCTTTCAAGGAGGGATACCATGGAGAAGAAAACAATGTTGGGAGCAAAGCTCCCAGGGAACAGCACCGTCACATTTGACAGGTTCGACATACCCAAGCCAGGGCATGGACAGGTGTTGCTCAGGACCAAATGTTCCACCATCTGCGGCAGCGACATCAGGGCAATCTATCGCGAGCACTTGGGAAAAGGCCCTGAGGGGTACCAGAATGTCATCGCAGGCCACGAGCCCTGCGGGCAGATAGTTGAGGAAGGACCTGGCCTGAAACGGTTCAAGAAGGGAGACCGCGTCATCGTCTACCATATCAGCGGCTGTGGAGTCTGCCATGAGTGCCGTCAGGGCTTCATGATCAGCTGCACCAGCGACAAGCGTGCAGCCTACGGCTGGCAGCGTGACGGGGGGATGGCAGAGTACATCCTCTGTGACGAGAAGGACCTGGTCATGCTTCCCGATGAGCTCTCCTATGCTGACGGAGCCCAGGTGGCCTGTGGTTTCGGCACGGTCTACGAAGCGATCGAGAAAGTCGGGGTCAGCGGCAATGATGCTGTTCTGGTTGTCGGACTGGGGCCAGTGGGGCTTGCAGCCCTGATGCTTGCAAAGGCGATGGGAGCGACCAAGCTCATAGGTATCGAAATGGAGCCTGCAAGGATCGAGCTGGCCAAGAGCATGGGCCTTGTCGATCATGCATTCACCCCCGGCGAGGATACTGTCGAGCAGATCAAGGCCCTTACCGGCGGACACGGCGTTGAACGCGCCTTTGACTGCAGTGCAAGCAATGCCGGCCGTGCGACTGCCATCAGGGCAACGCGCAAGTGGGGCAAGATTGCCTTTGTCGGTGAGGGTGGAAGCGTAACCTTCAACCCAAGCCCTGACATGCTCCATGACCAGAAGACCATCTATGGCAGCTGGGTGACCAGCATCTGGAAGATGGAGGACCTGGTGGAACATCTGGTGAGGTGGAACATCCACCCCGAGACCCTGATCACCCACCGCTTCCCCTTGGAGAAGGCTGATGAGGCATACGCCCTCATGGCAAACGGAACATCGGGCAAGGTGGCTGTCTGTTTTGACGAGGAGTTGAAATAAGTCAGCTGTTTGAGACATAAAGCGAAAAACATACCAGCAAGAGGATACAACCACACAGGTGGCAGAGCACTCGATCCCTACTATTAGGGATCGAGAGCGATGCCACCGTTCTCTTGCATGACATGGATGGTCGGGGCGAGCACCACCTTGAGGGGAAAATCATCCATGTTGCCTTCCATGCGCCGGATGAGTATATCAGCAACGTTCTGCCCTATCTCATCAATGGGCTGGGCGGCTGCATAGTGACAGAACTTGAGCAAGGGAGCATAGAACAGATGGTCGAAGGTTGCAAAGACCATCCTGGAGCAGTCCTCTTCACTGCCCTCGGCGGCCAGGCAGCTGGTGGCTCCTATATGCACCATATCATTGACCACAAAGAAAGCGCTTGGACACCCCTCGGTGGCAAGTGCCTTTTGCATCAGGGAGTAACCAGATCGCTGGCTCATGCCGCCTTGCATGATGAATTCCTCCTCGACAGGGAGGTTGTGCCGCCTCATGGCATCAAGATACCCCCGCAGCCGCTCAACTGAGGTGTGGACCGTAGGCTCCCCGCCTAAAAATCCTATGCGTGTATGCCCTTCCTGGATAAGGGAGCGCGTCACGTCATAGGAGCCTTTCCTGTTGTCCACCAGGACCACGTCACACCCAAGCCCGGCAATTTCCCGGTCGACCATCACCATGGGGGTTGCCTTCAGGGCGGTAAGGGCGAAGTGGGTCCCCACATTGCTTGCAGGGACCACCACCAGGGCGTCGACATTGCGCTCCAGCAGCAAGGAGAGCTTTCGCTTCTCCTCCTCCACACTATTTCCTGAGGAACAAAGCAGCAGCGCATATCCCAAGGGCCCGAGCAATCTTTCAAGCTGCTCGACTATCTCAGTGAAAAAGGTGTTGGATATCTCAGGGACGATGATGCCGATGCTCTTGGTCTTTCGCATCTTCAAGGAACGGGCAACGGCGTTGCGCTGGTAGTGCAGGGTCTTGACAGCAGCGAGCACCTTCGCTTCGGTTGCGGCATTCACAACCCCGAGGTTGTTCAGCACCCTGCTGACAGTTGCTATGGAAACCTCTGCCAGGAGAGCGACATCCTTGATGGTAGCGTGTTCGTTTTTCTGCATTTCCCTAACCTATGATTCGTAATGTGGGTAGTGTAGTGAAAGCCGGGATAAAAACCAACTGGCTACCGGAACCACAGTATCAGCTGTCGTGCAGACCACTTCCCTTGAGGTGGTTTGACGTTGGCACCCAGTATGAGTATCTTCAAGCTATCCGGTGATGCCGGAAAATACATTCGGGCGGGACAAACCCTGGAGAGATTGCTACTCATACCTGTAGCGTATGCTTCCTATGAAGACTCTTTTGTTCTTTTCAGGTTTCACCCCCTGCCCCATACAGGAGATTCATGTATGTCGATGAAAAAGAAAATAGCTATAGTTACTGGAGCATTTGGAGGAATAGGACAATCGGTTGCAAAACAGCTCGCCAAAAACGGCGCCACTGTAGTGTGTGCCGACCTCAAGGGAGCCGATGAGACGGTACAAACCATCAAGGACTTGGGTGGTAGTGCGGTAAGCAAGAAAATTGACGTGAGTATTTCAGAGAATTGGAAGACCATGATGGATGAGGTAACCAAGGAGTTCGGCGGTGTCGATTATCTTGTCGCTGTTGCAGGGGTGGTAAACAGGGTCAGTTCTGATACCGTGGTCGACCTCACCGAAGAGGCTTGGGACACCGTATTGAACATCAATGCAAAAGGTGTATGGCTTGGCATGCAGGCAGTGATACCCAGCATGCTAGGGCGTGGTGGCGGCAGGATTGTGAACATTTCGTCACTGGCAGGGTCAAAAGGACTTCAGGGCCTTGCCTCGTACTCAGCTTCCAAGGGCGCGGTGGAAGCTCTCACCAGACAGGCTGCTGTCGAATACGGACGCCAGGGAATCCTCATCAACAGTGTTGCTCCCGGGACAATTGAAACCTCTATCAACGCAGCAACGCTTGCAACTGAAGAGGGTGCGAAAAACAGTATTGCAACTACGGCTATTGGCCGGTGGGGCCAGCCAGACGAGCTTGCCTCAGCAGTAGTGTACCTGTTGCAGGACGGTTCTTTCGTTGCCGGACAAGTGTTCCACGTTGACGGAGGATGGTCGATTACCGGTGGTGTCGAGTACGGGGACTCCCGAGAGATGTGACAAAGCCTATTGCCTTCATCCTGGTCAACTCTTAGGAGCAAGAGTACAATCTTGTAGAATGCAAGAGTTGTAGGGATGACAGAGAGGCTTGACAGAAAAGCTTACCAGAGAAGCTCGATAGTGAAACCCGCCGTTGCATGCAATGGCGGGTTTCCTCTCTTAGCCTGTCAGCAAGTAGTATGTGTATCATTGAGATACAAAAAAAATCGGAATGAATCTGGGGGGACCGATTCCTATAAAAGAGGCGTAACCGCATCTTTTTGTTCAGCTTGCATCAATCCGAGCCGGATTTCCCTTCATCTGCACCAATACCAACTCACCATACTCGCCTTTCCACTGCAGAATGGATTGGGAGCTAGAACCTAGCTCCCATCAGAAAAACCTACCTATCTGGAATCTGGATGATCAGGGATGAAAGACCTTCACCTTCTGCTCGCCCTTGATCATGTCCCTTCCCTCCTGTAGCGACGCTATCTCGCCTGTGGCATACATCTGCATCAGCGTATTGCCCAAGGCTGTGGCCTCCACAGGACCTGCATAGACGGTTAGGCCTGTCTCGGTGGCTGTCCACTGGTCCAGGATCTCATTCTTGCATCCACCGCCTATGATGTACAGGGAGGTGAACTTCTTGCCCGTTATCTCCTGCAGCTGACGGATTGAGAGGGCGTAGGCCTTTGCAAGCCCCCTATAGATGGCAACCATAAACTCCCCTTTTGAGGAAGGGGGAGTCTGTCCATGTTCGACGCACCATTTATTGATGCGGTCGACCATGAGGTTGTCATAGCTGTTGGGCTTGAGGAAAAGCTGATCCGAGGGGTCGATATACCCCTCATAGGCCGAGCAGGCAAGAGTCTGTTTGTCCAACTCCTTCCAAGAGATCTCCTCGCCCTGGCTCTCCCAGTGACGAACGCACTCCTGCTGGATCCACATGCCCATGATGTTCTTCAAAAAGCGCACGTTGCCGCTGGCAGCAATCTCGTTGGTAAACCCACTTTCCAGGGCAAGGGCCGTCATGATCGGCTCCTCCAGCTCCACACCCAAAAGCGACCAGGTCCCGCTTGAGATGTACAGGGGGACCTCCCCCTCGGAGACGGGCACTGCAGCGACGGCACTGGCTGTGTCGTGCGCTGCACTTGCGATCACTAGGACAGAAGCGGGAGCTCCCACCTCATGGCAAAGCGAAGGGGTGAGAGGCCCTACGATGGTGCCGCTATCGACTATCTCGCCAAACAGGCCCTTGTCAAAGCCCATCTCGCTGATGAGGTCCCACGCCCAGCCTTTTGCCTTGGGGTCGTACAGCTGTGTGGTGGAGGCATGAGTCCTCTCATTCTTCATCACACCGGTAAGCCAGTAGGCAAGCAGGTCGGGAAGCGATAGGTAGTGCCTTGCTGCTGCGAGGGCATCAGGGCGCAACTTCTGCATCGCAGCAAGCTGGTAGAGCGTGTTGAACGGTTGGAAGGCGATGCCGGTCCTCTCAAAGACCCGCATCTTGCCACCCAACTTCCCTGTCACTTCCTCGATCATGCCATCGGTTCTGCTATCACGATAGTGGTAGCAAAGCGAGACCGGCGAGCCTGTCCTGTCAAGCAGGACATAGTCGACCCCCCAGGTATCGATGCCGATCGAACCTATCTCAGAGCCATACTGGGCGAAGGCTTTCTTCAACCCAGTCTTGATCTCAGAGAACAGCCCAAGCAGATTCCAGTAAAACTCCCCTAGGATCTGGTCATTGTGGGTTACAAATCGGTGCACCACCTCGAAATTCGTAAGGTCCCCCACAATGACGCGCCCGTTGGAAGCGCCCAAGTCCACTGCGATATGCTTTTTCATCCCTACTCCTCGCAGTTGGCCAACAGGTATGCTTCAGCTTCAGCTGACCATAGTCCATTATGCTTCTTTACCAGCTTGTCGAGCTCGGCAAACAGGGGCTTGGTCTTGCCCACCTCTGCAAAATCATCAATTGCAGTCAGCTCACAATCAAAATGGGTGTAGATCATCTTCTTGCCTCCGGGGATGGAAGGAAGGTTGATGACCGTCTGAGGCACTGCCTTGAGGCCTCCGATATGGGTGACCAGACCGGCAGGATTGAGCAAACCCTTACCCATCATCTCCAAGGACTCGCGCATATCGTCGGTATTGCCACCGCTGGTCCCCACTATGTGGGTAGAGGCGTAGTGGACATTATAGAAGTTCATCATGGCGGAGAAATCAGTGCGCTCAGGGCCTGCGAAGAAGTTCAGGCACCCATCACGGGCAAGGATGCTGTCCGCCTGCTCGACCAGAGCCCTTACAGGAGCCATGACGATCACATCATCGTAGCCCTTGCCACCGGTGAGCTCCATAAGCTTGGCCACAGGGTCGCTGACGCTTTTGGTATTGAGATAGATAAGTTCAACGCCATTTTTTTTAGCCTCGGCTACGGTGTATACCTCTGCTGCACGCTTGAGGCGCGCATCATCAATATCGGTGACTACGAGCCTGCCTGGCTTCCGGTCACAATGCATGGCATAGTCGATGGCACACAGCCCCATGGGGCCGACCCCTGCAAGGAGAGCGAGGTTGCCGCCCTCTACAATACCCATGTGGTGCTTGTAGGAGCCGCCCTTGGTGTGGTACATCGCATGGAAGGTACCCACTACACAGGAGACGGGCTCGGCAAGGCCGCCGAGGAAATAAGCGTCCCCTTCATAGGTGAGCAGGCAGTCCATATCCATAACCTGGTGAGGGATGATGACGTAGGTGGCATTTCCTCCGATATGGGGGAACGAGTAGCCGGGGGCATCGAGGGTGCCTTCGTAGTTGATGGCGGGCTGGATCGAAAACTTTGATCCTGCCTTGAACTTATCCTGCCACTTCTTGCCCACCTCGATGATCTCGCCACAGAACTCGTGGCCTATGATGATGGGGTTGGTCGCAACATCGGTGGGGACCCTCTTGTGGCTGCCTCCCTGCTCGGCGGCCTTGTGGTCGCTCATGCAGATGCTGTTGGCGATGACCTTTGCGAGGATCTCATCATCCTTGATGGCGGGAAGTTCAAACTCTTCGACTCGAATATCATTGACTCCGTAAAGTCTTGCTGCACGTGTTTTCATGGGATTCTCCTAGTTGAGCATGACCTGGCCACCGGTAACCGGCACTGCCTGACCTGTCTCGTATTTTTGTTCGACTATGTAACAGATCGCCCTCATGACGTCCTCGGTTGTACAACCGCGGCCCATGGGGACTTTCGATTCATAGGACCTTCTGACATCCTCTACTGTCTTGGCTCCTGGAACTTTACCAGCCTTGAGATACTGGACAAACAACCCCTTCTCAGGGTCTGACCAAAGCGGACCGTCCAGGAAGTTCCCCGGGCAGACAGCGTTGACCTTTATGTTGTCCTCGATAAGCTCGAGGGCAAAGCTCTGGGTGAGCCCGATGGTGCCGAATTTTGCCCCTGCGTAGGCTCCGTTCTTGTTGGACCCCTCCAGGCCGCTCTTGCTGCTGATGGTTATCAGGTCGGTAAAGTAGGCCTGTGAAGCAACATTCTGCAAGGCCATCACAATGGAGGCATGCTTGCTGCAGAGGAAGAAGCCGGTATAGTCAACATCGGTGACAAACTGGAAGTCCTTCAGGGACATCTCCTTTACGGAGCCGGCACGAAGGACACCGGCATTGCTTACAAACAGGTCCACTCCCCCTGTCTGGGCGACCACCTCGTCCATCATCGCCTCAACCGAGGCTTCATCGGTGACATTCACATAGAGGGCCTTTGCGACGGTGATGCAGGCTACATAGTTCAGGCTAGCTGCAAGGTCCTCCGCCCCCTGGCGGTTCATATCGGCGATGTAGACGAAGGCACCCAACTCACTTAAGGTGCGCACCATCCCCTCGCCAAAGCCCTGGGCCCCTCCGGTTACCAGGACTACCTTGTCCCGCAGCACATCGTCGCGCCTTGTGGAGGGTGGAAGGCTGACTATGGAAGAGACTCCGCCTCCCCTGGCTGCCTCATCGTAGTTGGTGCCAAGGCCAAACTGCACAGCCCTGCCCTCGATGCCGATGACCGCAGGGTAGAGGTTCCTCTTGCCACAATAGGCGCCCAGCTCCGCCATCCAGCGAACGGTGGTGGCTTTCACCTCATCGCCTTGCTCAACAGCGGAGAGCGTGAGGTCAGCTCCCTTGCCCTCTGTGACATGGACGAACAGACCCTTCACCCCATCAAAGGTCAGGCCTCTGATGACCGGGGGCAGCTCTGTCAGTATCTTCTCTGTAAAACGGACCATATCGTACTCCTAGTCAAATAATTTGATGCTATCCAAGGGATGATGGCTGTCCATCTTCCTCCCTAGGGAGGAATATATGGCAAGCCTCTCTTCAAGACTTTGCCCAGCATACGGGTTTTCCGGATGGAACAGGCCAAGCCTTGCATCTTGGGTGGCCAGCTTCTCATGGGCAACCAGGGCCCATGCCGAATCGACAAGGTGGCGGCAAGAGGGCTGCAGAAGTTCCGGGCAGTTCATGCTCTGGCGCGAGCTGTTGATGTCCACCCCGCTGATCTCCATCAGATTGCGCTCCTTGGCAAGGGCCTGCAGTCGGTGCATCTGCTCAAGGGTGTTTCGTGGTGGCATATAGGTGATGGCAGGAAAACCGACATCGACCAGGAGATCCAACAGCTCCACAAGAAAATCATCCTCAAACTTCTCGGCCTTCTTGTCCCCGGTGACGCTTTGGGCCACATCGCCGAGGTATGCATAGGCCGGGATGGCCCCGATGCTGTTGGCAAAGGAGACCACTGTGCGGACATCCGGGCACTCCGCCTTTGCAGGCTGAATAAAGAAACGGGGAAGGAAGTTGCTTTTGAACACCCCCAGCAGATCATAGGCGTAGTGTGGGTTGTCCTGGTCAAGCAACAAGGATTGCACCTTTGGTGAAAGTGCAATCTTCAGATCCTCTTCAAGGAAGGAGAGCAGCTTCTCACCCTTGCCGAACATCGCCATGCCTTGCTTTGCCATGGCATAGAGGATATGGCGCTCGGTAACCGAGCCCCCCTCTTCGGCGCGGGAGAGCGGGAGCACATCGCGCTCGAAATCAAGGGTGAAGCCATAGGGACCGACAAGCTCTTGCAAGGCCTCGACCTGTGCCTTGTTGCGCTTGTTGCGCTCCTTGTTCACAGGTTTAAGAAACTGGGAAACTTCATCAATCTTATGATGAGGCACCCCATGGACGCACATATAGACAATGCCGGGGGAGTCGGGGTTGTTTATTTTTTTGTCTGCCAGGGGCGTATCCAGAAAACTCACCCGCATCTCAAAGCCGACAGTACTGGCAATTCCCAGGTCCTTGGCAGCTTGGAGCAGCTCTTTCGCAGCTCCAATACTGTCGTGGTCGATGCTGCCGACAATCCCCAGCCCTGCCTTCCAAGCCTTGTAGGCGGCAGCGGCGGGCTCGTAGGGGCTGAACGACCAGGTGGTGTGCACATGGTTGTTCACCTCCTCAAGAGCTTTCCGTCCTAGCGAGCCACCTTCGATCAGGGCGCCAAGGGCCCTGCTCGCCTCCAGGCGAGCAGGCTTGTCGACACTGTTGATGGCCAATTCCAGTTGTTGCAAATCCATGGGCACCTCGTCAGTTGTACTTATACGCCTTCACGGCTTGTGCGATAAAACTCACCATCGGTGTAGTTATAGACAGGGACATAGGAGGGAAGCGGGAGCACCTGCTCATGGATGGCATCCAGAATGGAGGAAGCCTGGGCAAAGTAGTACTGCTCCATCTCCGCAGGGGGGGTGATCCAGTTCCTGGAACCAACCACGACAATCGGTGCATCCAGATGCTCAAAGGCCAGACGCGTGAGGTTCGAGGCGACCGTATGCAGGTAGCTTCCCCTCTCGGCGCTGTCGGTGACCATGACACAGCGGCCGGTCTTCTTCACGCTCTCTATGAGGGTCTCGTACTTGAGGGGGTTGATCCACCTCAGGTCGATTACCTCGGCCTGCAAGCCGAACTCGGCTTCGAGCCTTGCAGCGGCACCAAGGGCTGTGTACAGCGAGGGTCCCAACGTCACAAGGGTAAGGGCATCGCCCTCCCTCTTGATGGCGGGTTCCCCTTCAGGGATCTCGTAGTAGCCTTCAGGGACACCTTCCTTTACAAACTGCTCGCCGATTCCATAGAGCTTCTGGCTCTCAAAGAATACCACAGGGTCTGTGCCACGCAAAGCGTAGTTGAGCATGCCCTTCACATCATAGGGGGTGGAAGGGTACATCGCCTTCAGCCCTGGAACCGATGCGACCATGCTTGTCCACTCCTGGGAGTGCTGGGCCCCATACTTGTTTCCGACAGAGACGCGCAGGACCAGGGGCATCGTAAGCACACCGGCACTCATAGCCTGCCACTTGGGCATCTGGTTGAAGACCTCATCGCCTGCACACCCGAGGAAGTCACAGTACATCAGCTCGACGACTGCACGTCCTCCGGCCATGGCGTAGCCTACACCACTACCGACGATAGCAGCCTCTGCGATCGGGGAGTTGAAGAACCTTGAGGGGGGAAGCAGCTCAGTCAGGCCACGATAGCAGGCAAAGGCCCCGCCCCAGTCACGGTGGTCCTCACCATAGGCAACCATGGTCGGGTCAATGGCAAAGCGGTGGGCCATCGCCTCAAAGACCGCATCACGGTACTGGTACTGACGTGCGGCAGGGTACTCCTTGCCACTCTCGTCGTAAGCATAGCGGTTGCGCCTTGCGATCTGCTGGACGCGGGCATTGTCCTCAAGCTTCTCAAGCAGGACAGGCTCGCCCTCACCCATCTTCTCCACATTCCCGTTGGAGAACATGACAGACTCTACAAAGGCAGCGTCAACCATGGGGCTGAGGACAGGATCGACGGTGATTTCCATCGTCCTTTTCATTTTCTCTTCAAGGATGGCGTCAAAGCCATCAAGGTCCGCTTGGGTCACCAGCTTGTTCTCGATCAGGTAGGCACCGTATGCCTCGATGGGGTCCTGGGCGCGGAACGCGTCCAGCTCCTCCTTGGTGCGGTACGTCATTGCATCTGAGGGGCTGTGTCCGCTATAGCGGTAGGTAAGGGTATCCATGAAGACAGGGCCCTCGCCCTTGATCAGGAGCTCTTTCTTTCTTGCAGTCGCATCAGCGACGGCAAGGGGGTTGAACCCGTCGACGCGCTCGGTATGCATGGAGTGCTCGTTGATGCCCGCTCCCATCCGTGCAGCCACACCATAGCCCATGGTCTCGCCAACAGGCTGGCCACCCATGGCATAGAGGTTGTTGAAGCAGTTGAGCATGAAGGGAGGATAGCCGGGGTTGTCGTCCCACAGCGTCTTGTACTGGTCCATCGAGGAGAGGACCAACCCTTCCCAGACAGGGCCGCGGGCAAGAGCGCCATCACCGATGTTGGCAATGACGATACCCTTCTTGCGGTTGATCTTCTTATACAGGGAGGCTCCCACTGCAATGGTGGCTGAGCCGCCGACAATGGCGTTGTTGGGCATGCTGCCAAAGGGCTTGAAGAAGGTGTGCATCGAACCGCCGAGGCCAGCGGAGAAGCCGGTCTTCTTTGCATAAATCTCAGCCAAAGCCCCATACAGGACAAAGTTCTCAGCAAGGTCACGGGTGTCCTTGCCGGCAAAGTGCTCCTTGACGACCTTATAGGTCCCCCCATCCATGAAATCCTCCATGACGGAAAGCAGGGCCTTGTCATCCATCTTCCAGATGGCCGAAAGGCTCTTTGCCAGGATCTCGCCATGGCTTCT
>Ga0265295_1006454_pt1 | contig 14181 bp, 10 predicted proteins | sample Munlansysbiofilm_FD_192503 | JGI IMG/M metagenome (GOLD analysis project Ga0265295, IMG submission 192503) | Leachate microbial communities from a municipal landfill in Southern Ontario, Canada - Methane capture system biofilm | ecosystem: Engineered > Solid waste > Landfill > Unclassified ... | reverse complement strand
CTAATACCAAAATAGATGCGACTAAGGATGCAGTCGGATTAAATCTTGAGTCCTCTGATTCATTGTGTTTCCACCACAGCGCACATGGGTATGCATCATTAGATGGTATGGTTAGTGCCCACCTATCCGTGTTAAGTGTTTGATCTAAATATCTAAGTGCTTTATCGATGATTGTTTTTGAAAACTCATCCTGATTTGAGCTGGTATACCCTAAATCTACTAGTAATTCTAAGGCAACCGATGTTTGAAATGGGGTTGAATTCGGGTTAGTCAAATCAGGTTCAATCCCATGAAATCCGCCATCTCTATTTTGAAATAACGATAATGCCATTAACGCCATGTCTTTGTCATCACCTTCAAAAAAGTAATTGTATAAGGCTACTTCTAAATCTCTACCTTGTTTGTATATTTTATTTTTAATTGCATCTTTATCGATCATCATAGAAAACCTCCATTTTTATTTTAACACATCAAATCGATGAAAAAGAGCACTTAAGCGCTCTTCTTCTTTAGTAAATCTCTAATTTCTTGCAGTAATAATACTTCTTCTTTTACTTCTACTGGTTTTGGATTGGCTTTTTCAAGTGCTTCTTGTTTTTCTTTTTCTGCTTGAGCAAGCCTGTCTTTTCTAGCTTGACCTTTGATAAGCTGAACAATAAAGAAATAAATGAACGCTGCGATAATTAAGAATTCAACGGTCACTTGGATGAAGTTACCATAACGCATCACTGCATAAACCGGTTCATTGTTGACGTCCAAACCAATTTGTCTAATGTTCCAAACCAAATCCTTGAAATCCGCTTCACCAAGTAGTGCGGCAATCATTGGGAAAATGATGTCATTGATCATCGATGTGACAATTTTACCAAATGCACCACCCATGATAACGGCAATTGCTAAGTCTAGGACATTGCCTTTGGTAATAAAGTTTTTAAATCCGACTAATACTTTCAAACGAAACGCCTCCTCTAGTCTTCTATATAGTTTATTATATCACTTATACTGTGGATAATGTTTGTCGTTTTCTCTTTCAATCTAGCTTCACTTTGGTGGCCTTTTGTATAAAGCACTACTTGAACTCCTAAGGCTTCTGCCACTTCAAAATCATGGATGGTATCACCAATATAAATAAAGCGAGATTTATCCTCATTGAGTTCGTTTATCAAATTGAGACCCGCATCTATTTTGCCTAATCCTTTAACGTTATCTGTTCCAACGATATAATCAAAATAGCGTGTTAATCCAAAGTAGTTCACTTGTTCGATTAGATTATTGGTCTCTGATGCCGATAAAATAATGTGGCGAATGCCTTTTAGTTTTAAGCTGTCTAAAGTTTGAACAAGCCCTTCATGTAATTTGGATTTAAAGCTTTCTGGTTGATAAGCCTTAATGAAATCAATCGACATATCATCAAACGATTGTGATTCGAATGATAAACCTGCTTTGATGTAATAATCTTTAATTGGAAACCCAAAGATTTCCAAATAGTCTTTTTTGGTCACCATGGGTTTTTGTTGTTTGGTTAACATGCCATTTAATAAATTCAGGCATAAATCTAGGTCGTCTAAAATGGTGCCATTAAAGTCCCAGATGATGTATTTGATGTTGTTCATTTGTGATAAGGGTGTCCTTTCAAGATTTGAAATGCACGATAGATTTGTTCAACTAAAATGACACGCATGAGTTGATGTGGGAAAGTCATATTAGAAAAAGATAGTAAAGATTGGCATCTGTCATAAACTTTCGTAGAAAATCCAAATGAACCACCAATTACAAACGTAATATCTTTTTGAAGATACGTCATGATGTGATCGATTTTTTCTGCAAATCCTTCTGACGATAATTTATCCCCTTTGATGGCTAACCCGATGACATAATCATTTGGCTTAATTTTTTCTAATATACGGTTGCCTTCTTTTTCCATACCGTCTATCGTTTTTTCATCACTGACTTCAATGATTTCAAAAGGATAAGGCATTTGCTTGATGTAATCTTTCATAGCTTCTAATAAATAGGATTGCTTAATCTTACCGACGCCTATAATGGTTATCTTCATACGTCAATCACCTCGGATGGAATTTGTGAGGTGTAGATGACCTCATAGTTTGATAGCGACAAATGATGTGCTAAAAACACATCTTCATAGGTGTGTTTAATCTTTTCAATGGTATTACACTCATTTGAAATGTGTGCCATGACTATTTTCTTTGTATTTGGTCCAATCATTTGGGCCAAATAATATGCAGAATCCTCATTGGATAGGTGCCCTTTTTCTGTCAATATTCTATGAATCGTATGATAGGGTCTTCTAGAATTCTTCAATAATACCGGATCATGATTGGCTTCGAAATAATATAAATCACAGTTCTTTAATGGCTCTATTAAGCCTTCTCTAATATAACCAGTATCCGTGATATACCCTATTTTTTCTGTCTTGGTTTCAAAGATAAATCCAACTGGTTCTAATGCATCGTGAGATAATGGGATTGGTGTGATTTTGATATCACCAATTTGAAAAGGCACGTGTGCCTCAATATACTTCATATTTGCTTCATATTTAGGTGCGCTATATTGTTTTAACGCTTGTGCAGTTCCCTTAGATAGAAAAAGCGGTACATTTATATTATTAAAGAGGGTGTTTAGACCTCTCACATGATCGATATGTTCATGGGTTAATAAAACATGCGTGATGCTTAAAATGCTCATATTTTTCAAAATAAAAGCATCGCTTATCTTCTTAAAACTGATGCCAGCATCGATTAAAATAGTCAGATTATTATGTTGTAAAAGCGTCGCGTTTCCTGAAGAACCACTCGCAATAAAGTAAAGTCTCAATGTATCACCTAGTTTATTTTAACATGAACCAGAAAATTCACCAATAATATTATATATTAAGCCGTTTGTGTGAGATTATGAAAACCTATAAAAACGATTGCAAAGGCCTAGTATGTGTGTTATATTATTAGTGCTTGTGATTAAAATTCAAGGAGTGAAAATTGTGAACAAAACTAATCTCATCAAGAAGTTAGCAGCCCTTACACTATTAGTAAGTGGTGCACTAACACTAGCCGCATGCGGCGACAAATCATTATCCACACCTTATGGTACCTTAGATGATACCGTGTACTTAAGTGGCGATGGTTACAGCATTACGGAAAAAGAATTATATGAAGAAATGCGTTTAAGTAGTTCTTCAGTCTTGGTCGAAATGATTGAAAAAGAATTATTCAAAGATGAACTAGCGTTGGTTAATGCAGCACCAGAAACATATGCAGAAGACTTATTAAAATACGCGAATGAAGCAATCTTTGGTACATCTGATAAAGAAGCATTAGAATCAATGGATGAAAACACTAAGACTCAAAAGGTATTATCTTTCATCGATTCATTCTATTTAGTGAATATCGAGATTACTGAAGCAGACATCGACACAGAGAATTTTGAAGCACATGATCAAAAAGTACTTGATTACTACAAATTAACTGTAGCGAAAAAGATTTATGCAAAAGAAATTTTAGCTGAAGAAGTTAAAGATAAAGAAAATGCAAGCTACATCGATGTAGATAAAGCATTACAAACTTACTTCGCAGCAAACGTTCAAAACAACTACGATATGAGCGCTATTACCATTCGTTTTGTTAACCAAAATGAAGCCAATGCGACACTTCGCCGTTATAACATTAAAGCTTACCGTAGCCAATGGTATGAACTTGCCGACCCAAGAACAACTGTTGTCACTGATTATGCAGCAACTGTATTAGCAGACTTAGGTATTGCTAACACTGGTAGCATCTCAGAAGCTGACTATGTTAAATATTATGACAAATACAGCATCAACCCAAATAGAGAACCAATCTCAGACGCAGACGTTCCTATGACGCTAGATGAAACACTTGTCAAATTCTTAGAAATTTATAACTACATCTATAGCTATAAAGATCAAGTAAGTACAACTTATACTGTCGATACGATTTTAACTGACTTGGTTAACTTACCATTCACTAAATCATATGAAGACTTTACAAACACAAGCCTACGTACTTATATTTACAACACACTTGGTACTGGTGAAACAGATACACGTTTCACATCAAGCCCACGTTTAAATGGATCTTATTACTATCTTGCATTCAAACTTGAAGCACACAATGAAGAAGTGCTTAACTGGATGGATGAAGATGACAAATTTATCGTTTACACTGAAACTGGTGAATTAACAGAAAAAGCACTAGAAATTTATGACTTAGTTGAAGAATCCAAACTAACTAGCTCATATATCTCATCTAAAGCAACTGAAAGATTCAATGATGCAGAAGTTGTGGTTTACGATGAATTAGTTAAACTTTATTTAGGTCAAAACTACTCAAACGTTAAATTATCATCTAAATCCAGTAAGACTGTTGTTGCTAAAGTTGGCGACAAAGAAATTACTGTAGATGAATTATATGCTGAATTAGAAGCTAAATTAGGTGTATCTGTTGCCATTGATATCGCAATCAGAGAAACATTAAAAGCATCTGATTACATGGATGACATCACAGCTGAAAAGAGAGCTGAATTCAGAGACAACATCGAAACCATCATTACACAATTTGGTCAAGATTATTATGCATCTTCTGGTTACCCAGCATCAATGGGCAGAAAGAATTTCTTAATGTTAGCATTTAGAGCAACTTCTATCGATGAAGCCGTTGAAAATGTCTATGTTGCATCTGCATTAGAAGACGCTTACTTAGCAGACATTGAAGCACATTATGGTGAAGGTATTTACCAAACACTTGCTGATTATGCCAATAAACTACAAGCACAATACTTCTCATTAACTGCATCACATGCCTTAATCTTCATCGATATGAACGAAGATGACAGACCAGATGATCCAGCTGAATACTTCGACACATTAACAGTTGTTGAACAAGATGCATTAAAAGCACTTGTCACAGAATTAATGCAAGTTGTATACGATAGAGCAACCACTTACTCTTCATTCTCTACAGGCTTAACTGCAATCGTAGATGAATTCAAGACTTCAGGCAGAATTGCACCAGCAAGCTGCAACGTTGCCCCATTTGATCAAACACCTGAATGCCGTTGGGCTGAATATAAAGCTGCAGGCTTAAACTTAATGTTTGAATCATTATCAGCAATCACAAACTCAACTAACACAATCGGTTCAACCTCTAAATTAGATGAAAACTTCTATGATAGAGCCGTTGAAATTTACACAGAAGTTAAAGCGGAATACTACGATGTAGATAACAAATTCCCAAGCCAATACTTAGACGTAAGACCAGCTGATTATGCAGACGTCTTAGAATCTTCATTCGGATGGCACTTAATTTTAGCAACTGGTGGACAAACATTCACTTCTGCTAAGTTCGGTACTGCTGATGATACTAAGAAAGAAGAAACCGATGAATACTTCATTTATCAACACATTGAATATGAAGATGAAGCCGGTGAAAAATATTATCTAGACGCTTATAGCATCGATGATACTATCTCAGCTAACCAAGTTAGAATTTACTTAAATGAAGTAGACTCTGAATATGGTGTTCAAAACTTACCAACCAAAGTATCTAGTGCTATTAGCGCATACTTCGCTCCAATCTATACTAAGTACACTGGTAACTATAACCAATTAAACTTGCTTTATAAGTTATTAGCAGATACTAACTACAACTTCGCTGCAGCAGGAAACAACGCGAAAGCAGAAAGACTTGTAGAAATCAACCAAGACCAATTCTTCTCATATGAATTTAACAATGATTTATTCAATGACGTATATGGTGACTGGTGGACAACATTCTAATAAACGAAACAGCCCTTCAAAAGGCTGTTTTTTTTAGCTTAAGGACAAAAAAAAAGAACATTTTTCAAGTAATGTTCTTTTTTCTTTATTATTTCTTTGCTTTATAAATTCTGGATTTTTCTAATACACCAATTGATTGTGTAAATTCACCTTCGAGCGTTTTATCTAATTCTTCACCCAAAACTGTGAACTTAGAATCAATGGTATCGATATACCAAATCAACAGCGCTTCTGGTGTTGCTGGTTTTTTAGCTGCCCCGAAGTTTGGTAAACCGTGATGAGACAACAGGATATGACTAAGCATCAAGACATTTTCTTCTTTATCTAAACCAAGTAAAGTGGCTTTTTCCTTAATCTTAATAGCGCCCATCACCAAATGCCCAATTAACTGGCCTTCAAGCGTGTATTCGCCACCTTCAAAGCCGCTTAATTCATCGACTTTGCAGATATCGTGCAAAATGATACCCCCATAGAGTAAATCTCTATTTAAGTAAGGATAAATGGTTGAAAAGCTCTTCGCAATATCTAGCATTGTCTTTGTGTGATAGGCAATCCCACCAATATAGGCGTGGTGAAATTTCACCGCGGCAGGATACATATAAAAGGCATCGCGATAATCCGAATAAACCGCTTCTGTGATGGCTTTGATGACTGGGTCTTCAATTTCGCTTAAATAGCCTTCAATCGCTATTTTTAACGCTTTAATCTCAACTGGGGCATAGTCGTAGAACCCTTTTAATTCTTCTTTTAATAAAACAGGGTCTTTGATGTGTTCAAATATGCCTTCAAAGCTTAAGACTTTAAATTGTTCTTTTTCGTTTGCGATATAAGATTCAACTTCAAAGTGATATGTTTTACCAAGTTCAATTTGGCGAGATTGTTCAAATGTCAGTTTAAGATTCTTTTTTTCACCATTCACTAATACCACATTCACATTTTGGAATTCTTGGCCACTATTCATGGTTTCTACTTTTGCGTTAAATGTCATCTTAAACCTCCTTTAAGAATATATACGCACCAGGTTTATTCGCTAAGAAATGATCTTTAGATAGTGCACATTCGCGCATACCATCAAAGATACACATAAAACCTTCACCTGCTGGTAATAATTCATCTTGATATGTGTTCTTAAAAAATACTTTAATTTGTTGATTCAAGCCGGTTAATACAAACTGAATGGTAGATGTTTGAATACTTTGTTCAACCACTCTGACCATTTGTTTAATATCGGCAACCTGTCTTAATCTAAATAACTTATACGTCTTTCTAATACGAATTAAGTCTTTTAAAGACAGGACTAAATCTTCATGTAAGTCTCTTAATGTCCAATCGATTTGATTAATATCATCTGGTGACTTGTATGAGTTTTCAACACCTTTTTTGGTTCTTAAAAACTCTTGACCAGCATGGATAAATGGAACACCTTGTGATAATAATAAGAATGATAACCCTAATCTTGCATAGTCTTTAATCTTTTGTTCAGGTAGGTCTTTATTCAGTACTTTTGCACGATCATAGAATGTATGATTGTCATGACATTCGATATAGTTAATAGACTGATTCGGATTAAAAAATCTATATTGGTCAACTGCACTACCAGTAAATAAGTAGAATAAATCTGCAGTAGACACTTTACCACCTAAGGCAAAGCCCAATGTGGATGAGAATGTGCCACCTTTAATTTGTTCTCTAAACGCATCATTGAAATGCGCAATATAAGGCATAAATTGTTGGTTGCCCATGTGTGATCTTTTTTCTGGCGGCAATGTATTTTCCATCATCCAACCTTCGCCATATACAAAGGCACTTGGGTCAATTGATTTGACAAGTGCATCGACTTTATTCATGGTTTCAATATCGAGTAACCCCATTAAATCGAATCTAAAGCCATCGATTTGATAGGTATGCATCCACCATTTAATAGAACTTAAGATAAAACGTTGTGCCATTGGTCTTTCTGTGGCAATATCGTTGCCACAACCAGATACTTCAGTCCTAATGCCTTTATCGTCAAATCTAAAGAAATAGCCTGGGACGATGCGTTCAAATGGGAATGTCCCCATGTTATAAACGTGGTTATAAACCACATCCATATTGACTCTAATACCAGCTTGATGGTATTGATCAATTAGGTGTCTTAATTCATTAATTCTTGCATAAGGATCATTTGGGTCTTTAGAGAACCAGCCTTCAGGGACATTATATTGACTTGGGTTATATCCCCAGTTATAAAGGAGGTCTTTCTTAACTTCATCCGTACCTTCAAAGTCATAAACAGGCATTAACTGAATATGCGTAATCCCTAAGTCTTTGATGTGGTTGATCCCTTCATTTGGTAAATCTTCCGTTAACCCTGCATAAAGCCCTTTGTTTTTGGCTTTTGAGGTGTTAGAAATGGTATAGTCTCTGACCGATAATTCATAAATAACCGCATCGACTTTTCTACCTGAAAATTCAGGTTTTTCATGTTTGAAAGGGACAAATTTATCTTTATCGACAACATAGTTATAAGCCCCATTTGCGCTAGATGAAATGGCATATGGGTCAGTCGCCGTTTTAAATGTTTCGTTGACTCTCACACGGTAACGATAGCGATAACCATCTAGGTTACCATAAACTGTGAGTGCCCATACCCCGCGCTCTTGATATCTTAGGTCGATATACTGTTTGATGCCTTTAAGATCAATTAGCTCTAGTTCGATTTCTTTGGCAACAGGGCTCCAAAGCTTAAAGGTCGTTGAAGCGGCACTATAAGTGATCCCTAAGTCATCTTGATCATAGTCATACATCATGTCAAATAATTCAGTTCTAACGATTTTACCGGTTCTAAGGAATGATTGATTTCTACTTTCATCGTAGACCATATAGTTTTGATTCAAATAGATGGTATCATTGATTGAACAAGAATATTTGGTCTCAACACCTAAGTTTTGAGATTTAATGATGGTTAAGCTAATCTTTTGAAATTCATTTTCTAGGGTAAACTTCTTGTGGTCATTATCAAAGGTTCTTGGGACTAAAATGGTGATGAGATTAAACCCATCTAAATAGGAAAAGAAATCACTTTTCATGGCTAGCCTCTTTCTTTAAGACGTATGCTTTTAAAGCATCATATGTATTGTCTAGTTTTTCTTCTAAGACCAATAAGACCATTTCATCTAAATACTTTTGAACCCATGCGCCTTGTTTCTTTGGAATTAGGTTAAGTAAATCAGATGCTCTTAGTTTTAGGTCCATCGCACTCTTGACTGGTAAGGTTTCAAATCGTTTCTCTAAACTGCTCTTTTGGAATGCACTATAGCCTAACAAGAAGGATACCTTATTAGACAATATTGAAATCTCTAGACCATAGGTATACAAATCTAGGTTAGTTAATTCACGTTTTTGATTTACCAGTTCGACCACTTTTTCATACTTGTTTCTAGCAATGTTTGAAAACTTCCATTCACTAGGTACAGACCCATTTAAACTAAAGCATAGGCTAAAGAATGAGTCAATAAATAGTGGATCTTTTTGTGTATCGACGATGTATTTAATCCCTTTTGATAAACCTGGTAGTACTTCGGATATTAAAGTTGTATCTAGGGTTTTAAGTGCTTTTAATTGATGTGGTTCTCTTAATACTTTTAATGTTTCATTTAAGATGCGTTCTTTCGCAATATTGTTCAACAATAAGCGATTATCTGCCATGCTTTGTCTGGTATCCTTTTCAATTTGGAACCCTAACTTAGACTGAAAATAAACGGCTCTTAAAATCCTTAATGCGTCTTCTTTAAAGCGTTCATCGGGATTGCCGATTGCGCGAATGATTTTATTTTTAATGTCATCTTTACCACCGACAAAATCAGATATTTGTAAGACGTCATTCATGACCAAACCATTGATGGTAAAGTCTCTTCTTTGAACATCTTCTTCGACTGTCACAACCGGAATGACTTCTTCTGGGTGTCTGTTGTCTAAATAAACACCATCTTTGCGATAAGTGGTTATTTCAATAGAATACCCTTCTTTTGGGATACTCACAGTGCCATATTGAAGACCTGTTGGTTTAGCCTTAAAAAGCTTCATCACATCATATGGATTCGCGTTCGTTGTAATATCAATATCATTACTATCTTTTCTCATTAAGTAGTCTCTGACACAACCACCTACGAAATAAGCTTCGTATTTATTTTTCTTTAAAGTCCTTAGGACATAGAGTGCATCTTTAATTGTTGCCATGTTAATCACCTTACATATTATATCATAATATGCCTTAAATAACGAAAAACAACAGTCATTTTTAAGACTGTTGTTCGTTTTCTTCAACCGTTTTCACAGTGGTTTTTGTAATCAATACTTGGTCAATGCGCTTTTCATCCATTTTTTCTACTTTTAAGGTAAATAAATCAAATGTTAAGATGATTTCGTCTTGTTCATCGGGTATGTAGCCGATATGCGATAAGATAAAGCCGGCGATGGTTTCATAAGAGTCATCTTCTGGCATTTCGATGTCTAGTGCTTCATTGACTTCTTCGATTGATAATAACCCATTAACTAAATATTCATTTGGTCTTATTTCTTTAATGTCAGATACATCATCGTCATATTCGTCATAAATATCACCCATGATTTCTTCGATTAAGTCTTCAATGGTAACAATCCCTTGGAATCCGCCGTATTCGTCTACTAAGATACCCATATAGTTTTTAGACGCTTGAAGTTCTCTAAACAAGGCATTGATTTTCTTTCTAGCTGGAACAAAATAAGGCTTATTCATAATGGCTTTTAAATCGATATTTTCAAAACCAACTTTTCTAGCCGCTCTGAATACATCTTTGATATAAACAATCCCGATGATATCATCTGGTGATTCATCATAAATCGGGATACGTGAGTAGTTTTCTTCAATCATCTCGTCGATGGTATCTTGAGAAAATTCGTTGATATCTATCATAAACACTTCGGTTCGAGGTGTCATAATTTCTTGTGCAGTAATGTCATTAAATTCAAATATGGAGTTGATCATTTCGGATTCTTCTTCATTGATACCACCAGACTCAGCAGATGACTCAATTAAAGAAATGATTTCCTCTTCGGAATACGATTCAACATCCTCATTCGGGTTGATTCTAAACAATCTTAAAAAAACGTTAGTTGAATGTGCTAAAATCCAGACAAATGGCGCAAATATCGTCATCATAAAACGAATCATTTTATACGTGTTAAATGCGATGGCTTCCGGATGTTTTAGTGCAATACGTTTCGGCACTAACTCCCCTAATACAAGGGTGAATAAAGACAATACGATCGTGACCACAACAAATGCAATCGCATCTGATGCTTGTAGAGATAAGCCTGTTTTTGCAATCAAAACGCCAATATCATCTGCTAAAAATCTTGCAGCTGAGGCACTTGAGAAAAAACCTGCCAGTGTGATCCCTACTTGGATCGTCGGTAAAAACTTCTGTTGATTTGAAGAAAGTGCTAAGACCTCTTTAGCCTTATTGTTGCCATCTTCAATCATCATTTTCAATTTATTTTTGTTTACTGAAACAAACGCCATTTCGGTTAAAGCGAAAAATGCATTTGTTAAAATTAACACAACCAATAATAAGATTATCAGCGGTAGTTCCATAGTGTTTTCAATTCTCCAATCTTGAGAAAAATTATAGCATTAATTCATGAAAATGTCAAAGTTTTCAACGATTTTGGCTTATTAAGACAAAAAAAGAAAGCACATTTTACTGTGCTTACTTCACTTTTGGATGTTTTTTGAATAAGAATGTTGCAAACGCTACATAAAGTATGACCAAAATACCTAGTGATATGAGCGCTTGAGTGATGCCTTGTGGCGCAAAACTTGCAATCAACAAAATTGGTAAACCGAATAAAATAGCGGTCGTTGTACCAGTAACCAAATCGGTTGCTGCAGGTGTTTTATAGTATGGGTCGACTTCTCTTAGTAACGCAATCCCAGTGGACGCTGTACCAGTTAACATACCATACATCCCAGAGAACCCTTCAAGTGGGTATTCTTTGTAAACACGCTTGGTTAAATGATGCATATAAAACATGGTTGCTGCACCACCTACGGATGAAATCAATAGGAATGCAATCCATATGTTATTCTTAGATAAGTCTTCAAAATTGATGGCTAAAATCGAGGATACTACCATCACATCAAACACAACACCAGCGATGCGGTTTAACATAAAGTTGTTTGGATATTGTCTGGTCATCAAGCCTGTTTTTCTTAAAAAGACAAAGAACTTTTTAGACAATAACGCAATCATCATACCGAATATGAAGTTAAATCCCCAAATAAGAGAGTTTAGCATCTTATACGCAGTTGGGTTCAGTGATACCAATTGTGACAAACCGAACATGGTCAATAACGTTAAGCCATAAACCGCTAAGATTAAGGCGATTTGAACCGTTAATTTATCCATGGATTCTGCAACCGGAATTTCATCTGGTGCTTCGATTTCTTGAAGTGAGGTCAGTGTCGATTTCTTTTCTTCGCCACTTACCTTAAGTTTCTTAAATTTGTTTAAGTAGAACACACCACCGATGGATGCCCAAATGAACCCCATAGATGCCATGGCTAAACCATAAGACTGACCACCAGCAAACCCGTTTGGATCAAATGTTTCATAAATGACCCCGAAGTTATTGGCTTGCCCTGGACCTTGTCCAAATCCAAATGGTAATAGAATACCAGTTGCTAACCCTGGACCAGTTTGAAAGACTGGCATAAACGTATAGGCTAAGATAAATGTAATCCCAATCCCGATAATCCCTTGTAATAAATAAGTAGAGACAATCACGAGCCCGTTATAATAACTATGCGCACGATTGGTCTTAATCTCTAGTTTTTCATTGACCTTTAGTCCCATCGCAATGAACCCTAATGCAAGGGTATGATAGGTGATTAGGTTTAAGAAATTGTTGAATGCAATGATGCCTGACTCTGTGACTAGAAAACCACTCACAGCCATTGGTCGTACCACGATTTCTTTAATCAGTAATCCAATTAAACCAGCGATGACTGCCGTTGGTAGTAAGGATTTCCTGAAGATAGGAATTTTTCTTCTAATGATATTACCAAATAATAGTAATATCCCTAGTATAACGAAATAAATAATTGGACCCCATGTAGCAAAAGACTCATAATTCTGAATCATAGTTCAACACCCTCTTTTGGTAAGTTTTAGCGAATAAAACATATTTTAAGGCAGAGAATCTTTCATCACCGGTAAAGAAATAAGTTCTCTCTAACTCTTTGTGGTAACAAATTAATGTGGTTGCGTATTGTACTGCCGGTAGAATGTCTTTATAGTACCATACTTGAAGCTCATCATTTATGGTAAATGTAAACCGGTCATAATAGAGTTTCAAATCGGTTTGACCTAGTTTCATTTGTTTTCTACCCTTTAACTCGTTTACTAATCCTGTTTCTGTGAAAAGTGGTACTTCTGGTTGGTCATCAATGGTTTTTTCAACAATGCTCACCTGATGATTATACCAACCGATAGTATCTGGGTAGAACTTGGTGCCCCCAATATTTTCGAATAAACCATATTGATTATATCTTAGGTGCAGGTTAGAATCTCTTTCGAAAACCTCATCACCTTTTGAATAAATGGTGCCCAAACGATTGGTCTCAGGCGAGACAAAGAATGCACGTTCAATATACTCGGCTTTATCTTTACCCCTAAATGGTCGTTTATGTTCTGCTTGCATGTCAAAATCATTGACCGCAAGCTCTTGATTGAGTTTATAGTAAATGTCATCTAGGCTTAAGTCTTTATATTCGTCGTATGTCCAAGTTGAATAAACATAACCCCTGACTTTACCACGTCTTAATTTCTTCGACCATCTTGGTGAGGTCAGATACCCACCTTCAATACGGTAGATTAAGACCGGTAATTTCAACAGTTTTATGAGCTTCGTGATCGAATAAGGCATATACATCATTTTCCCACTAAATGTACGATTACCTTCCGGGAATATCCCAATAGAGCCACCCGAACGGGCAACCTTAATCATATTTTTAACGGTTTCTGTATCTGCTTTATATTTGGATTTTGAGATTGGTTGAACTAAGTATGAAATGATTTTTGACACGATTGGAATCGCAAATATCATGTCAGAAGCGACATAGTAAATGGGTTCTTTAAATGATAGACTCACAAAAAATGGGTCCATATTCATGGTGTGATTACCAAGAATTAAGTAAGGACCTTTAACGGCTTTATTCTTATATATTTTCGCCCAATAGCGATATCTAATCCATAATCCAATGCGGAATAACGGTCTGAACAATATGGCGAATAGCACGTGTCTAAATCTTTTTTTCATTGGACCTCCAATAATGATATAATGGG
>Ga0265295_1006453_pt1 | contig 14183 bp, 13 predicted proteins | sample Munlansysbiofilm_FD_192503 | JGI IMG/M metagenome (GOLD analysis project Ga0265295, IMG submission 192503) | Leachate microbial communities from a municipal landfill in Southern Ontario, Canada - Methane capture system biofilm | ecosystem: Engineered > Solid waste > Landfill > Unclassified ... | reverse complement strand
AGACAAACGACTCTCTTCCCGCCACAGGCAACCATCCGTCCGGTCGGCGAGCCCTGCGCAACCGCCTCGTCGTCACCGCCGCCGTTCAATCCGCCTGAAGGCATACGAGTATGCCGCCGAGGGGGCGTATATCGTGACCATGTGTGTACAGAAACCGGAATGTTTGTTGGGCGAGATCTGTGACGGGGCAACGATTCTGAGCGAAGCGGGGAAGATGGTTAGCGAATGGTGGCGGAAATTTCCCGCGACCCAATTGGATCAATTTTCCATCATGGTCAACCATTTCCATGGGATCCTGTGGATCGTAGGGGCCCCGCCCGGGGTTGAACCACCATAAAATTCTGGGCGATTTCGGCGTCGGTGTGACGTATTTTGTCGCAATGATCAGGGAGAATTCAGTGGTAGGCTGTGTTGAGAAAAAGAGCGGATTGAGAATGGGTAGTTATTTTCGGTACTGGGGCAAATCTTCCGATAATGGCAGATACCATCTGTTGCCATATCACTGTCTGGATGTGGCGGCGGTTGGGTGGCTGCTTCTTGCACCGGGTAAGCCTGTGACAAAGTGGCTCTGTTCAAAATTAGGTGTCTCCTCTGAATGGCTTCGGCAGTGGTTCGTTTTTTGTCTGGCGCTGCATGATATCGGAAAATTCGCAACGGCTTTTCAGGGCCTCAAACCAAACTTGTCCGAACATCTCGTCCCCGCCGTACAGGGCATGCCCTACAATGAGCGGCATGACAGTTTGGGGTTTTTACTTTGGCAAAAAGTTGTAAAGCCTTTTTGGGGCACTTTAGAGCCAGGACAGAAAATTGATATTTCCGCCAAGCAACTTCGTGCTTTTGAACCCTGGCTGAAGATCGTGACCGGGCACCATGGGATTCCCCCCAAAGAGGTTTTAAATCGTCATCAGGATTTTTTTACCGAGAATGACGAACAAGCAGCGAAGGAATTTTTTCTAGATGTTTCGCATCTTTATCTGAGCGGAATCAATCTGGACATTTTGGCTGATAAACAGTTCAAGAAAAAACTGCAACAGTATTCGTGGGTTCTGGCCGGGATAACCGTCTTGGCGGATTGGCAAGGGTCCAGCCTGTTAGAGGACCAGTATTGTTCGGATGACATCCCGTTGTCTGAATACTGGTTTAAGAAGTCTTTGCTTCAAGCTGAACAGATCGCTGCCGCCGCGAATCTCACCCCGACAACCTGCGCACCCTTTGCCGGCATTCACCACCTGTTTCCCTTCATTAAACAACCAACCCCTCTACAGGAGTGGTCGACTTCCGTTGACGTTAATGATCAGCCCCAGCTTTTTATATTTGAGGATGTAACCGGGGCGGGAAAAACCGAAGCGGCAATGACGTTGTGTCATCGTTTACTGGCCGCCGGTGCAGCGGACGGTGTTTATGCCGGATTGCCGACAATGGCGACGGCCAATGCCATATATCTTCGTCTGGGCAAGGCCTATAGACGTTTATTCGGCAGTGAGAAAAAGCCGTCATTGGTCTTGGCGCATGGCGCGCGGCATCTGTCGGATGCCTTTCGTGAATCCGTCGGCTTGCCGGACAACACAGGGGAAAATGGGGGCTACGCAAAAGGGGAGTCAAGCGGCGAAGCCTATTGTCACGCCTGGCTGGCAGACAGTCGTAAAAAGGCCCTGCTTGCTGAAGTCGGCGTCGGAACGCTCGACCAGGCCCTGTTGAGCATCCTTCCAGTCAGACACCAGTCCCTGCGCTTGCTGGGCCTTTCGCGAAAAATCCTGCTTGTTGATGAAGTTCATGCTTACGATCCCTATATGAACCTTTTGCTACAAACTCTTTTGCAGGCCCATGCGGCCAACGGGGGTAGCGCCATCCTTCTTTCCGCGACTTTGCCCAACGCAATGCGGGAGGATTATGTCCAGGCCTTTTGTGCCGGTGTTGGCTGCGAGGCTCGCGTTCTGTCGGAAAACGCGGACTATCCCTTGGTAACGCACGTCGCACCGAATGTGTTTTCCGAGGTTGCGATTGAAACACGAAAGGAAGTTGCGCGTTCCACGGCAATTGACTGGTTGAAGAGCGAGCAGGAAGCTCTGGAACTTATTCGTGAACAGGTTGAACACGGCCGATGCGTCTGTTGGATACGCAACACGGTTGGCGATGCCCGTACCGCGTTCGATGTGTTGTCCTGTTGCGAGTGGCTGAAAACAGAGCGGCTTTCATTGTTTCACAGCCGCTTTGCCATGATCGACAGACAACGCATTGAGAATGAAACCTTGGCCTTCTTTGGTAAAGACTCAGATGCGGAAATGCGTTGTGGCCGGGTGCTTGTCGCCACGCAGGTTGTCGAGCAATCCCTTGATTTGGATTTTGATGTGCTGATATCCGATCTTGCCCCGATTGATTTGCTGATTCAGCGTGTCGGTCGCGAACATCGTCATATCCGGGATGAATTCGGCAACAGGATTCGTGAAAAAAAGGCGACGGATAGGCGTGGACCACCCGTGTTTTACATCTTGGCTTCCGAGCCGACTGACGCACCGGAAGAAACCTGGTTGAAAGATGTGATGCCGGGTACGCAAGCGGTCTATCGGCATGTCGGACAGCTTTGGTTGACACAACAGATTTTACTAAAAGAACAGGTTATAGAGCCCATAAAAAATTCCAGGATATTGATTGAGGAAGTCTTCGGGGAAGAAGCCCAGGATCGTATTCCCGAGGCCTTGCGTGATTTGTCCTGGGAAGCGGAAGGAGATGCCGGGGGAAAACGTGGCATTGCCCGGTTAAACCGGCTGGACCTGTCCAAAGGTTACTCAAGACGCAGCGCCGAGGATAGTGGCGGCTGGGATGAGGACACCAACATCCCTACTCGGCTTTCCGACCAGACAGTGAATGTCGCTTTGGTTGTTGAAAAGAATGGGCAATTGCAACCCTATGCCTCGGTGGAAAGGTTTCAATGGGACATGAGTACGCTCAGCCTGCCGAAAAGGGAATGGGAACAGGCCCAAAGCAGGATTCCGCAACAATGGCGAACTTATATCGATGAGTTGCGGGAAAAGGAAAAAGTTCTCAAATGGATTGAAGTGTTGCCGTTGGTCGATGATTTATTGTCCTGTTACGACAAGGATAAAGGCTGGAGCTTGATACAAGGAGGTGAAAGATGAATCTGATTGAAGATGCCTGGCTACCGGTTCTGCGGGAGGAGGGGCCAGACAAAATTGCCCCTTGGCAGATTGTTGAGACGACCAATCCTGTTTTGGAGATAGCTGGCCCCCGTCCCGATTTTCAAGGCGCGCTCTATCAGTTTTTGATTGGGGTTTTGCAGAGCTGCTTCGCACCGGATGATCACGATGAATGGTTGGAATACTGGCACGAAATGCCGATGGTTGAAGACTTGAAAAGCCGCTTCGAAAAAGCATCTTCCGCGTTTGAGCTGGAGAATTCGGATGGCCCCGCGTTTTTGCAGGATTTTAATCTGAAAGCTGGTGAGGGAAAGACAATTGCGGGATTGTTGATTGAATCTCCCGGCGGCAAAACGATCAAAGACAATCTCGACCATTTTATTAAAGGCGGAAAGATAAAAAAGGCCTGTCCTTCCTGCGCGGCGACGGCCTTGTTTACCCTTCAGACCAATGCTCCCGCCGGAGGGGTCGGTCATAGGGTCGGCTTGCGTGGCGGAGGACCACTGACGACGTTGGTACTGCCCGGTGATGAGGCGTCCCTTTGGAAAAAGCTTTGGCTGAATGTGTTGGATAGAGGCTGGTTTGATGCGTCCGCGGTCGAGGTAAAGGCAGATATTTTTCCTTGGATGGGGCCAACGCGTATCTCTGACAAAGGCGGAAAAAATACGACGCCGGAAGATGTTGCTCCACTTCAGATGTACTGGGGCATGCCACGACGTATCCGCATGGATTTTGTTGTTGCTGAAGAGAGTCGTTGTGATCTGTGTGGCGATAATACCACCTGCTTTGTTGAAAATTACCGGACCCAAAATTACGGGACGAATTATGAGGGAGCATGGGTGCATCCGTTGACCCCGTACCGATTTGATCCCAAAAAAGAGAAGCCGCCGTTGTCGTTAAAAGGACAACAGGGAGGCTTGGGCTATCGGCATTGGCTGGGCGTGACAATGACGGATCAAGCTTCCGGCGATTGCGCCGCCAAGGTGGTTCAAGCCTATATGGAAGAACGGGTTCACAATTTGCCGGGAGAAGCGCTTGCCAGGCTGTGGTGCTTTGGCTACGACATGGACAACATGAAAGCGCGTTGTTGGTATGACCATGAAATGCCGCTCCTTAAACTTGACGCCGCGCAAAGAGAAAATCTGTTGCATTGGGTGAAGGAGCTGGTTGCCGCCGCGACAGATGTTTCCGGATTTTTGAGAAGTCAGCTCAAAGAAGCCTGGTTCAAACGAACGAAAGACGTCAAAGGCGATATGAATGCTGTTGTTACGGAATTTTGGCAGCAGAGTGAACAGGATTTCTACGTTTTGTTGAAATGTTTTTCCGATCTTTCCGGTGAGCAGCGCCTTGCTCCACCGGAAATCTATAAATTCTGGGAGAAAACAATCCGAAACCTCGCTCTTGATCTGTTTGATTCCTGGGTGCTGGAATGTCCTGCTGAAGATGCGGATATGAAACGGATTATCGGTGCCCGTAAAGAGCTGGAAAAGAACCTTCGCACCAGCAAGGCGATGAAAAATTTACGGGAGAAATCTACTGCAAAAAAGGAGGGTAAGTAGTGAGCGAGCACATGTTCTGGACGGAAGAGACAAAACAGAAATTATGTTCCTGGTTTCACTGGCTTCAGGAGAATCGAGGCGACCGTGCCCGCTTGCGCCGGGCCGAAACGCCAAACGACGTATTGCTGAGTGAGCCGTTTTTCAATTTTTTGCGGCAGATGCCTGACAGTTGGGCGCTGCAAAAGAATATCCCTATTGCCGCCATGATTGCTGCCATTCTTGCTCATGTCAAAGATAACGATGGGAAAAAATCGTTTGCCGCCCAGCTTGCTTCAACGAAACCGGGAACCGACAGGTCCCGCATGAGCGAACTGCGCTTTCAGCAATTGCAGAAAAGCCGTACACCGGATGAATTTTTTCGGCGTTTGATTCGTGCGGTCAAGCTGGCTGATGGACAGGTGAATATCCTCTCGCTGGCTGACAGTATTCGGCGCTGGATGAATGAATATCGTTACGGAACCAGCCTGAAACCTTTTGATCGACTGGCGGTACGCTGGGCCAACGATTACTACGTTGCGAAATAACTTATTTACTCAACCAATAAAAGGAGACATCGTCATGAGTCGTTTTATTCAACTGCATCTGCTGACCTCGTATCCTCCGGCCAATCTCAACCGGGATGATCTCGGACGACCGAAAACCGCAAAAATGGGCGGGGTGGATCGTCTGCGCGTCTCTTCGCAGAGCCTGAAGCGGGCGTGGAGAACTTCGGATTTGTTTGAGCGGGCCATGAAGGATCATATCGGCACGCGAACCAAAGAGATGGGGCGTAAGGTTTATGCGCGGTTACTGGAAAAGGGGATCGGGCATAAAGACGCGTTGGCCTGGGCCGGGGCCATTGCCGGCGTTTTCGGGAAACTGAAAAAACTGACTGACAATGAAAAAAAAGCTCTGAAAGACCTTCCTGCCACAAAACGGCGGGAAAAAGAGCTGGTGGAAGTGGAAATCGAGCAGTTGGCTTTTTTCGATCAGGGAGAAGAGTTGGCCGTCTTGGAGTTGACAAATCGGATCGCGGAAAGAAAAGAGGGTCCGCAACCCGAAGAGTTGAATCTGCTGCGGCAGAAAATGACCTCGGTTGATATTGCGCTTTTCGGCAGGATGCTGGCTTCAAGCCCCGCTTTTAATGTCGATGCCGCCTGCCAAGTGGCGCATGCCATCAGCGTGCATCCGGTTGTGATCGAAGACGATTATTTCACGGCGGTTGATGATCTGAACGACGGCAGCGAAGATGCTGGAGCCGCCCACATAGGCGAAACTGGTTTTGCCGCCGGCCTGTTTTACTCGTACATCTGCATTAACCATGGTCTGCTGGTGGATAATTTGGGTGGTGATGATAACCTGGCGCAACGGGCCATTGCCTCGCTGACCGAAGCTGCTGTGAAAGTGCCTCCCAACGGTAAGCAGAATAGTTTTGCCAGTCGTGCTTATGCCAGTTATGTGCTGGCGGAAAAGGGCGATCAACAACCCCGCGCCCTGTCGGTCGCCTTTTTGAAGCCGATCGATAACAGGACGCTTTGTCGCGACGAGCAGGATTTTGGCACCGCCGCAGTTCAAGCCTTGGAGACGCATCGTAAAAACCTGGATAAGGTTTATGGCAATTGCGCGGATGAGGCCTATGCGATTAATGCCCTGACTGGAGAGGGGACCATGGCGGATTTGCTTGACTTTGTAATTGGTTAAGGAGGCATGAATGAAACATTTAGTTTTTCGCCTCTACGGGCCATTGTCGGCTTGGGGAGAGATTGCCGTTGGAGAATCCCGGCATTCCGCGGTTTATCCGAGCAAGTCGGCGTTGCTGGGCTTGCTGGCTGCAGCCCTGGGCGTTCGACGTGACGAGGAGGAGCGCCAAGCTGAACTGGCTGCTGGCTATCAATTTGCCGTCAAGGTTTTGCGGACCGGTTCGTTGTTGCGAGACTATCATACAACGCAAGTTCCAGATTCAGCTGGGAAATTGGTCTATCGGACCCGTCGAGAAGAGTTGATTCGTGGTAAAGCGCGTCTGGGAACTATTCTTTCCAGCCGCGAATATCGCTGTGACACAATGGCTCTGGTCGCTGTCAGGGCCAATGAAACGGCTCCTTTCTCCCTGGATATGGTTCGAGAAAAATTGTTGAAGCCGGAATTTCATCTCTACCTTGGTCGTAAATCTTGTCCTCTGGCTGTTCCCCTTGATCCCGTTGTCAGGGACTGGAGAAGTTTCGGACAAGCTCTCGATGAAATCGAACTCAAATCTTTGATGGTCGATCCCGCTGATGAGCAACGATGGATCCCCGTGGACAACCAGATTCGCTATTACTGGGAGGGAGAAGATAACATCTTAAAGGCGCAACAGATTTTGACCCGTCATGATCAGCCTCTGTCACGAGTCCGTTGGCAATTTGCTCAGCGTGCGGAAAATTTGCGCATCGTGAAGGGGGATGTCTGATGTATTTTTCACGTGTCCAGCTTCAGCCGGATGTTCAACGTTCTTCGCAGTTGAGTCATGTTTTAACAACGAACTCTTATGGGCTGCATCAATTGTTATGGGACCTTTTTCCGACAGAGGAGAAACGCACTTTTTTGTTTCGAGAGGAAATTGCCAAAGAACAGTTGAAAAATCAAAGATGCGTTAAAGGGGAGTCTCTTTTCTATCTTGTCTCCAGACATAAACCGTTAAATGAAACCCCCATTTTTCTTGTTGAGAGTAAAAAATATGCGCCGGTGATCAACAAAGGCCAGCAACTCACCTTTAAATTACGCGCAAATCCCATTGTTTCCAGAAAAACACCCGATAAAAAACATTCCGTACGTCATGATGTTGTCATGGATGCCCAACGGCGCTTGCTCAGGGAGCTTGCGTATTGCCTTGGCTTTTCCGATGTCGAGCATCTGAAAAAATCGGTTTTGCGCCATCATGTTTTCAATGCCTGGAGAGAGTCGGAAAATCGATCATGCTCTGAAATATTACGTGAAGTTATTCGGGCCAATGAACGATTTGAGTCGTTGTTGGAAGCAAATCTGACGTCGGCACAGCTGGTTGATTGGGCATTAAAAGCAGTTTCTGATTCCGCGCTTGAATCCTGGCTAAGGGAAAAAGGAGCACGGAACGGTTTTGAGCTTGTCCATGATGAAAGCATGAACGGCAGAAAACGATTTAAGTTTCAGGCAGAAGGTTATCGTTGGCACGCCATGCCGAAAAAGGGCAGGGATGCCGGTTTCAGTTCCGTAGATTTTGACGGTGAACTGCTAGTGGTCGATCCTGCATTGTTCCAGGCAATGCTTTTCAATGGTATCGGCCCCGCCAAAGCCTTTGGTTGCGGGCTGATGATGGTGCGGCGGGCGTAATACTTACCCAACAATCTCCCCCAGCCCCTACACCACCCGGGCCAGCTCCTCGGGGCTGGCCTTTGCAAGTTTTTGACCGATGCGTTCCACGGCAAGGGTGCGGATCTGGCTGATCTTGACCCAGGATTTTTTGGGCAGGGTGGGGGCAGTAAGTTTCAGGGTGAGGGGAAAGCCAGCCTTTTGAGGCTGGCTGGTGATGGCCAGGGCGATGACCGTGCCGGAGCGGGCGTTGAAAATATCCTGACTGATGATCAGCACAGGCCGTAGGCCGCCCTGTTCACTGCCACGGACCGGGTTGAGATCGGCCCAGCGGATTTCGCCTCTCAGTATTCGGGCCATTCGTTCAGCCCTTCTCCCACGCCGTCTTCGGCCAGGGCCTTTTCAAACTCTGGGTCCAGTTTGGCGCATTCCCGGGCCAGGCGGTTGTGGCTCATTCGTGCCAGCTTTTCCTGGAGCGCTTCTTCTATGACACGGCTGCGGCTTGGGAATACATGGCCGGCTACCAGTCGGTCGATTTCGCTCAAGGTTTTTTTGTCAAGAGTGATGGCAACTTTGGTTTTTGGCATGTTTGGCATCCTGCAAAGATTGATAACGGTTATGGGCGTGACGATATGTCATACCCGGTGGGCTGTCAAGCGACCTGCTCCAATAACAGGAGAGCAAACGAATGGAACCTGTCCTGCCGCAGTTGAAACCGATTCCGATGAAGGACCGGCTCTCGGTGCTATTCGTCGAAAAAGGCCATCTTGATGTCCTCGACGGGGCGTTCGTGCTGGTCGACAAGACCGGGGTGCGGACCCATATTCCAGTCGGTGGCGTGGCTTGCCTGATGCTGGAGCCTGGCACCCGGGTGTCCCATGCCGCCGTTGCTCTGGCTTCCCGGGTTGGCTGTCTGCTGGTCTGGGTAGGCGAGGCGGGGGTTCGGCTTTATGCTTCCGGGCAACCGGGCGGGGCGCGAGCTGATCGATTGTTGTACCAGGCTAAGCTCGCTCTGGATGATGCGGCCCGGCTCAAGGTAGTGCGCAAGATGTACGAAATGCGCTTCAAGGAAAAACCTCCGGATCGCCGCAGTGTTGAGCAGTTGCGAGGAATAGAGGGTGCCCGGGTGCGCAAAATGTATGAGTTACTTGCCCGCCAATACAGAGTCCCTTGGAAAAACAGAAACTATGACCATACCGAATGGGGCAGCGGCGATGTGCCCAACCGATGCCTTTCCTCTGCCACCGCCTGCCTCTATGGTATTTGCGAAGCAGCCATTCTGGCTGCCGGGTATGCGCCGGCGGTTGGTTTTATCCATACAGGTAAACCGCAATCCTTTGTCTATGACATCGCCGATATTTTCAAGTTCGATACAGTTGTTCCGATAGCCTTTCGAATTGCCGCCAAGAAACCGTTTGATGCCGAGCGCCAGGTGCGGTTGGCCTGCCGGGATGTTTTTCGTCAGACCAAGCTTTTGAGCCGTATCATTCCAGCCATCGAACAAGTGTTAAAGGCAGGGGATCTGGAAGTTCCAAAGGCCCATGCAGAGGCCGTTGAAGTGGCGATCCCCAACAAGGAGGGCATAGGCAATGCTGGTCATCGTGGTTGAAAATGCTCCTCCGCGTCTACGGGGGCGATTAGCCCTTTGGCTGTTGGAGGTTCGTGCTGGTGTCTATGTCGGAAAGGTATCTCGACGCGTGCGGGAAATGATCTGGGACACGGTTGATAAGGGTATCGAAGAGGGCAATGCCGTCTTGGCCTGGAGTACCAATACCGAATCCGGTTTCGACTTTATGACCCTTGGTGTCAATCGCCGCATTCCAAAAGAAATGGACGGAGTAAAGCTTGTATCTTTTCTGCCGGAAACCCCGTCAGGTTCACAGAATAGCGGTGGCTGAAATTTAAGCAAAATCGGTGGTGATTTTTTCTTGCAAGAAAAAGTCATATGATTTCTAGTAGATAAAGATAGTCCGTTCCCCGCAGGCGCGGGGATGAACCAATCCCTTGAAATTTTCGCACGGCGATGCTACCCCGTTCCCCGCAGGCGCGGGGATGAACCGTTTTGCGTAAGTTCCGAGTAAAAAAAGGAGATCCGTTCCCCGCAGGCGCGGGGATGAACCGAAAAATTACCTCGAAACCGAATATAACCGGCTCCGTTCCCCGCAGGCGCGGGGATGAACCGGCGAGTACTAAAAAACGGGTAATGACTCTGCACCGTTCCCCGCAGGCGCGGGGATGAACCGGTCCGGATTTCTCCCCATGGTCCAGGGTTGGTCCGTTCCCCGCAGGCGCGGGGATGAACCGCCAGCAATTCCGAATACTTAACGCTTTTCTGTCCGTTCCCCGCAGGCGCGGGGATGAACCGGCCGACGATGAGCCGTTGCCGCTCACGACTATCCGTTCCCCGCAGGCGCGGGGATGAACCGCAGTTCCGGCGCGACCTGGAGGCCATGGGCTACCGTTCCCCGCAGGCGCGGGGATGAACCGGAAAAAGGCGCCAAAATGAAGGGGCAATGGGACCGTTCCCCGCAGGCGCGGGGATGAACCGGCACAGGCGAAGCGCGGTTATCCCGAGTACATCCGTTCCCCGCAGGCGCGGGGATGAACCGCAAATCGTCCCATTCAAAATGTTTGTTAACGACCGTTCCCCGCAGGCGCGGGGATGAACCGGCGGTCTGGTATGCCCTTTTCACGATTGTCCTCCGTTCCCCGCAGGCGCGGGGATGAACCGCGCACCATAGACGATCGCCACCGACTGTTCTTCCGTTCCCCGCAGGCGCGGGGATGAACCGGGAATCTCCTTAAACCGCAGCGGCAAACCTTCCCGTTCCCCGCAGGCGCGGGGATGAACCGTAAAAAAACAAGAAAAAGTTGACTATATGCAACCGTTCCCCGCAGGCGCGGGGATGAACCGTCGCCGAACTTGGACCGCAGGCCCTCCGTCGACCGTTCCCCGCAGGCGCGGGGATGAACCGAATACCGGGTCGGGAAATTCAGCGCCGGGTCGCCGTTCCCCGCAGGCGCGGGGATGAACCGCCGCTAGGTAAACCACAAAAACGCACCTATCACCGTTCCCCGCAGGCGCGGGGATGAACCGACTTGAACACGTCCCACAGCTTAACAAACCAACCGTTCCCCGCAGGCGCGGGGATGAACCGGATTCACTCTGTGTGAACTCGACTTCGCCGGCCCGTTCCCCGCAGGCGCGGGGATGAACCGTGCCTCCCGCACCTTCTCGCTCTGCTCACTCACCGTTCCCCGCAGGCGCGGGGATGAACCGTGGTAACAACGCCGGATACGATGGCGGTGCTGCCGTTCCCCGCAGGCGCGGGGATGAACCGGCAGAGCGTGACCGCATCGCCGCCGAAGAACGCCGTTCCCCGCAGGCGCGGGGATGAACCGTTGTTGCCATCCCCTGTCATGAATTGGGGGGGCCGTTCCCCGCAGGCGCGGGGATGAACCGCTGATATTGACGGGATTTACACACCATACGACCCGTTCCCCGCAGGCGCGGGGATGAACCGTTAATTTCCGTCTCTCACTTCACTTACTTTATCCGTTCCCCGCAGGCGCGGGGATGAACCGAATCCGACGCTGATCGAATGGCGTCAGAAATGCCGTTCCCCGCAGGCGCGGGGATGAACCGCAGGGCGGCGTGGAGATTACACGGCATGAAAACCGTTCCCCGCAGGCGCGGGGATGAACCGGCGGACAACAACTGACCCGCGCCGATGCCATTCCGTTCCCCGCAGGCGCGGGGATGAACCGCCGCTTTCGGCCTGTCCTTTGCGCTGGCCGTTCCGTTCCCCGCAGGCGCGGGGATGAACCGTGGATATCATCCAGAAACCATCCTATATGACCCCGTTCCCCGCAGGCGCGGGGATGAACCGGTGCTTCATTGCATGAAGGGGGTGTTGAATGACCGTTCCCCGCAGGCGCGGGGATGAACCGCTGATTTGCCAGAATCGGCTAGTAAACATAAACCGTTCCCCGCAGGCGCGGGGATGAACCGGCGACAGGTCAGCCTCTGCCGCTACCGGATACCCGTTCCCCGCAGGCGCGGGGATGAACCGTCTGCGCGCTGCTTTGGCCTGCTTTACGCTGTCCGTTCCCCGCAGGCGCGGGGATGAACCGGTGACCTTAATGCACAGCTAAATACACACAGGCCGTTCCCCGCAGGCGCGGGGATGAACCGTTTGACAACCCGAAGCGCAGCACCGCGCAGGCCCGTTCCCCGCAGGCGCGGGGATGAACCGAGGGGAGGGGGTCGGCGTATGTCTGCCCCCTTCCGTTCCCCGCAGGCGCGGGGATGAACCGGCTTTAGCGTTGCGGCTTTATTCTCGGATTATCCGTTCCCCGCAGGCGCGGGGATGAACCAGCGCAGCAATCACCTCGCGGCAATGTTCCGATTCCGTTCCCCGCAGGCGCGGGGATGAACCGATTCGGCGTGATTTCCCAGATGTGTTTCAAGACCGTTCCCCGCAGGCGCGGGGATGAACCGGATCTCTTTGTCGGCGCGTACCTTGGCGGCGTCCGTTCCCCGCAGGCGCGGGGATGAACCGCTACATACTGTTTTGACCTCGGGTGAACTGACCCGTTCCCCGCAGGCGCGGGGATGAACCGGCGACCGCCGCCACGTCTTGAGGGATACCGCCCCGTTCCCCGCAGGCGCGGGGATGAACCGGAAATCAAAGTATTCGGCGGGCGGTTCGTTTTCCGTTCCCCGCAGGCGCGGGGATGAACCGACGTGCAACCGACGAAAAAGCGCCCGTTCGGCCCGTTCCCCGCAGGCGCGGGGATGAACCGCCGGTCACGGTCGAACCGCCCGCGTCGGCAAACCGTTCCCCGCAGGCGCGGGGATGAACCGCGCAGCGCCTTTGCCATCGCGGTCTACCACGCCCGTTCCCCGCAGGCGCGGGGATGAACCGCAATACAACAAGCTGAGGCGCAAATATTGGCGCCGTTCCCCGCAGGCGCGGGGATGAACCGCACTCAACCGCAGCAGCAAAGTGGGCAGACAACCGTTCCCCGCAGGCGCGGGGATGAACCAGCTCCACGCCATGCTTGGGGACGTGGCGAACCCCGTTCCCCGCAGGCGCGGGGATGAACCGACCGACCCCGCTAAACACTTCTTCAAGAACGACCGTTCCCCGCAGGCGCGGGGATGAACCGCAGATTGGAGTGTTCCTCCCGACTCATTGCAGCCGTTCCCCGCAGGCGCGGGGATGAACCGTCCTCAATGGCGTCGCCTTTTTTCCCAGCGCGACCGTTCCCCGCAGGCGCGGGGATGAACCGATGGATGATTGCGTGTTTGTTCCTTTCTGAGGCCGTTCCCCGCAGGCGCGGGGATGAACCGATTTGGTCATATAGGATGGTTTCTGAATGATACCGTTCCCCGCAGGCGCGGGGATGAACCATAATCCGAGAATAAAGCCGCAACGCTAAAGCCCCGTTCCCCGCAGGCGCGGGGATGAACCGGAGCGACGCAAGCAACCAACGCAATACCAACGCCGTTCCCCGCAGGCGCGGGGATGAACCGACGACTGGCGATGTTTTATGCTCGGGGATTGTCCGTTCCCCGCAGGCGCGGGGATGAACCGGCTGAAAAATGGACAGAATTATTAATTATCTTCCGTTCCCCGCAGGCGCGGGGATGAACCGTTGCCTTTCCGATTACGCAGCTCCACCTAGCACCGTTCCCCGCAGGCGCGGGGATGAACCGATTGATATGCGCGAAAAATTTCGGTTTGATAACCGTTCCCCGCAGGCGCGGGGATGAACCGGATGGCGTATGACAGAGCAGCAGTACCAAGCGCCGTTCCCCGCAGGCGCGGGGATGAACCGGCCGACATCGACGACAACGACATTCCCGATTACCGTTCCCCGCAGGCGCGGGGATGAACCGGCGAACTATGAAAACGTCATGCCGCTGCGAGACCGTTCCCCGCAGGCGCGGGGATGAACCGATCGAAAATAGGATCAAAAATCAGGATGAGGCCCGTTCCCCGCAGGCGCGGGGATGAACCGCAAAATTTCCCAAAACAGAACGGATCTATCCACCAAAAGAAGGTGGGTGTGACGTAAACTGTCACAACCATGGTGGAACATGCTCCCTAAAGGGGGTATGTCTATGGATCTCAATCAGTTTCGCAAAATTTTTCCAAGT
>Ga0265295_1006452_pt1 | contig 14184 bp, 12 predicted proteins | sample Munlansysbiofilm_FD_192503 | JGI IMG/M metagenome (GOLD analysis project Ga0265295, IMG submission 192503) | Leachate microbial communities from a municipal landfill in Southern Ontario, Canada - Methane capture system biofilm | ecosystem: Engineered > Solid waste > Landfill > Unclassified ... | reverse complement strand
TTTGTTCTCATGAAACTTACTGGCATGACTCAAAGTATTAGGTTCATAAAATAGCAAATCTCTATGACTTACGTTAACTATTCTAATAGGGTTTGGAAGTGGTTGACTAAAACTATATATTTTTAGCACTCGCTTAAAAACACGAATTATACTAAATAAACTTCAAAATATAAAATATATTATCTCTAAAATAAATTATTTTTGCACATTAATCATATTTAACATTTATACATACAATCAATAAGAGTTTACACCTGAGCAATGAGAGTTTATACCCTAAACTCCCATTGCCTACGCCTAAGGAATAAGTCCCCAGAGCCAGTCTCTTTGTCATTATGCCATGCTCACTATTATCAGCATCCCATAAACTCTCACTCATCATGGGTTAAACTCTCATTGTTCAGGGCAAAATCTCCCATTGTTTATGCCCTGCTGATAGTTATCACGACCCCCTAAACTCCCATTGTTTACACCCTGCTGATAGTTATCAAGAGGGCATAAACTCCCATTGTTTTTGGCATGCAGATAACTATCAAGAAGGCATAAACTATAAATCTTTATCATTTAAATCAATTCCAAAAATCTCACGAACAATTCTTTTAAACTTTATCTTATCATTTTTACAAATATCAGAAAGAATAGAATTAAACTCCTTCAACACATCCATAATCTCATTTTCCGACAATTTTGATTTATCTTTAAAATCAGATACAATCTTATTTTCTATATCATCATAATTAATAGAATGTTTATTTATTTTTCTTTTAAAATCAATCAAAATTAAATTTTGGATATGTTCTTGGTCGTTATTTTCTTCCATATGTTGAGGGTGTTCTTCTTCTATTTTTAAATTTGAAGTTTTAATTTTTAAATTGATGTGCGTTTAGTTGTTTAGGTGTTGAGTTGCTTTTGTCTGAATCAGGATGTTTAGTATTAAAGGATTTTCATGATTACCCCTCAGTCCCCTAAAGGGGAAGAAAGAAGTCTTTGGACAAAAAACAATTTAAAAATTAAAAATTACAATTTACAATTACAGAAGTGAATGATACAAATCAATATAGTCCATAAATCTATCATCCTTATTAAAACAACTTACTGCTTTTTCCCTACATTCATCAGAATACCTACTTATATATTATTCAAACATAGAAATTATATAAGTTAAGAACAATTTAGGCTCTTAATTAAGATTCATATTCTAATAGTTTATTTATTTTCTGCATAAACAACGCCGAATTTTTTGAATTATCAAAATTAGAAATAGCAAAGTCATATCCTCTCAAACCAATTTCCTTTCTTAATTCATAATTACTTATAATATCATCTAATTTTTCTACTAAATCATTATCAGACAAATCACTTGAAATTACCATTCCTACACCATTATCATGTATTAATCTCATTGAGGCAACTTCTATTGGTCCAAATCCTAATATAAAACGTCCAGACATTAAATATTCAGGTATTTTAGTTGAAATAGATAATTTTGTTAAGGCTCTATTAAATTTATCATCACTTTCTACATGAAGTAATATATCAGATTTTTTAATTTCATTTTTTAATTCATCCCCTTCTAAAGGCTTTTTAACGATGACTCCGCATGTATTAAATTCAAATTCCATTTCATCAGTAATAATAGAATTTGTATACACATTAATTACTATGTTTGGAGACTTTATAATAGAAGCTAATCTAACAATCATTTTCCATCTATTCAAATGTAAACCGCCAAAATATGAAATAATTTTAATAGATTTATTCTCATATTTATCGTAAGGTTCTATTGGTATAGAATTCATTATTGGATGAAATTTCTTTTTAAAATGGTTAGTATATTCATCAGCCATTAAATCTCCAATTGCAAATAAAAGAGAAGAATGATTAATAGTTTTATTATAAAAATTCCTTATTCTATGCTTTTGAATTACTTCTAATGTATTTCTCGGTTTAGAATATAATAAATAATCATCAGTAAAATATGTTACTAATGGTAATGAATATAATTTTGACAAATAGACTGCAATATTATGAGAAAATCCAGAATTACCACCTACAAAAAAAATAATATTAGGAGTAAAATCATTTATCCACTTATATAATGATTGGGTTTTCCAAGTATTCGTTTTCCATAAAATATCTCTTATTAATTTAAATGATGAAGCTTTTGAATATAAAAAATTTGTAGTAGTTTTAGATGAATGCTTATCTGATTTAGTTGAATTATTTGATTGAACTACATTACCACAATTATTATTAATAAAGAATATTTTTTTTAAAACATCATTGTCAGTAATTCTAAAATAATTATCACAAAAAGAAAAATCAGGATTATCGTTATTAAAAAATAGTTGAAATAAATGATCCTTAGGTAATATTGAAAATATTGATTCTAAAGTTTTACCATTATTCCTAGTATTAGAAAATGAATTATGTGATAAAACTAGTATTTTGGGATATATCTTATTCATTACTAAATAAAGAGTTTATATCATTATACAACCTAGAAGATATAATATCTTCTGTGAAATTTTTATTTACATAATTATATGCATTTGAAATATAATTATTTCTTAAATCATCATCAACAAACACTTTCTTAACTTTATCAAATATTTCTTTTTTAGTTTCATTTGCCTCTATAAATAATCCAAGATTATTTTCATATACTAAACGCATTGAAGCAACTTTTTCAGGCCCGTAAGCTATTATTAATTTAGAATTCATCATGTATTCAGTTAGTTTTGTTGAAATAGATAACATCGTTTTTTGCATATATTTTTTATCTTTACTTTCAATATGCAATAAAGCATCGCTATTGTTAATAGCATTTTGCAACTGTTCTCCATATAAACAATCACATAATTCTATACCAGAATCATTAAACTTCTGCACAATTTCGTCAGAAATATTAGATGCAGTATAAACCCTGAACGTTGCATTATTTTTAATAATTTTTGCCAAATCTAACAACATATTATGTCTTCCAAGATGTAATCCACCAAAATATGAAATTATCGGTTTTGACCTAACTATAGAAAGATTTAATTCTTTAGTTTTTACTGAATTGACAAGCACATTGAATTTATTATTAAAAAATAATTTATATTCATTAGCCATTAAATCTCCAATACAATAATTTAAAGATGATAATCCTATAGTTTTCTGAAACTCTTTAATCAAACGTTTTTTATATATACTTTGAAACAAATTACCATTATTATACACAACATAGTCATCAGTAATATAGACTATTAATGGAACATTAATTTTATTTTGTATTTTTCTAACCATTTTATGAGCTCCGATATAACCAGGTGCATGAAAAAAGATAGCATCAATATTTGAAGAATTCAACCAATTATTAAAGTCATTAGAATCCCACAAATTTGTATTCCAAAGAAAATCCCTTAAAAACAGAATATGTTTAATAAAATTCTTCTTAAAAATAGAGTATATTCTTACAGAACTTATATTATTTGTTTCTTTATTTAAATCTATCACACGTCCGCATTTTGAATTTGTAGATAACATTTTTTTAATAATGTCTGACTCAGAAACAGCATAATATGATTCACAATAATCATAATCTAAATGATTATCATAGGGTCTAAAAAAAAGACAATAAAGGCTCTTTTTATCAAACTTCCTAAAAATTAATTCTAATGTTTTTCCATTATTTACTTTAGAAAACCCATTTGGTGATATTACTAATATATTTTTATTCATAATATTAGTATGTATATTGATTTTTTTTTGATGTTTTTTTAGCTAAGATATACATAAGAACAAGAAAAAAAAGTAATGCAGGAGAGCTTAAACTCCAATCCATAACTGAAAATAAAGATAATTGAAATATAAAATACAGAATAATAAAATAATAGATATTTGGATTTCTAATATATTCCTTGATTACTTTTCTAAAAATCAAACCTATCATAAAAGGGAAAAATATTACACCTACAATACCAAAATCTAAATAGAAAAATAATACCCATGTATATAAAGCATTCCAAGAAAATTCATTAGAAATTTGAATCGGTGTATATTGCTTTAAATTTGCAAACTGAGATATTGGCCTTTCGTAAATCAAACCAAATTTACTTACAATAGAATAAAAAATATTTTCTATGGAATTTAAAGTAAGAGTGCCATATTTATATCCATTAATTTGATTCAAATAATTAATATTTAGAGCATAATCAAAAGCAACTATTGGACCAACACTATATGTAACAATCTGTTCGGTAGTAATATCAAAACCATCCTGAAGATTACTTTTTGATAATTCAATATTACCGAACCTTGCAGCAGACACATAGGAAATAATGATTATAGATAAAAACAAACTAAAATAAATTATAATATATCTTGAAAATTTATTATTAATTGCCTTCTTTTTCTTTTGAAATAGAATAATCAGCATTATAGGCAAAAACAATTTAAGATAATCTGCTCTTCCTCCAGATAATGTAGCAAATAACAAAAGAAATAATAAAATGAAAAACCAAATCATATTTCTTTTATATAAAGTTGAATATCCATAAATTGGCAATAAAAAAATAAAGAAAGGTGACAGAAAAAATGTATTAATCGTTGAAAAAAGACTTCCATATAAATTAGAATCATAATATTCAGTTCTTAAATCCCCCAATGATTGTAAAAAAATAAACTTTGTATAATAAATTCCAACTAAATATGCAACATATAATAACGCTATAATTAGTATAAAAATAAATATTTTATTTTTAAGGATTAAAGAAAACTGAACTTCAAAAGTTTTAATATTAATTCTATGTAATGAATTAGAATTTATTTTTATTAAAGAAAATCCAATTATAAAAGCAAAGACATTTATTATCAACAAAAATACAGATAAGTTTTTCGGCATATCTAAGCCATATAATTCAAATTGAGATAAAAAAAGAGCTATAAACCAATATGTAGTAAAAATAAGTAATATCCTTTTTGAAGGATAATCCATCTTAAAATACTTCAACCATAATAAAAATATTAAATACAAAAATACTAATAAAAACTCCATTAAATAAATTTTAAATCGCTATAAGACTAATTATTACTGTTGCAAACATTATTATAAATTTCGGAATAAATTGATAATTGAGTATTTTTAATTATTTCTCTGTTAGATAAATCTTCTAGTACATCAATGGAATTTTTAGATAGCTTGTTTGACAATTCATTATCTTCCATTAGAATTGAAACCTTAGATGCTAAATCAACAAAATCCATTGGTGAATAATATAATGCAACTTCTTTTTGATTAGAAAAATCTGGCATTGCTCCAGCATATGATAATACAGAAGGTACACCTAAATATAAAGCTTCAGCACTTGCAGCAGAATATGATTCAACAAAAGAAGGGTTAATATATACGTCTGATTTAAGTAAATAATCAATCATTTCATTTTCATTTAACCTACCAATAAAATTTATATTATCGACAAGATTATATTTTTTTATCAATGAGAGAATAAAACGTAGATATCCATCTTTTCTATAAAAAGGGATTGACTTTATATCTATCCCAGCAACATTTAATACAAAATCAGAATATTTATTTTTCAAATGAGCTAAACTTTTAATTAATATATGAAATCCTTTAAATGGAACAATATAAGAAAAAGAGGTAAATAAAACTATTGATTTATTACTGGATTTAGTCCATTTTGTGCTATTATAAAATGATTTTCTAATAGGTCTTAAAGTCTTATATACTTTGAAATCATAGCCAACTCTAAATTTTATTTGATTTCTCACCCATTGTGATTGAGTTGATATTAATTTTGTTTTAGCAATAATTTCATTTTCTACTACACTTCTTTTATTTGTTTTTGACTTTTCGAATGGTAAGTAGAGATTATATTTAATCAGTTCCTTTAAAGAATAACATTTTAATATCTCACAAGGTGATAATCCAGCATAATACACATTATAACATGAACTTAATAATCCCTGAATTTCAATAATACAATTTCTTTTTATATAACCTCTTGAAAAAAGCAAACCCCAATATAATTCAATTCCCCAAATATGAATTATGTCTGGGTTAATTTGTTCAACAATATTTTTTATCTTATTTATATTTCTTTGACTAGGTAAATTATTTTTTAAACTATAAACAGGTAAAATATATTCTTTTAGATCTTTATGTTCATAATACACAATATCTTTCACATTAGATTGAGTAATATTAAACAACTCAACATCTGCAGAAATAAGACCTTTCATTGCATATAACCATGAACCAGATCCTTTATTAGTCCCTATTCCTAAAACACAATTTGAAAACCATAGTACTTTCATAACTATAAATTAAATATGAGTTTAATAATAATCTTTACTTTTGTTCTAAATGGAATAATGAAGTATTTCCTTAGTTTTGCATGTGTGTATTTATCAACCTGAACTTGAATATCTGTATTAGAAATAAAATCTGTATTATTATCAATTTCCTGTCTATTGAAAATATTATTATCCGTCATTGTACCACAATTTATCCCACTTCCATCATGCCCCCAATTTCTTACTTTGGATATTTTAGGAAATACACAAAGTATATCATACAAATACAAATATGATGAAATTAAAACATCTCCTAAAATAATTTTGTCATTTTTGCATTTTTTTAGATTAGGTATTATTCTAATTTTATTAGAAATTAGCTTTATTAGCTTAGTTTTAGATTTAAATATATCATCCAAATATGTTTCAGTAAATATATTTGTTTGTACATATTCCCATTTATCTTTCCAAATTCCACATCCCCAAGCTGAAAATACATTATTAAAATAATAATCTTTATCATACCCAGACATATCTATTGGATAATTGTAGCCACAAATTGCAAATATTCTGTCATCATCTTTGTATTTTTCTAAACCCCAATTCACAAATGCTAAGAAATTTGGAGAAAATTCATTATCATCCTCTGATAGAATCATTCTATCATATTTCTTAAAAATTGAATTTTGAGCATCAAATAAATTGTTTGCAGCACCGTAATTTTTTTCTCTATTTATAATAAATACATTATTAAACCCATTAAGATTTTCAATATATTCTTTTATTTGATTATACCCTTCCCAATGAGTTTCCTTTAAAGGATAGTCTAAAGCAATATATAAATCTGTTTTATCAGCATAAGTACATTTACTCAAAGATTCTACACATCTTTTAAAATGCTCAAATCTATTTAGAGTAGGGATTAAAACTGGTGCAAAATTATTTATTTCTTGCATATTTAATTTTTAAATTGTTAATGAATGTCTTTATCTTTTGTTTTTCAATATTATCTAATCCGCATATAAGAATTGAAATCATAGTATATAATACAGATAATAATGAAGAAAAAATAAATCTAAGTAAACTTTGGTCAAAATAATTGATTAATAAAAAAAGAGGTATCACTGATATTGCCACATAAAATACTCTTAAATATGAAATTTTAAGAAATGAAGCAACATCAAAATTAATAATTCTCTTTAATAAAACTTGCCACAAAAATACATTAATGACTGCAGTAATAATAAAAGTAATAATTATATAATACGGCGGGTATCCATATTTGAATAATAAATATGCTAATGGTAAACTTAGTAATGAAGTTCCTGATAATATAATTTGAAACCATTTTATTTTACCAGTTGCTTGTATTAATGCAGGAAGCCCAGCACCTAATCCAGAAATTAGTGTATTAATAATTATAAGTTTCGTCATAATTATTGTATATCTTGGAACTTCGCCCAACCATAAATGGATTAAATATTCTGTCTCAAGAAGTATGGGTATTGACAAAACAAACATTAAAAACATTGTATATTTGGAAATATAAGCTGCAAGCATAATACTCCTATCACTATTTCCACTACTATAATTTTTTGTAATTTGAGGAATAGCTGCTTGTGAAAGAGATTGAGAAAACTGAGAAATTATTCCATTTACCATGTTAGCTATTCCATAAGCTGCATTTATTATTGTTCCAAAAAAGGAATTTATTATTATTGCTGCAAATGATCTTTGTCCAACACTTGCAGCAGCCCCAATCATAATCCAAGTAGAATAACCTATCATTTCTTTATATTTTTTCCCATCTCTTTGATAATTCCATTTAACAATATTCTTGTGTTTACAAAAACAATAAATCACAAAAAGTAAAGAAGAAATAATTGTTAAAACCATCATTAAAACTGAATACAATCTTAACCTATTACCTATATAATATAGAAGAGAAAAAGATATTACAAGCATTAAAACACTCCTAATAATTTCAATTATTGCATTTACTGAAAACTTTTCAAGAGCTGTAACAAGACCTTGAAATGGCACACTAAGAATAGAAAAGATTGTAGCAAAAATAGAAAATCTTAATACAAAAACTGCATCATCAACTCTATTAACATTTACATTTAAATAATTTCTTACATAATAAACCCCTAATGTTTCAGTAAGTATCAAAATTATTATCGCCAAACATATATGAATTACTAAACTAATATTAAAGACCTTATTTACAGCAATTTTATCATTTTTACCCATTTCAAAGGCTATATACCTATAGGTTGTAGAAATCATGACTGTATTTATAAAAGCCATCATCACTACAATACTACCTACAACACTATATAAACCATAATCATCTGCACCAAGACTTTTAAAAATAAATCTTGAAGCAAATAATCCAATAATAGAAGTTATAATCAGCCTAAAATATAAAATCGCAGTATTCTTAGCAATAAGTTTATTTCCTTGACTCATTAATCATTTAACATTTTTCAAATTCAAGAAGTTTCTTGCTTCTTTCCTTAATTTTTTTACACGGAATACCAACATATATTCCCCACGATTCAAGAGATTTATTAACTAAAGACATTGTTCCAACAACAACTCCTTCTTCTATTATTATATTTGGAAAAATAATGGAACCAGCCCCAATTTGCACATATTTACATATCTTTACCAAACCTCCTGTTACATTTGTTTTTGAAATATCGTGAATTGGACCTATTAAATAATTACCACAAAAATCATCCATTGCACTAAATATAGTTGTTCTTGGAGAGAGACCAGAATAATCTTCCATTTTAATTCCCATAGCTCCATATAATGCACAGAATGCAGAAATATGAATATGAGAACCAATTTCTATTTTTCCTGAAAGTATACAAAAATCATCTATTCTAACATTATTCCCAATTGAGATATTTGAAGCTCCATAGATAGAAACTTTTCTACTTATTTTAACATTAGTTCCATATGACTTGAATCCAATTTCCCTTAATTCTTCTTCGGTATAAAATGAATTCATATTATTATATTTTTATTACATTAATTACTCTTTCAACATCAACTAATTCCAAATTATCATAAATAGGCAAACAAATTACTTGATCTGCTACTTTATTTGCAATTGGAAGATTTGAAGGATTGGCTGAATCTAATTCTCTATAGGTTGAGAAATCGGATATTAGTGGATAGAAATACCTTCTTCCTAATATATTATTATCTTTCAATTTATTATAGAGTTCATTCCTTGTTAATCCATATTCATTTTCATCTACAAATATTGGAAAATAGGAATAGTTATGTCTTATTCCTTCAATATCACGCAAACATGATATACCGTTAATTTGCTTTAATCCATCTCTATATGTTTGAGCAATAATCTTTCTATTTTCAATTGCTTTATCAACATATTTAAGATTTAAAAGTCCATAGGCTGCACGAACTTCATCCATTTTTGCATTTATGCCAGGTGCTACAACTTCTGTTTCTCCTGCAAATCCAAAATTCTTTAAATAATCTATTCTTTGTTTTGTTTTTGCATCATGGCAAATCAATGCTCCTCCCTCAATTGTATTATAGGTTTTAGTTGCATGGAAGCTTAGGGTTGACATATCTCCATTATTTAAAATTGATTCGCCATTTATTCTTACTCCAAAAGCATGAGCTGCATCATAAATAACTTTTAGTCCATATTTATCAGCAATGGCTTGAATACGTTCTATATCACAAGGATTCCCATAAACATGAACTGGCATAATTGCAGTTGTTTTGGGAGTTATGGCTCTTTCAATTTTATTTGGGTCAAGATTTAGTGTTTGAGGATCTATATCAACAAATACCGGCTTAATTCCATTCCACCAAAGTGAATGTGTTGTTGCAACAAAACTATATGGAGTTGTTATTACCTCTCCTGTTATTCTTAGGGCTTGAAGAGCTGTAATAAGTGGTAGTGTTCCATTTGTAAAAACAGAAATATATTTAACTCCCAAATAATCACAAAGAGCTTCTTCTAATTGCTGATGAAATTGTCCATTATTGGTTATCCACTTCGAGTCCCATATCTTTTCCAAATAAGGGATAAACTCTTCAAGAGGTGGTAATAATGGAGATGTTACTGTTATTTTTTTACCTTCCATTTAAGGATTTTATTAATGGTTGATACAATAATTTAACTTTATACTTAAGGTTTTATAGTCTACCATCTACTTTGTTCAGAAGGTAATACTATTCCTATTTCAACTTTTAAATTGTAAGTTTTTAGTTTTAAATTGTAAGAATGTTGAATTAATTCCTCACTCACTTCTAACGGCAAAGCTCCGTCAGTTACATTTTATTGGTGTTACTGCTGGAGATTTTTTTTTGTTTTTGAAAGGGCAAATATAATACTTATTTTTGTTTTAATTGGTAGTTTTTATTTTATTTTTTGTATTTGTTTAGTTTTCTTGTTATGATACTTCTTCCATAAGATTTATATAATTGTGTTTGAATATCTTACTCTTTGCAATACTTTATTAAGTGAAGAATGAAAGCTTGTTTAAATCCTTGTTGAATGGAGTGTTGCGGGGATTTGAATGTGGAGTTTTGAGTTTTGATTGTTGATTTAACTCCTAATTCCACACTCCTAATTCATAACTCACAAATCTATTAATTCCTTAGTTTCATTTATTTCTTCTTCAAATTGTTCACTAGGAAAGTTTTCTATTTACTTTTTACTTGATAAAAAAGTAACAAAAAATCAAGACTGTTCAAATTTTCCTAAAATTCCAATCAAAATTCTACAAGTTTATTAACTCGCTTCGCTCAAACAGAATAAACTTGCTTCACTAATTTTGACTTGAATTTCTTTACGGAAAATTTAAAATGTCGGTTGGGCGAAGCCGTGTTCTTCTTCTATTTTTAAATTGTTAGTTTTAATTTTTAAATTACCTTTCTTCAATTTTAAATTGTTTGAATATTTAGGGGTTGAGGGGTTGAGTTGTTTAAGGGTTATTAAATAATAAAACCTTTATCCCTTGCTATCTCTTCATTTAATACTTTTACATCTGCATCTTTAATATTCCAGGATTTCAAGAAAACTTTTATTCTTTGTTTAAGTGAATCGGATATTGGGGAAAGCCAATCTGTTTTATGTTCTTTTATTATCAATACAAAACTAAAGGTTTGCGATTTAAGGTTTAGGTTTTGAAAAGGTTTTTGCATTTCATTGAAATCATTTTGTGTATGCCTTTGCAACCTATTTGCTATATAAATAGAATATGCATTTATAAATTTTGCTTTTATCTCTTCAATATATTCATCAAATCTTTCTTCGCTATTATTTGGATTTGGAGATGAAGATTTTGCTTCAATTATATAACAAGTTTTATCATCTATATATAAAAACTCTGCTATCTTTATTGAATTAGTTGAAAGACCTTTATACAATTGAGATTTTTCAATATAGAATAAATTATCTTCATTCATTATTATGAAAGTCATACCGGATTCAACAACACTCATATGTCTATTTCCTCCTTGTAAAGATTAATAGATTCGTTTATTATTGGATTGTCTGGTAATCCTTGTTTTAGATTTGATATATTTATTTTATCTTTTTCAAAGGATATAATGGGTATTGATTTTTTATTTTTTTGGGCTATTATGTATAATTTCTTTACAACAAAATAGGAATGTGTTGCTATAAAAAATTGTATTCCCATCTGTGATAATTCATATATAATATCCAAAAATTCAAATAATAACTTTGGGTGAAGATTAGATTCTGGTTCATCAATAAAGATTGTTGAGCCTTTTGAAAGGTATCTATTTCCCAATAATGTGTCGATAATAGATATTTTCTTAACTCCTTCTGATGTTATTCCTATTGGATACTCATATTTTTCATTATCTCTAAATTTCCATTCTTTCCTCTCGTTATCATAAAATATCCTCCCATTAATTGAATTGTTCAATTTTTCTCGAGATTTTGAAAACTGTTTGTAGTTTTTTCCCTTTGTTACTGGGGTTAGTGATTTTGCTAAATCGTAATATGTGTCATCAAATCCAAATTCTTTATCTCTATCTTTTAGATTTGTTATTATTGTTCTGGATGATAAAATTTCTTTTGTAGGTAGAAATATTGAATTTACTTCTGTACTTGGAAATGTATTATCTATTGTTTTTATTGATTTAGTTGTGTTTTTACCAAATGAAAAATAAAACTCATTCTTGTTATTATCATAGATTCTAAATTTTAAAGGTTCTTCTGATTTTTTTCTGACTAAATCTCCTAAATTATTTGGCTGGAATGTCCAATACAATTTATCTGATAATAATTCACCTATTGTTTTAATTTCCTTTCCTCTCTTATATTGCTCAATTGATTTTATTACCGAATATATAGCTTTTAATACAAAACTCTTACCACTACCATTTGCTCCTATAAAAATATTTATTGGTCCTAATTTTTGAACATCAAGTTCTTCTATGGGTCCAAATTCTTTAATTATTAATCTATCTATCATCTCTGTATTATTTATTCTGCAAATATAAAATAAATTACAATAGTGTGTTGCTTTATCGCTGTTCTATTTTTAAATTGTAAGTTTTGATTTTTGAATCTTCTTCTATTTTTAATTTTGAAGTTTTAATTTTTAAATTGTTGTGCGTTGAGTTGTTGAGTTGTTGAATGTTGATTTAATTCCTAATTCCACACTCCTAATTCATAACTCTATTAATTCCTCAGTTTCATTTAATTAGTTTTTCACTTTCTTTTCACTAGGGCAAATTGAAAGAGGTATTTATTAAGTTGTTCTATTCCTTTTGTATCGGGTTTAAAATATTCTTCACAGAGGTTTTCTCTTAGGCGACATAGTTCTATTAGGGCTGTTCTTCTAAGATTTGTTGTTAATGTGATATCTATTAATTCTAATGCTCTTTCAAATTTCCTGCCAACGCCCTTCTGCCAATTCCTTGTGTTGTATCATTTTATTTTGTTGTTTATTATATTTCTTATCTTTTCTTGAATTGTTTCATCTTCTACTCCTCTACTTCTATTATTTTGTCTTGGTCGTATATTTATTAATGAATCAAATTCCAAAAAATCATCACCTTCTATCTCTGGGTATATATTTATCCCCCAAAGGTTATCTTGTTTTGAACCTCGCTCCAAAAGATAAGATTCTATATCTGCATGCAATTCTGCATCTAAACATAAAATACCTTTTTCAACATCAACAACTCCCTTTACCATATCTCCAAAAATAGCTTCCGCGTTTTTCTACCTTCATTTCACTTCGTGGCTCTCGACCTTTGGTCTTCGGGTGTCTTGATACAAAGTTGCAAAGATCAAGGCTGTTCAAATGTCGGTTATGGCAATGCCGTGTATTTATTTTAACTTTTTTATTGCCTTACTTTCTAGTAAGGATTTCATTTGCGTTATTGCTATTTTATTTAGTTGAATTAGTCTTTCTTTTTGTGGCAATCCTTGGCTTATTAGTACAGCATTTAGACTTTCGATATTACTTAATACTACGAGCTGTTCCAACGTGGCATAATCTCTTATATTACCTTTAACTATTGAATTATTTTCCCTCCATTGTTTTGCTGTAATTCCAAATAGAGCTACATTTAATAAATCTGCTTCATTTGCGTAAACAAAACTTGCCTGTTGTTTGGTTATTTCTTTTGGAATTAAATTTTCTTTTATCGCATCGGTATGTATTTGATAATTTACCTTTGCTAAGGTCCTTTGTAAATTCCATTCTAATTTTAAACGGCTATTTTCATCATCTTTTAATCGCTGAAATTCTTTTACAAGGTAAATTTGAAATTCAGGACTTAACCACATTGCAAAATGAAACGCAATATCTTTATGTGCATATGTTCCTCCGTAGCGACCTG
>Ga0265295_1006451_pt1 | contig 14184 bp, 14 predicted proteins | sample Munlansysbiofilm_FD_192503 | JGI IMG/M metagenome (GOLD analysis project Ga0265295, IMG submission 192503) | Leachate microbial communities from a municipal landfill in Southern Ontario, Canada - Methane capture system biofilm | ecosystem: Engineered > Solid waste > Landfill > Unclassified ... | reverse complement strand
GTGATTCTTCTTAAGATTTTAAATCGTGATGATTTAAGAATAGTTGCCGCTTCTTCCAAGTTGGCATCCATATTGCGAAGAATGCCGCCGATTAAAATATATGCAAAGGGAGCATAATGAATACCAAGAACAAGCGCACACGGTATAAGCCCATAAACAAGTGATTCGGGAACACATATGCCGGTTAAAGCTTGCAAAATACCCATCCCGTTAGCCGCGGGAACGTTTGTGTTCTTAAAGAAGTTTTCCCAGAACATCGCGATTGACCATGAGGGCATAATGTAAGGAAAAATGAATACTGCCGAAATATACTTTTTCATCGGAAGGTTACTGCGGGTAATAAGCCAGGCCAGTATTCCACCGCCAAGAACGGCAATCACGCAGGCTAAGAGAGCCATGAGAACTGATTTATAAAGTGGTTGCCAGAAAAAGTATAATGAGTATTCTGAATTTTCGTTAAATAGAAGATTAGGCCATTGTGCCCAAGTGAAGTCGCCTTTTTTGACGGCGGTACCCCATGTTTCGTTGATCTCGCGAGCTTCGGAAATGCTCTGAACCATGAAAGAATCGAGAATTAAAGAAATAAGCGGGTAAATAACAGCTGCCGTTAATAATACGGTAAAGAAGAGCAAGATGATGTTGGCGGGTTTAGAAAAGAATGTTTTTGTTTTATTCCATATCTTGCTGAAAGACATTTTTCTCATTTAATATTTTCCACCTATATATTAGCAACGGGAGAAACCGCACCAAAGGATTTCTCCCGTTATTTTCATAGAACGGTTAATTTATCGTTAAACGATAATTAGGATGCTTTGGTATTACCAGAGACAAGGGCGAGGATTTCATTAATACGGGCACCTTTAACGGTAGCAAGATATGCGAAATCTTCATTGATTGATTTTTCAATCCATTGTTCTTTGGACCAGTCATTATCATTAACTCCGACGGTCGTTGAAGTACATGGATAATAGTAACCATACATATTGGCTGGATCGCCTTGGCTATTTGGAGTGGTGGCGTTATAGCACATCGCTTCATAGCTTTCTGGCGTTAAGAGGAAACGGGCATATAAGCAAGCGGTATATGGGTGTTTAGCGTTTTTGATGATTTGGCTATACATTGCATACATAAAGCCATTAAATCCATCAATTTCTTTGTCCCAGTCAACCGTGACCATAGCGGTTTCGTCGCCATAGGCGGCACCGGCAGCATCTTTCATCTTGGCAAATGCGCCATAATAGACGAATGGATCGACACCTTCTTGAGCAACTTCTTCATATTGAGTTTTCTTCATCGATGTTCCATCACTGGAATGCCATCTGGAAATATTGGCAACAAATTCATTGACGAATTGTTCACCACATGAGGAATAATCTTCGCTCGCGGCCCACGCGCTTCCATAATAATTTTGATAGGCGGTTTCAAGTCTTGCCTGATTTTCTGGAGCGAATAAGCTAAGAATGAACGACATGTTAATTTGTTCGGTAATTGGGCTTTGGAAGGAAAGATTATCCAAATGATTAGCATCTTCGGAACTTCCGGCCAATTGCCAAATATTGTTGAGGTCAACGCCAAGTCTTTCGTTTGAGAAGAAGATCTTATTGAAGTAAAGTCCCTTTAAAGGATAGGTGCTTTCTTCAGGTAGATTGAGCGCCTCATAATCGCTTGGAACGTAGTTGACAGTGATGCCTGCTTCAAGGTAATCAGCTAAGCTACGAGCATCTTGGACAAGAGCAAAATCGGCAAAGTAGGATGTGTCGGCTTGTTCAAGGGCTGTTAGTAAAGCATAATCCTTATAACTGTTGTTGACGTAGGTGTTTGTCTCAAGATCCATCCAGTCATAAGTGTCGCAGAACTTAACCATAGCTTTAGCTAAAGTCGAGGTTAACCCAACGACTTTAAATGTGTCGGACGAAGCTTCCATTTCTGCTTTCGAAGCTGCTTCCAAATCTTCAAGTGACATTTTGCTTGCTTTTTCTACAGCCGCGGCGGTTGAACCGTCATCGGTAGCAGGGCCACAGCTCGTCAAGACGACTGAAGACGTGACGAAGAGAGAAGCGCATAGAATTATAAATGCTTTCTTCATGTTTTTTTTGATCCTCCTAGAATCTTTCTGAAAATATTTTAACATGAGATTATTCTATAAACAATATTTTTATTGTAAACGTTTACAAATATACATTTTTTTCATTTAGTTCTATGATTTTAAGTGATATTCTAATATTAGAGACCCGTTCAGGCGGGTTATCGCAGGAGCCAGCATGCCACTAGTTAATACTAAAAAAATGTTTATTAAAGCTTATGAAGAGGGATATGCCATCGGCTGCTTTAATGTCGATAGCATCGCCATGATTCAAGCTGTCCTCGAAACCGCTGAAGAAAAACGCTCACCCGTCATGGTGGCGTTTTCAGAAGGTTCGCGCGAGTTCATGCACCCGGGTAATATAAAGGATTTAATTATTGTCGCTGCTAAGGATATAACTATTCCATTCGCCATTCATTTAGATCATGGAAAAAGTGTTGAAGTGTGCAAATCATGTATTGATGAGGGCTTCACCAGCGTGATGATAGACGCATCTGAACACCCGCTTGAAGAAAATATAAGGATTACAAAGCAAGTGTGCGAATATGCACACGCTCGAGGGGTAAGTGTGGAAGGTGAGCTCGGTGCTATTTCTGGCGATGAAGAGGAACCACAATCTCAAATTGGTTTGAACCAATATACGAATGTTGAAGAAGTTGTCCGTTTCGTTAACGAAACAGGAGTCGATAGTCTTGCTGTTTCAGTCGGAACAGTACATGGTATGCAAAAATTCGCTCCCGGAGAAATTCCTTCTTTAAGATTTGATATCTTAGAAGAAATTAAAAATAGTTTGCCTGGATTCCCTCTTGTGCTTCATGGCGCAAGTAGCGTGCCTGAAGAAATTGTTAACAACTTTAATCGTTATGGCGGACAAATTGTTGATGCAATCGGCGTTCCTGAACAACTACTTATTAAAGCCGCGGCTATCAACGTTTGTAAAATTAACATCGGCACCGATTTCCGCATGTCTTATGTCGGAGGGCTAAGAAAAGCTCTTGCTGAACATCCCAATCGTTTCGAGCCTCGCTATTTTTTAGCTCCGGCGAAAGAGGCCGCCAAAAATATCGTTGCGTACAAATTGGCCTACGTCTTTAAAAGTGCCAATCGTGTATAAACTAATTACATTAATATGCTTTTTAAAGCATAAGGAGGAGAGAATATGCCATTAGTTACATCTAAAGAGTTGTTTGCTAAAGCCTATAAAGGAAGATATGCAATTGGGGCTTTTAATGTTGATAATGTTGACATTATGAAAGCTGTATTAAAAGCTGCTGAGCGGACGAAATCGCCAGTAATTATCGCGATATCAAGCGGGGCGCTTGGTTTCATCGGCAAAGAATGTGTTAAAAACGCCATCGATGATGCCTTAAAGTCAATTACCATTCCCGTTGTTTTGCACCTTGACCACGGCAAAAGCGTCGAATTATGCAAGGAGTGCGTTGACATTGGTTTTACCAGTGTCATGATTGACGCTTCAGGTTATGATTTCGATAAGAATATCGCGATTACCAAAGAAGTCGTTGAATACGCTCACGCTCGCGGAGTGGTTGTCGAAAGCGAATTGGGGGCCATTGCCGGCATCGAAGAAGACATTCATGTCGAAGACAAATATGGTCATTTCACTCATCCTGAAGACGTGATTGAATTCGTCAGTAAAACCGGAATTGATAGTCTTGCTATTGCGATCGGAACCGCTCATGGAGCATTCAAATTTAGACCCGGACAAAAACCGCAACTGCGTTTTGACATCCTTGAAGAAATCGAAGCCAAACTTCCAGGATTCCCCCTTGTTTTACACGGTGCCTCCAGTGTTCCGAAGGCATCATTGGATACTTTGAATAAATACGGGGGTAAAATGCCCGAAGCCGTCGGAATTCCCGAAGACATGCTCCGCGATGCCGCAAGACGCGCCGTCTGTAAAATCAATGTCGGTACCGACATTCGCGTCGCTTATGTCGGAGGAATGCGCAAAGCGTTATTCGAGAAACCCGAAGAATTTGATACACGGTTGTTTATTAATGCTGGTCTTAACGCCATTACCGATTTAGTGGCTGACAAAATGGTTAACGTCCTCGGTTCAGCCGGACGCGCAAACGACTAGTTATTGTTTAAAATAAAAGCACGGTTTTAGATTTAGCCGTGCTTTTTTATGCGTTTATCTATTTGTAATAACTTTTACGACTCTTACGGCTGTTCCCGAAATGGAAACGCCGATTGTTCCGTCATTAAGATTTCTCGTCGTCTCGATATCGACACCGATTAGAGCATCAGCCCCCATCTTCTTGGCTTTTCCAATCAAAGAATTTTTTACTTCGTTTTTCACTTCTTCGATGCGATCAGAAATGGCATTTAATCGTTCTCCGGTCCAACCTTTGAACATATCGCCAATTCCTTTGATACCTGTAGAGATACTTACGCCAAAAATGCTCTCTTCAAAAATCACATCGATATATTCGGTAATTACATAACCATCTAATAGATGAGTTGTCGATACAATGAAATCATTCATGATTATTGCCCCTTTTTCATTATCATTCTACACTGACGAGATAGATAAGTCCTAAATTGTCTTAGCAATCTTGTTGGCGAAATCCATTAAGGCAGAAAGTTGTTCTTCTTTTAAAGCTGATTTAATCGTAAATTTCTCTGGATTAAGGATTTGAACATTTTTGAGTTTAGTAATCTGGGGACGAATCAAATTATCAGCGCTGGGAGCCCAAGAGCCATTTTCAATGATGGCAAAAAGGCGATTGGCTATTCCAATCGCAACTATATCATTCACTAATGTTTCCATCGGTGGGAAAACTCTAAAGTTGTACGTCGCAGAAGCTAAGACAACATGCGAGAAGCGGAAAATATCGCCAATGATAAATGACGGGTCAGTCGCGGAAACATCAAATAGGCGGATATTTTTGACCCCCAACTTTGCAAGATAGCCAGCAAGAATTTCAGCAGCTGCTTCCGTATGTCCATAAATTGAACCGACGGCGATTACGACGCCTTTTTCTTCAGCCATATAAGATGCCCAGAGATGGTATTTACTAATATACCAATCAACATTTTCGTGCCATAAAGGTCCGTGCAAAGGAAGTAAATAATTAATTTTTAGATTCGCAAGTTTATTAAGTAAAGATAGTGTTTGAGTGCCATATTTTCCAACGACATTCGCGTAATAGCGTCTCGCTTCGTCCAACCACTCGTTTTCAAAACTGGCCTGATTAGTAAAGAGATTTCCTTCCAGGGAACCAAAGGTTCCGAACGCATCAGCAGAAAATAAGAGCCCTTCGCTTTCTTCATAAGTAACCATTACTTCTGGCCAATGGACCATCGGAGCCATGAAAAACTTTAGGGTTCTTTTGCCAATTGCGAGAGTGTCGCCTTCCTTGACTTCAATACATTGGCCTTTTAAATCAAGCGCATAAAACTGATCGAGTAAACGGAGAGTAGTTTTATTTCCAACTAACACCACTTCCGGATAGTTTTTAACAATATCACTAATTAGGGCACAGTGGTCCGGTTCCATATGATTGATAACTAAGTAGTCTAGTTTTCGCCCTGCTAAAGCGGCTTCAACGTTTTCTAGAAATTGCTGTCCACCGACTTTATCAACCGTATCGAGTAAAACGGTTTTTTCATCAATTAAAACGAAAGAGTTATAAGCCATCCCTTTACTCAGGTGATGCATATTTTCAAATCTAGTAATGTGAAGGTCATTGACACCGACATAATATAACGCGTCGTTTATTTTTCTTACGTTGTGCATAATCAAACTCCTTTTATTAGCATAAAAATTATACCGATCAAACATCTATTTAACAATTAATATGGCTGTAAATACGTACTGTTTAATTGTGACAAAAACAAAAACTAATTTTTGCTTGCTTAGAGGTTCTTCTTTTTGTATCGATCAAAGAATTTGAAATATGTAACTAATCCCGCTACACCCAAGATTGATATTCCAAAGTAGACATATGAGGTAATGACAAGCGGACTTCCGACGAAAGAGACGACGATTTGCCCATAATCTTCATTGACATTAAAGGCTATCAAACCATCGACATTTAAAGCATCAAGATTGGTTTTTATTCCATTATCTCCATAAGCCTGAATTCGATATCCAGGATAGAAGATTAAAGGCATTTGAATTAAACTATCATCCGCGGCTTGAATGTCCATTGTGTAATTAGGCGTAACGCGCTCAGTGATCGTAATATCGCAGGACCCGCTTAACACAACCGGTTCTAAAGGATATTCGTCTTGGTATGGTCGCATAATTCTTTGTTTTACATTGTTATATAGCGAGGTGCTATATTCCGAGACATAATCTTCTTGGAAAAAGACTTGAGGAATGTATTCTTTGTTCCAACCAATAGAAGAGGTCGGAAAAAAGTAATCTTCGTTACCATAATAAACCTTTATCGTGCTTTCGGGCTCGCTTGAGCGAATAAAGTTAAGGCGCTTTTCAGGCAAAGCCTGATTGGTGACAAGACAAAAGCCGATGGCGGTAATCGCGGCATACGAAACAGCTTTTTTAAATTCGAATTTATAACACAGCAAACCAATCGCCCAGCTAATAAAGAACTGAACGTAAGCAAAAAGCCTCCACGGGAACTGAATCATCAAAAATGGCTCGGGAACAATCTGCCATATCCATTTCTGGGTTATCAAAGCGAAAGTAAGAATTAGAATACCAATAAGAAACCAGAAATCGATATCTTTATAGATTGTCTCTTTTTTAAATGGCTCGCTTTTAACAGCGTGAAGAATATAATCAATAAAAAATGACAGCACGATTACCACAACCGCTCCTAAAATAACCTCAAGACGATTTGCAAAAGCAAACATTAAACCAAGATAACTACCCGCGCTGATGGGAAAGTGGAGATGACGCATTTTCTTGAACTGTCGTAAGGCGTGATTAAAAAAGAAAAATAGAAAACTCAAAAGTAAGAACGAGACAATCTGCGTCGTCAAAATACTCGGCCCCATTTGAGTAGCAAAGAAACCGTTCATATAAACATAGTTTAGAAAACCCGAGTAATTAAAGGCAGTATCGATACGACCGGTAACATGCTGAAGTGTTGTCCACATCCGCTGAGCATCCGAGATGTTATATAAGCCACTATTAAGTAATTCGAGCGAGGAAAACATACTAATCGACATAAATCCCAGCATAATGAAGATCGAGACTATCCCGCTTATCCAATATTTGGGTTTACGGCATAAAGCAATAATTTTATTATTGTTAGCCAATAAGAAAATGATACCGAAAACAAAGCCGAAAATGGCGGTTAAATTATGGCTTAAAAAGAGCAATGCCCCGCCAAAGATAACTTCGATATACGGCAAAACCTTAATCTCATCTTTAAAATTAACTAACCCATGTAATCCTTTAAAGAAAAGAGGAATGAAGACAAACGCCAAAGCCTCAGCGTAAGCTGCGCGACATAGCGCATCAAAAATGCGGTAAGGATATAAAACATAAATAGCTGCGCCAATCGTCGCGGCGATGATTTTTCCGTTACTGGCTTTTAATAAGAAACGATACATGAACAAACCAGAAACAAAAACACTAATAAACATCACGATTTTAATGGCTGTGACGGCATTCCCGCCCATCCAATGGGTGATAACATACATCAAACTCCCAAGTAGGTGAAATAGTGGAGAGTAGAAAAGGCGTGTGCCAATGCCAAGGTTAGATCCTAAATAAGTCGAGATTCGAGAGATAGAACCTTGATTGAGCAATGATAAATATTCGTCACTAATGTTGGCGAGATGGAAAATAATATCATCACCTTGTAAAAGACCATCATAAAAAAAGACATATAGGGAAATAAAAGAAAGCCCCAAAAGAATGAGATAAGGAATGCTTTTAATCGATATTTCTCGGATATCTTGCTTCTTTCGATTCATTTTCATGGTGCTTCTTATTATTTAACATAATACGTTTATGAGACAATGGCTATTTAAAAAAACAAAATAGATAGAAGAAACAAACGTATATTCTTCATTTTCCCAATATTGCTATTTCAAAATGCACATTAATTGCTGAAAGAGTTCAATCCGATAGAATGTAATTGAGGATAGAAATTATGAACATATATGATTTTAAAATGAAGGATATTAAAGGGCAGGAAGTTTCCTTAAGCAACTATAAAGGCAAAGTTTTACTAATTGTAAACACCGCGACAGGGTGTGGCTTCACGCCACAATATGAAGGACTAGAAACTTTATTTAAAAAATATCGAGATAAGGGATTTGAGATTTTGGACTTCCCATGCAATCAGTTTGGTAATCAGGCCCCAGAAACCGAAGCCGAGATAGCAAACATTTGTAAACTTCGTTACGATGTTAGTTTCAAACAGTTTTCTAAAATCGAAGTAAACGGGAAGGACGAAGCTCCTCTTTACACCTATCTCAAGAGTCAAAAAAGGGGATTGGTGGGGAAAAACATCAATTGGAATTTTACGAAGTTTCTTATCAATCGCGAAGGGAAAGTTGTCGATCGCTACGCGCCTGCAGTAACGCCCGAAAATATTGAAAACAAAATAGTGAAACTACTATAAATTCGCAAACAAAAATCTAAATATTACTCGGTTTTTGCGGCGTTTAACATCTTTTTGGTGGCATTTGCGGCTTTAATGTCGTTAATCACTGCCATCGGAACATGGATAATAAATGATAACCAAAAAGAATTTGTATAGTAGGTAATTAAGCAAAATAGAATCCCAAGAAAAAAAGCTCCAAAGGCTTCTTTGGGTCCTTTAAAAATGTGAATCAAACTATAAATAACGCTGTTGATAATAATTGCCGGCCACAAACCATATGCATACAAGGTCGTAAAGAAAATCATCCCGCGAAGAGCGAATTCATAACCTAACAAGTAGAGGGTCCAAAAAACGACGTTAATAATTGTTCTTTTTGTCGTCCAATCTTTTTTACGTACCTCAGGATAATAGGAAAGATCAATTTTACTGGTGGGACGTAGAATACTAACAACCACGATAACCACCAAAGGAATAAGCGACCATATAAGAGCGTATTCTCCAGACGGAAGACCAAGACCATATGAGGATAAGGGTTTCTTAAAATAAAATAGTGTGACAAGAAAGGGAATTAAACCCAGAAGCACAAAACCCATCAAACGACGAAAATACACTGATTTTTCAAAATTGTCAGGAGCTTCGTTAAAACGAGCCCTAAATTTCTTAATAAAAGAAAAATTATTGCCAAAATAGTAGGTCAGATAAAGTAATGGAAAAATAATTAAAGCGATTATTTCTTCGTTTAAAAGAACCGAGAAATCAATGGCTTGACTCATAATCATGATGGTTTATACCCCTTATTTTTCATAGCGAACTTTCGCAACAAATAACCAGACATTCTAGGAAACAGGCGATACATGATGGTTGCTATTTTTCCGGCAAAAGTCAAATACATGACCGGCTTGCGTTTACGAACTGCCTTTAGAACACTTCTTGCTACTCCTGCTTGCGTATCATTATTTTTGTCGCGATGAAGTGGAACAAGATCTCCAGAAGCCGAATATATCTTCTTGTTTTTGTCATTTTCAGTAAATCCGACATAGATAATGCCAACATGAACATGGTGTTGATAAACTTCTGCTCTCAGCGATTCGCTAAAACCGGTCAACGCCATCTTAGAGGTCCCATAGGGAGCAATGCCGGGAATGCCCTTAAGAGCCGACAAACTAGAAATAAACAAAACACTACCCTTGCTTTCAATGAGCCAAGGAAGAGAAAATTTGGTCATATTAACCGCACCGCAAAAATTAATATTAACTATTTTATGGAACAAATCAAGATTGGTATCTACGAACAAACCACGCATGCTCATGCCGGCGTTATTAATTAAAATATCTAGGTGGCGGTATTTTTCATAAACCGCATTTACGATTCTTTCACAGTCAGCCACATTAGTAACATCCCCGACGAAATAGTCGCATTTTCCGCCTTGTGAAATAATCAAAGAAGACGTTTCTTTAAGTGAATCTTCGCTCCGTCCAGATATAATTACTTGGGCTTTTTGCAATGCAAACAGTTTGGCGGTTTCTCTGCCGATTCCTTTGCCACCACCAGTAATGATTACTACTTTATCTAATAGATTTTTCATGCTTGCCATTCTTATTTTAGATATCCATGCGTATCATACCATTTAATTGCTTCTAAAAGAGCGTTCTCTAAATCGGTTTGTTCATAACCTAATTCGCGAATCGCTTTTTCTGATGAGTAATAATGACCATCACCAGACATTTTAGCCATCGTTACTGTTAGAAGCGGCTTTCTTTTTCTTATCTTCGCAATAAATTGCATAATTCCCGCGAATATAATGGCAAAAAAGGTCGGAATTTTAATCCTTGGAGGTTTGACATTAGCCATATTCGCAATCATAGAAAAGAATTGTTTGTAATTTAAATTGGTTCCACCGGTGATATAGCACTCACCCACTACCCCTTTATCAAGCGCATTCACACAGGCATGGGCGACGTCTTTAACGGCGGCAAAACTTCGACCTCCTACGGAATAACCCGGAACCTTGCGTTTGATTACCGAAATTATCATTTCGCCCGGACCAGGTTTTGAATCGTTCTCACCGATCATGAAAGTTGGATTAATGATAACAACAGGTAGCCCACTGTCTTTCTTTGCTTCTGCTAATAAAAAATCTTGAGCGGCTTTTTTTGAGTTAATGTAATCAAGACCATATCTTCCGCTGTTAAAAGCCATCACTTCGTTTCCGGGATTTTCAATGCTCCCAAAACCAAACGAATTAGCGGTTCCGACATGAATATATTTCCTAATTCGTTTTTTTCGAACAATTTCGGCTAAACTTTTAACAAGTTGATAATTGATTTTCCAGGATAAGGGGTTCTTTGTTGGCCACACATCGGTGATGGCGGCCGTATGAATCAGGTAATCGCATGATTCAAGAGCTTTCTCAATATCGGACGGATTTAATAAGTCGCCTTCAAAGACTTCATAAGAGAGTCTAGCCAAATTATCTTGTGGTGTTCCTTTTAAAACAAAGGCCCGAACTTCATAGCCTAACTCAAGAAGATATCGCACGATATGGCTGCCTAAAAATCCATTGCTTCCAGTAACTAAAACTTTCATATTAATGCTCTCATTTACTTTTTTAAATTATAAAAATTATAGCAAAAGAAAATCTATAAATATAGGAAGCGAATAGATTCGAAATTTGAAAGATAACGCGTTGAAAAGCAATTGTTATAGAAAAATTATCTGAAATTCATATTTATTGCATAGTGCAAAATAATATTACTTTATAAGAATATAAGGGTGTTTATATGAAACTATGATATAATAATAACGATAAAACCAATGACGTCCGACATGAATTGATAAATATTTCATTGGCTTTATTGATGAATAAAAACCGATGCAACAAGCAAATTAAGGTTAATAGTAAAAAAGTCGTTCTTTTGAAAGGAGTATTTAAATGAATACCAAATTTTACCGCTCAAACACCTTTGCCACTATAACAATGTTATTTCTTGCTTCTGCTTTATTAACAAGTTGTGGGCCAACCACTCCTCAAAACTTGTCCATTGGCGACGCCCAGGATTTTGCTGTTTTGGCCAAAGCTGGAGTCTCAACCACGGGAGTAACCTCAATTACTGGCGATGTTGGGCTTAGTCCAGCCGCCGCAAGTTACTTTACCGGTTTTTCGGAAACGATTGACGAAAGCAATGAATTTTCCGATTCGAGCTATGTCACCGGTCATCTTTATGCCTCTGATTATGCAAATCCGACACCCGCAAAATTAACAAAAGCCGTTGGTGATATGGAAACGGCGTTTACCAACGCGAACGGGATTGCTTTTGATTACAATGAATTACACGCGGGCGATTTAAGCGGAAAAACACTCGATGCCGGAGTTTATAAGTGGGGTAATAATGTCATCATTAATACAAACGTCACGCTGTCTGGTTCGTCATCAGCTGTTTGGGTTTTCCAAGTGGCTGGAACGCTTACACAAGCTGCGAATATTGATGTGATTCTTTCTGGCGGCGCCAAAGCTTCCAACATCTATTGGGTTGTTTCAGATTCAGTAATGATTGGAACCGGAGCTCATGTTGAAGGAACGATTTTGGGAGTGACCGATATATCAATGGGAACTGCCTCTTCCATTAATGGTCGTCTACTAGCTCAAACCGCCATCAATTTAGATGCCACTACAGTTGTGGCCCCCAATTAGACTTAACATTAATCATTAAATACTTCAATTTTACAAAAGCCTGTCTTTGATGGACCTTTGGCATTTATTTAAGGCTATCATAGACGAATAAGGGGGTTAATTATTACTTCTAATAAGAAGCTTTGGCTTCATTCAGATAATAATTATTCAAATTATCACTATTTTTGTATGAATATAATACATTTATATATACTTGGAATAGTAAATAATATCAAATTGTGTTTACAATATGCATATATAGGAACATTATAAAGATGTCCTTAGAATTTGTTTCGACGATTAAGACGCCACAAAACGTTAAGATATTAACGAATGTCGACCGTCGACAAATTAACAGAAAGGGGGATTTCTATGTATTTCATTCTATGGCTTGCGTTTGGTGGGCTTGCTGGCTGGATTGCCAGTCTCATCACCAGAAACAATGGACGGATGGGAATCATCTTAAACATTGTTGTCGGTCTAGCCGGAGCTGCGATTGGCGGAATTATCGCTCACTTTTCCGGTCTTGGCGATATGACCATTTTCAGTTTTTGGGGGATGGGTTTTGCTATTCTAGGTGCCGTGCTACTTCTATCGATTATTAATTTGATCTTCCGCAACCGTTATTAATTTTTACTATCTGATTCGCTTCATACAATTTCATGAAAGGAGAAAACTATGAAATTCAATGTTCGCAAAAACGTCTTTGGTCTCGTCGCTTTATTTCTTGGCGTGGCCGCGACCCTCATGCTCTTTTTGCCAGCTCTTATCGATATTGATTCAGAGGCCGTTTATTCTGGTGCGCAATCTGTTTTCGGCGCACAAATTTATGATTTAGGACCGCTTGGCACCGTTCAAATCGAGCCTAGCTTTTTAGGAATTGCTGCGTTTTTATTACCAGCATTAGCTGGTTTAATCGCTTTATTATCTAAAAAGGGGACAATTGTGTCGGCCGCTTTGTTCATTGGCGCGACCATATTATTGTTTCTACTTCCGACATACACAAAAACAACACTGACACTTTTAGGCAACACATCAGTCTACGAAACAACGTGGGCGATGGGTTGGGGCTTAATTAGCGCTGGTGTTTTGTCGATCTTAGGAGTTTTTGTTAGCCTATACGTTTTCATGATGTCGTTAAGATCTGAATAACCCCCCATCTCTAGCTGAAAGAGATGTATATTAGTAGGTATTCTTGGTTACCTTGAATAACTACTAATTCAGCAAATAAAAAAGCGAGATGATTGGCCACTTGGCCGCTCATCTCGCTTTTCTTTATGACACGATGTGCAAATCATTGATCGGCACATATTGTCAAACGGGGGGGAGCCTTTAGATAATATCTACATTCGCAACATAACATTTAACGGGGTAGGAGACTTCTTTGACTTGAACCATGTAATCCTTGATGTTGTCTTTTGACAATTTCTTAATTACATACTTCTGATCATCATTTGAGTCTGAGACGTTTTTAAAAACTTCGCGTTCTTCAACTTTGTCTTCGACTCTAAAGCGGATTTGTTGGCGCCGCTTATTATAAATTCCGTAAAATTTCTTACCGCCTAATAACAGCTGAGCTTCAACATTCTGAAATTGTGTCGCTTGCATTTCGAAACTTTTAGAGATGGCATCCTTTAATTGAATTTCATCAATTTTGTCTGAAGCCTTTTCCGACAGATTCGCAAAAAAACCTTTCTTCTCTTCTTCTTGCATCTTGCTTTCCTCCTTTCCCTTTTTGTTTTATGAATAACAAGCGTCAGTGATGACGTAGTCATTAATAATTACATCGATTGAAATGAACCATTAAGCATAAATAATTAATTATCTGGTGTTTTTATATGACTTGGACGTTAGCTAAAAAGCATTTGACGCTATATTCT
>Ga0265295_1006450_pt1 | contig 14184 bp, 11 predicted proteins | sample Munlansysbiofilm_FD_192503 | JGI IMG/M metagenome (GOLD analysis project Ga0265295, IMG submission 192503) | Leachate microbial communities from a municipal landfill in Southern Ontario, Canada - Methane capture system biofilm | ecosystem: Engineered > Solid waste > Landfill > Unclassified ... | reverse complement strand
AGTTACAAGTTACAAGTTACAAGTTACAAGTTACAAGTTACAAGTTACAAGTTACAAGTTACAAGTTACAAGTTGCTAGTGCTGGATTGGATACGTCTCGTGTCCAGTGAAACTTACGAGTTACAAGTTAAGCGTTAAGCGTTAAGCGTGAGGACTTACGAATGCCAGTGCTGGATTGGATACGTCTCGTGTCCAGTAAGACCTACAAGTTACAAGTTACGAGTTACGAGTTACAAGTTACAAGTTACGAGTTACAAGTGGGCAGCCCCAATTCTACATCATACATTCTAAATTCTACATTAACCCTACATTAACCCTCAATTCTATTTGACATAATCCTGCCATCCAGGAAACTTGATCCAATACTTGTTTACAGAGGAAACGCCATGTACAAAGAGCCTTATAATTTCGTTCTTGATCGCTATATAGAGCCTTCGAGATTTGCTCAGATCAAGGAGTTTACCCAGGATATGCCCACTCCGGTTCTGGTGATGGATACCTGCTTGATTGAGCGTAAATATGATGAATTGAGCAGGAATTTCCCCGCTGCGGATATCTATTATGCCGTGAAGGCGAATCCTATGCCCGAAATCTTGCGACTGCTCAAGGACAAGGGGGCAAACTTTGATATTGCCTCCCGTTATGAGCTGGATTTGATGTTGAGCCTGGGCGTTCCGCCTGAAAGACTCAGCTTTGGCAATACCATAAAAAAGAAAAACGACATTGCTTATATTTATGGTAAAGGTGTGCGGCTGTTTGCGACAGATAGTGAGAACGACCTGCTCAATATTGCTGCGGCAGCACCACATGCCAAGGTGTTTTTCAGGATATTGACCGAAGGGACGGGGGCGGACTGGCCACTGACCCGCAAATTTGGTGCCCATGCCGATATCATCTACAATCTGATCCTGCAAGCGCGGGATTTGGGGCTCGAGCCCTACGGGCTGTCTTTTCATGTGGGCTCTCAGCAACGCGATATCGGGCAATGGGATGACGCCATCGCCAGATGCAAATATCTTTACGACGCCGTGGCCGAAGATGGCATAGAGCTGCAGATGCTGAATCTGGGCGGTGGATTTCCCGCCAGCTATGTGGATCCCACCTTTTCCGTGGAAGAATACGCCACTGAGATCACACGCTTTATCGAAGAAGATTTTGGTGAAAAAATGCCTCACATCATCCTGGAACCCGGCCGGTCGCTGGTGGCAGATGCGGGTATCATAGTTTCAGAAGTGATCAATATCAGCCGGACTTCCAAAAACAACATGTATCAATGGGTCTTTTTGGATATCGGGAAATTTGGCGGTTTGATCGAGACTATCGACGAATCCATCAAATTCCCCATTTATTTTGAAGGGGAAGGCATGGCAGATGAGATCATCCTGGCCGGGCCTACCTGTGACAGCATGGATATACTCTATGAAAACTATAAATATCATATGCCCGAAAACACCCAACCTGGTGATAGGGTCTATATCTTTACCACAGGAGCCTATACCCGCAGCTATTCCTCAATCTGTTTTAATGGCTTCCCGCCTCTGCACGCGGTGATTTTTGACAAAGGAGAAAACTTATGATGTATCTACCTGTACAGCAAATGCACGAATTTATGATCGCGGTCTTTAGCAAGATCGGAGTCCCCCCGGAAGATGCCAAGATCTGCGCTGATGTGCTGATCGCCAGCGACCTGAGAGGGATCGAATCCCATGGCATTGGCCGGCTGAAGATGTATTATGATCGCATCAAACTGGGCATCCAAAGCCCTGTAACCAAGATTGATGTGATCAAAGACCGCTATGCCACAGCGGTGTGGGATGGCAACAATGGCATGGGGCATGTAATCGCCCACAAAGCCATGCAGCAGGCCATCGATAAGGCAAAGCTGTATGGCCTGGGCTCTGTGGCCGTGCGCAATTCCACTCATTACGGAATCTGCGGTTACTATGCCGATATGGCCACCCAGCAGGATATGATCGGGCTTACCTTTACCAATGCCCGCCCCTCCATCTGCCCCACCCATGGCGTAGCTCCGATGTTGGGCACGAATCCCATCTGTTTCGGTGCGCCCACAAACCTGCCCTATCCCTTTATCTATGACGCCGCCACCTCCATCTCCCAGCGCGGCAAAGTAGAACAGTATGCCCGGGAAGAAAAGCCTACCCCGCCCTATTGGGCGATCAATCGCCAGGGTGAGCCACAGACAGATACCGTAAAACTCTTGAAAGACCTGGTGGATCAAAGTGCCAGTATGCTGCCTTTGGGCGGCACCGAAGAGCTCACCGGCAGCCACAAAGGCTATGGCCTGGGCACCATGGTGGAAATCCTGTGCGCCGCACTGCAAAATGGCAGCTATCTGAACGGACTCTGGGGACAGGATCAGGATGGCAAACCCGCGCCATATCGCTTGGGACATTTCTTCCTGGCCCTCAATATCGATTTCTTTACCGAGCTTGACGATTTCAAAAGAATCAGCACAGATATCTGCAAACAATTGCAAGCCTCAGAGCTCTTCCCAGGACGGGATCGCATCTGGGTGGCCGGTGAAAAAGAATATGAGAAAGAGCAAGAGGTACGGAAAAAAGGCATCCACATTGTCCCGAATTTGGCCAAGAACATACAGGTGATTCAGAAAGAGCTTGGTCTAAATAATATCGATATATAATTTTGCCCTTGCCTAAAGAGAAAATACGTTTAAACTATTACATATAACTGAAAAATGACAACAAAGGAGTCTAAAAAATGAAAAGACTAATTCTTATCCTTATCCCTTTAATGCTGATCGTAGGATTATCAGCGGTGGAATTCGAAATCAGCGGAGAAAACCGCAGCCGCGCAGCCATCTACAATGATACTTCCGAAAATGACGGCGGACATATTGATAACCGGTTGAATATCGGTTTTGATTCACAATTTCACAAAAACCTGAATTTCAGGCTTGCTGTGCAAATTGGCGATACCGTGTGGGGCAATGGCGGTGGCGGAATCAGCACCGGTGAAAGCATCCACGTCACAGAAGCTTATCTGGATTATCTCATTGATGCCTTTGATGCCAGGATCAGCCTGGGACAGATGTATTGGAATGATCGCATGAGCCTGGTGATGGATGATTACTTCTCTGGGCTTATGCTCAGTAAAGCTTTTGGTGATAAGCTCAATACCGAATTTATCTGGATGAAAGTAGAAGAAAACGCAAAGGCTGCCAGTGATGATAGCGATGTTTTCGTGCTTCACGCCATGATGGATGGGGATATGCCGATCGGTGCTTATCTGATGTATGGAAATGATGAATCGGCAGATTTTCAAAATCTAACTTTTATGCCTTATCTCAACATGGAAATGGATCCCTTAAGCCTTGATGCAGCCATTTTTGCGGATTATCAGATGAGAAATGACAATGAGCTGGGCCTGGGCGGATCAGTAAAGGCGAAGATCGATATGACTGCCTTTGAACTGGGTGCAGACCTCCTGGTGGCCACCGAATACGGCCTTAGCACCATCAGCCCCTGGTATCAGAATGGGCTTTACATCTATGGTATTGGTAAGTATCATGATGGACTCAACCTGTATTGGAATACCCCCTATCAAGGAAATTCAGACCTCTTTGCCAGCCTCGTGGGAAACATCAAAGTTCCGCTTAATCAAAGCCTGGGCGTCTTTGCCGCAGCAGGTTATCTGATCGATCTGGGGCTCGAAGTAAATGCAGGAGTGGAAGCTACGCTGATTCCTGATCTACTCAATATGCAGGTCTATGGAGCTTTTGGTGTTCATGATAATGAGACCAATAATTATGCCATTGGCACATCTTTAAAAATAGAATTCTAAACAACTATAAAACAAAGCCCTTGCATCCACTAAGTGCAAGGGCTTTTTTTGTGTCTTGAAAAAGCTGAATCAGAGTAGCTGGCTGATCTGGGCTTTTAGCTGCTTGAGCTGGGCTTCATCAGCAGCTTGGGGGAGCAAAACACCACCTTGAAACAGCCCTGCTTTCATCACTTCAATCCGGTCTGACAATTTGATAGCTTCATCAATATCGTGAGTTACGAGCAGCACGGTAAGGCTGAGTCTCTGAACCACTTCTTTAATCCAATCCTGCAAAGCACTGCGGGTCAAGGCATCCAGATTGGCCAGGGGTTCATCCAAAAGCCAGAGCCTGGAGCCCGTCATACAGGTTCGCGCCAGAGCCACCCTTTGTCTGAGCCCACCGGAGAGCTGCCAGGGCAGGTATTCGGCATAGTTTTCCAGGCCAAAGACGGGCAGCAATTGCAAAGCTTTCTGCCGTTCAGTCTTGATGTCCAGGCCTTTGATGCGGCAGGGCAAAAGCACGTTGTCGATCACCTTGAGCCAGGGAAAAAGCAGATCGTTTTGAGGCATATAGCCCAGGTAGCCAGCTCTTCCGGTGATCTCCTCTCCCTGATAATAGATACTGCCGCTATCCGGCAAAGTGATGCCGGCAAACAGCTCTAATAAAGTGGTCTTGCCACAGCCACTGGCACCTACAATGCTCACGAATTCGCCTTGCTCAAGGCTCAGATTGATGTCCGTCAGCACTGTGGAAATCTCGCCCTTGAAGAGATAGGACTTTTTCAGGCCGGTGGCAGAGAGGATACTCATTAGGGTAGCAAATATTCGTTTGTATAAGCCTGGTCGATATTTAAGGGTGCTGAAATCAGCTTTTCGTCACTCATCCAATTTGCAAAACTCTGCCAGACCTCAGGCTCTTGCAGGCCCCAATAGGCGGCCTCAGCCTGGTATTGAGCACAGAGATATTGCACGCTGGCCTGCACCTGCTGGTTGTTCAGCTCGGGGACGTGTTTGAGGAGGATATCAGCGGCTTTATCTGGATAAAGGATGCAGTATTCATAGCCCTTCTTCACGGCTGAAAGGAACTTTCTGGCAGTATCGGGATTGTCTTTTAGATAGTCTTCACTGCTGATCAAGACGGGAGTGTAATAGTCAAAGACCGGGTTTAAGTCCTTCAAGGGGATGTAATTGATCTCCACGCCACGCTGGGCCGCGATCACGCCATCCCAACCGTAATAGATCCACTCAAAATCAGCATCTTTGCCGATGGTGGAGAAGAAATCATAGATACCGGATATGACCTTAACTTTATTGACGTCGGCATTTGCTGCCTGCATCACATTGCTTAAGATGGCGAGCTCGGAGGGGCTATCCCAACTGCCATAGCGTTTGCCTTCAAAATCCTTTACAGAAGTGATACCCGCCTCTTTCAAGGAAGCAAAACCGGAAGTATTGTGTTGGATCACCGCCGCGATACTAATTAGAGGAATACCTTCGCTGCGGGCGCGGATCACGTTTTCCTGATAGCTGACGCCAAACTGGCTCTTGCCTGTGGCTACTATCTGATCCGTAATACTTTGCCCTGGTTGCAGAATTTCCACATCCAGGCCTGCTTCGGTGAAATACCCCAGTTCCTGGGCTACATAAAGTCCGGTGTGGTTTGTGTTTGGCGTCCAATCCAGGGTGACGCTGATCTTCTCTAAGGTGCCTGGGGATTTGCCGCAACCTAAGATGCTGAGTAAGAGCAACAAGCTGATTGCTAAGATGATCTGTTTCATTCTATCTCCTTTGATTCGTTATATTATTTAGTTAGGCCCGGGGATGATACTGCCGGTGGGTTTCGATCAGCCAGCGCGTATCCACATGGGTGTAGATCTGGGTGGTATTGATGCTGGAGTGCCCCAGCAGGCTTTGCACGATTCGCAGGCCTACCCCCGCCTCCAAAAGATGAGTGGCAAAGGAATGCCGAAAAGTATGAGGACTCACATCCCGCTTGATGCCTGCTTTGATACAGGCCTGGCGCAGGATCTTCCAAAAGCCCATGCGGGAGAGCCCTCCGCCAAGGCGGTTTAGAAAGAGCATATCGCTCCGCTTTTCTTTGAGCAGCACATTACGGTGAAGGTTCAGATAGGTAGTGAGCAAGGGATTTAGCGATTTCAGATAGGGCACATAGCGCTGTTTGCTGCCTTTGCCGCGCACCAGGATCATCACTTCATCGAAGTAGATGTCGTGAATGGTAAGTCCCAGCAGCTCTGAGACGCGCATGCCGGTGGCATATAGAAGCTCCATCATCACCTTGTTGCGAAAGCTGAGGCTGGTGTCCATAGGCAAAGAGTCCAAGAGCTCTTTCATCTCTTCCACTGAGATGGTATCTGGCAAATAGCTGTCTATCTTGATGGTGGGCACGAGGTCAAAATCCAGCTTGATGGGGTAATCTGCGATCAGAAGATACTCAAAGAACTGTTTGAGTGCCACGCGCTTGCGGGCCATGGAGGTGTTTTGCAGACCCAGCTCTTGCAGAGCGAGGAAATACTGCACCAGATCATCCGGCAGATAATCCTCGGCCGCTTTGGGGTCAAAGACCAGGAAATCCGAGATATCCCCCTCATAAGCCTCAATGCTGTTTGCCGCCATCCCTCTTTCCACTTTCAAGTGATAGAGAAAGGCCGCAAGCAGAGACTTATTCGCAGGCTCAATTTCCGCTTTGGTAGTTTGGAGTTTCTTTGGTAATGCGCACATCGTGAGGGTGTGATTCCTTGAGGCCGGCTGAGGTGATCTCCACAAATTCAGCGTTTTGGCGCAGAGCTTCCAGGTCTTTTGCACCGATGTAGCCCATGCCACTGCGCAGACCGCCAATGAGCTGATAGATATAGTCTTTGAGCGGGCCTTTGTAGGGCACCATACCTTCTATGCCTTCGGCCACAAACTTGTTTTCATCGGAGGTAGTCTGGAAATAGCGATCTTTGCTACCCAGTTTCATAGCGCCGATGGAGCCCATACCGCGATAGCTCTTGAAGCGGCGGCCATTGTAAATAATGGATTCTCCAGGGCTTTCGTCACAACCGGCAAAGAGAGAGCCGATCATCGCTGCAGCGGCTCCTGCTGCCAGGGCCTTGACGATGTCTCCGGAGAATTTGATACCGCCATCAGCGATCACGCCGATGCCGGCTCTGGCTGCTTCCTCTGCACAATTCATCACAGCCGAAAGTTGGGGAACTCCTATGCCAGCCACGATCCTGGTGGTGCAGATCGAACCTGGCCCGATGCCCACCTTCACCGCATCTGCTCCATTGTCTATGAGATACTTGCAAGCCTCAGCGGTGGCCACATTACCAGCCATTACTTCGGCTCTGGTCTGAGCTTTGACCTTGGCCAGAGCTTCCTTGATGTGAATATGATGACCATGTGCGGTATCGATCACGATGAGGTCCACGCCGGCATTATAGAGTTCCTGAGCCCGCTCCAGATAGTCGCCCGTTACACCAATACCCGCAGCTACGAGAAGGCGATTTCTGCCATCCTGCACAGCCTGGGGGAAGTTTTGCCGCTTCATGATGTCACGCACGGTGATCATGCCTTTCAAGCTGCCTCCGCCATCGATCAAGAGCAACTTTTCGATGCGGTTCTTTTGCAAGAGCACGATGGCATCATCCCAGGAAACGCTTTCTTCTGCGGTAATTAGCTGGGCCTTGGGCGTCATCAGCTCCTTGACTTTGCGCTGCATATTGCTTTCAAAGCGGATGTCGCGATTGGTCAGGATGCCCACCAAAAGGCCATTTTCGACCACGGGAAAACCGCCCACCCGGTACTGTTCCTTGAGCTCGATCACCCTGGAGAGTTCGTCTTCTGGAGAGATCGTATAAGGGTTTGAGATCACTCCACTTTCAGCCCGTTTGACCAGGCGCACCTGGCTGGCTTGCTGTTCGATGCTCATGTTTTTGTGGATCACCCCGAGGCCACCTTCACGGGCAATGGCGATGGCGGTTTCGGTTTCGGTTACGGTGTCCATTGCCGCAGAGAGCAAGGGGATTTTGAGAAAGATCTTGGGGGTGAGACGAGTGCCCAGTTCCACATTGGAAGGTAGCACTGTAGAGTGTTTGGGCAGCAGTAGGACATCATCGAAGGTATAGGATTTCGGGATATTCATGGGCGCTCCATTTCGCTATATATTTACTTGAGACAGGGCCTGGCGAGAGATCACCTGGCGGAATCTGGGTGAGAAAATACTGTTGGGTTTACGTTTTAGAAATTCTTTGGCGAGGTCCACTTCTGCGCTGCGGTCCGAGATCAAGGCCAGGCCCAGGTATTGGGCATATTCGGCGGCGAGTTCATCGGTAAATACGTGCTGCAAAAGCTTTGCTGCCCGGGGGGTATCGTCCAGCCCTATCGCCCATTCGATCGCCAGCAGCAGCAGCTCTTCATCGCCGTTTTGCTCAAAGAGCACCTGCAGGCTATCGATCCCCGCTTTTTTAAAGAGTTGCAGATCCCTGATGCTCTGCGCAAAAGTGCTCTTCTGAGCATCATCCAGGCCTATGCTCAGCATATTCAGATAGATGATGTCATTGGCATTTTCTCCCCCCGGATGCTTCAGCATAAACTCATGCATCAGGGAATCCGCATGAGTGCTCTGAATCTGCATAAAGGCAGAGAGGAAATATAGATAGTCCCGTTTTTCCAAAAGCTGCGGAACCTCCACCCTCTTCAGAGCCAGCTCTGCCGCCTGATAATCAAAGCTCAGGATGGACAGACGTGCCAGATCCAGATCCAGTTCCTGATTCACCAAAGCCAGGGTACTGTACTGTTTGGTATCCTGCAAGAGCTGCCGGACCTCATCAATATCCACACCTCTGGCCAGATCGTTATCTGCTTTCAGCCTTTGGACGGCCACGTTCAGATTGTTACGCTTATTCACCGGACTTATCCGCCAAAAGGGATCATCCAGCAAGATCTTCAGCTCCACCGCGCAGGAGTCATACAGTGCTTCCTGATGGAAGATCTGAGCGATCTCATAGCGGTAAGCCATGCTCTGTAAAGGCTGGGGAGTGGTTTCCACCAGATGCCGGTTTGCCGCTCTGGCCAGAGCATAGTTTTGCAGCTTCAATTGATCCCTGGCAAAAGTGCGCATATAGGTAGCAGGCAGGCGTTTATAGATTTCCATGGCCTCAATATCCTGCTTCACGGCCAGCAGAGATGAGGCAAAGAGCTCCAGGATGATGTCCGACTCAGTAGTTTTGGCAGCTTGCCGGATGATGTCTATCAAGCTGCTATCCTGCTGAACGATGCTCTTGATCTGGTTTTTGACAAAAAGATTCACGTTTTGGCTGTTTGACATATAAGACAGATATTCACCCAGCGCGGCAGGATAACGCTGGAGCTGCATACTGGCATTGGCGATCTCCATCATGAAGAGGGTCTTGTCCAGCTCTGTTCTGGCTTTTTGATAGACCTGAACCGAATATTCAAAATGCCCCCGCCGCTCAAAATAGGAGGCGATCAGCCTGTATTTATTCTGATTTGGGGGGCCGAGCTGCAAGTAGGATTCAGCCCTTTGATAGGCCTCTGTCAGCTTTCCTTGCAGGATGTAAAGCTGTATCCGCTGTTCGGTATAAAGGTTTTCGCCCAGTGTCCTCTGATACTTATTCAGCAAAGCTTCTGCTTTGTCTGAGGACGAGAGATTCAGATAAATCTGCATGAGCTGTAAGATGGAATTTAGATCATTTGGATACTTTTCCAGGATTTGCAGGAATACCGTTTCGGCTTGATTGTATTCGCGGCGAACCAGGAATTGATTCGCTTCCTGCACCAGAATCTGGCGTTCGTCATACTGCGCCGCCAAAGGCAAAAGCAGTAGCATTATCAGCAAGATCAGCAATGTCTTACGCATCATTTAGCTCCTTCTTGTAAGATTTTGAGGTATTCCATGATGAGCTGCTGGTATTCCCGGGGATACTTTTTGAAGCCATCATCCAGCATCATAGCGCGCCTTAGGGCATCGTAATCCACCGCCTTGATTTGCTCAGAGGCGGGCAAGCCGGTGCTGCTTTCAGCCTTTCTACGCTCACTGGTATCCCGCTTTGTGATGGATCTTTGGGCATCCAGAAGCCGGCTGAGGATATGCTCCTGCTGTTTCATGATGGCGGGGTCAAAACGGTTTTGCCGCAGATTGCGGGCCACCGCTTCCGCTTCTTCAATGATCTGTTTAATGGCGTTACCTTGTTTTTGGGCTTCGGGATCTTGCTGCAGGGCACGTTTGAGATTCTCTGCCAGACGCTCTTGATCCGAGGCCAGCTTTTGCACCTGATCCTGCATTGCGGCATCCATCCGTCCACCCTGAGACTGCATCTGCATCATGAGCTGTTCGGTGAGCATATTCATCGCCATCTGCTCTTGCCCCATTTGTTCCAGCATCTGCATCAGAGATTGCATGCCGCCCCCTCCCCCGCCTCCGGAAGAGGCATTTTGCTGAGCCAGCATGAGATCATAAGCCATCAGATTCAGGCTTTGCTGCACGCTGTCCAGATCTTTGCGGATATTGGGAGTAGAGCTCTGGCCCAGCACGGCAAAGATATCCCGGTAGGCCTTATTGGCACTGGTCAGATCGATGTAAAACTTGGGCGGCAGCACCATGCTCACCTGCGGTTTGCTAAAGAGACTATTCAGTGATATCTGCAGGCCTTCATAAGCTGCTATCAGCTCTGGCACCAGCGGATAAGGATCGTTTTCATAACGCGACTTCGTATCTTCGTGTTCTTTGGAGAAAATCAGAAGTTCGCGGATCGCCTGTCCTATGGCCTGCATCACATCACCCTGGGAGCCGGAGCTCATGGATTCTTTCATGGCGGCCAGTTTCAGGGTAAAGCGGCGCATCTTTTCCATCGCTTCACTCTGCGATTGCTGAGACTGGGAACGCTTATTCGCCTCCAAGGCCTGCTGGGAGCCATCCATATCCTGATCTGCCTTGCTTTGTTTCATATCCTTGAGCAGTTCTTCCAGCATCTTGCTGGCCTTGGGATCGCCGGCCAGTTGTTCTTGCAAGGCTTCCAGTTCCTTCTGCAGGTTTTCGTATTTATCTGAAATCTGTCCCTGTTCATCGGCCAGCTTTTGATTGTCCTGCGCAGTATCCGCGGTTTTCTCGCTCAAAGCCTTTTGCATCTTTTCCATCTCTTCGGAGATCTGCAAGGCTTTTTGCACAGCTTGTTCGTTTTTGATGCTTTCCAAAAGTGCCAGGGTCTGCTCTATCTTTTTGGCAAAATCCTCCATGGAGAACTTGAAGTCTTCCATCGCTTTACGCAGGTCTTCCGGCCGCACATTTTGCATGGCCTTTTCCATATCGCGCATGGCTTTAAAGAGCTCATCACTGGCAATCTCCTGCATCAGCTCCTGGATCTTCATCATCTTTTGCAAGGTGTCTTGAGAGAGGGTGCTATTGGCCTGCATCTTATCGATCAAATCCTGAAAGCTATCTGCGATGTTTTCCACCTGCTCGGCCAGGTCTTGCTGATTTTGCAGGATGTCTTCGAGCTGCTTTTTATCTTCCCACTGCAAACTGGGGTCTTTGAGCAATTCGCGTCTTTTTTGTTCAAAACGCTCCTCAATCTTCTCGCTTTCTTTCAGGACTGTGCTCAGCTCATCTTTGCGGATGTTTTGCTGACTTTCGATCTCGGCATAGATTTCCTCTATGGAAGGGAAACGCGCCCGATAGCGCGTGCTCACGCCTTTTTGAGGCTCAGGGGCGTTGTCGTAGATCTCTGCCCAATAGGTGACTAGGTCTCCGGGGAAAAGTTCCAGAGGATTCATATTCCACAGATAGTCCGTGTTATAGAGTTTATTAGGAATCACACTTTGGATATTAAGAGTCACGGGCTCTTTGGTGTTGATCTGATAATGCAGGCTAAAATTTGCCAGGCCAAAATCATCATTGGCACTGATAATGAGAGGCAGCATCAGGTTTTGGTTCAGGGTGAGATCCTCGCCGGGGAAGATAATCCGGATCTGAGGTGGATCATCCGGCAAAATCCGGATCTGCTTTTCTTCAGGACGGGATTTGCGCCCCAATTCATCTTCGATCTCCAGATACCATTGACCAGCATTCTTCAGGGTGAGCTGCGTGATAAAATTAGTAGCATCCATGGGCGAGAGGTCTTTGCGGCTGGCATCAGAGAAGACCATCGTTGCGCTTTTCAGAGGGATATTACCCTGGATTTTGAGGGTGACTTTGGTGCCGCGGTAGGCCTCAATATTGCCGTAGCTGAGGCTATCCGAAAAGTTTGGAATTCCCGTGTAGGCCGGATAGTCGTAAGACACCTGCCACCTGCGGACTATGGGCTCGTCCAATACTTTGATACGGTAGATCGGACTTTTGGTGACTTCGTTTTCGGCGTAATATTCAATGTTAGACTCCAGCCGGGAAAAGAGATAGCTATTTTGCGAAAGCCCCAGTTCGCGCCAGGATTCGCCTCTGCGGAAATACAGCCGATGCTTCAGCCGGGGATCGGGGGCCTCGATCTTGATTAAAACCTGTTCATTCTTGCCGATGGTGATATTTCCCGGGCTGAGGCTGATATCTTCCTTATAGATGATCTTGGGCGCTTTATTGCTATAAAACTGCCGGAAGGCGATGCCAAAATCCGCTTTCTGAAGATACCAGAAGCTACCAAAAGCCAGAGCTACCAGGATGATCAAGAGGATCTTGCGTCCACCAAAGACCTGGGGAATTTCGTAGCGATTGTCATCCAAACGCTGGGTAGCAGAAACAAGCAAAGCTGTGGTAATGGGATTCTCTGCCTTTTCTTGCCAGAGCTCCCAGGTATTTTGATACAGATCATCCGCCGCGCCATGCCTGGCATCCAAATAGCGGGTAAGCCTGCCAAAACCCCAGATACCACGATAGGCTTGCCAGAGCACATAGATCAAAGTGAGCGCCAAAGCTGCACGTATGGCGATATTGGCATAAATCAAGGCGGGAGAATAGGCACCCAGGATCAGCCAGAGGATGAAATACAGATGCACACCACAGCCAAATAGCAGCGCACTGCTGACTATAGCTCTCAAAGCTATGCCGACATTTATCTTATTTCGATATGTCCTGAGTAAAGCTTGGTATTTGCGTATCATTCTCTCCCCTTTTACAGAGTAAAACAAATTAGAAGGCTGTAGGTGTCAAGGCAAATTACGAATATCGGGGTTTTGGGGGGTTTTGGGGGGTTTTAGGGTTTTAGCGTTTTAGCGTTTTAGGGTCTGGCAGGTTCGGAGCTGGTCGGGAAGGGGGTAGCTTTTATAGAACGCGGATCGGGTGGATTGATTGGATTTATAGGATTGGAAGTTTATGGGGTTTTAACGTTTTAACGTTTTAGCGTTTTAGGGTTTTAGGGACTGGCGGTTTTGGAGCTGGCTGGGAAGGGGGTAGCTTTGATAGAACGCGGATCGGGTGGATTGATTGGATTTATAGGATTGGAAGTTTATGGGGTTTTGGCGTTTTAAGGTTTTAACGTTTTAAGGTTTTAACGTTTTAACGTTTTAACGTTTTAGCGTTTTAGGGTCTGGCAGGTTCGGAGCTGGTCGGGAAGGGGTAGCTTTTATAGAACGCGGATCGGGTGGATTGATTGGATTTATAGGATTGGAAGTTTATGGGGTTTTGGCGTTTTAAGGTTTTAACGTTTTAACGTTTTAACGTTTTAGCGTTTTAGGGTCTGGCAGGTTCGGAGCTGGTCGGGAAGGGGGTAGCTTTTATAGAACGCGGATCGGGTGGATTGATTGGATTTATAGGATTGGAAGTTTATGGGGTTTTAACGTTTAACGTCTAAGGTTTAACGTCTTACGTCTAAGGTCTAACATTTAGCGTTTTAGGGTCTGGCTGAATCGGAGCTGGTTTCTTTTGTGCTTGCAGGAGCGGGCTTGCCTGGTTTTTGGACTTGCTTTTGATTTGTCTTTGACTCGAGATGACTCGGAATTTCGAGTCATCTCGAGTCGAAGGCATGTTTAAAGCAAATCAAAGGCTGCTGGGACTGAGATGCGAGCTTTGCAGGCAGAACAGGAGTCCGCCACTGCGATAGACTTGATTCTTAAAAAAAACAGCAATCCAAAAATCCAGTTAATCATCCCAATCAAACTAATCAAAGCAAATTAAATAAAACTAATCAAAGCAATGATCCCAATCGATCCAATCGATCCGTTTAATCCGCCCGATCTGTGTTCTATAAAAGCTATCACCTTACCGACCAAGCTCACAAAGGGCGGAACAGGAGTCCGCCACTACGTTAAAACGCTAAAACCTTAAAACGTCAAAACCCCAAAGCAAAGGGCGGAACAGAAGTCCGCCCCATCGTTAAAACGTTAAAACGCTAAAACCTTACAACGCCTAAACGCTTAAAAAAAGAACAGCTT
>Ga0265295_1006449_pt1 | contig 14186 bp, 21 predicted proteins | sample Munlansysbiofilm_FD_192503 | JGI IMG/M metagenome (GOLD analysis project Ga0265295, IMG submission 192503) | Leachate microbial communities from a municipal landfill in Southern Ontario, Canada - Methane capture system biofilm | ecosystem: Engineered > Solid waste > Landfill > Unclassified ... | reverse complement strand
TAACGGTTGTATTCTCGGTTAACGACTCTCCGCTTGCGGGTCAAGAAGGGAAACACGTTACCTCTAATAAACTCAAAGACAGACTAGAAGCAGAGATGACTACAAACGTCGCAATGAGACTTGAGGTCGTCGGTGAAGGTAAATTCAAAGTTTCAGGACGCGGTGAGCTTCAGATCACTATCTTGGCAGAGAATATGAGACGCGAAGGGTACGAATTCGGCGTAAGCCGTCCGGAAGTTATCGTAAAAGAGATCGAAGGGGTAAAATGTGAGCCGTTCGAGCACCTTGTAATCGACGTTCCCGAAGAGTTAAGCGGTACCGTTATCGAGCGTCTTGGAAAAAGAAAAGCGGAGATGAAAGCTATGGTTCCGATGGGCCAAGGATTCCAAAGAATCGAGTTTGAGATCCCTGCGCGCGCACTTATCGGATTCCGCGGACAGTTCTTGACGGACACAAAAGGTGAGGGTATTATGAACCACTCTTTCTTAGAGTTTCGTCCATACAGCGGCAGTGTTGAGTCAAGAAGCTACGGTGCCCTTATATCTATGGAGAACGGCGAAACGTTAGCGTATTCACTTTTCAATATCCAAGATCGCGGTGTCTTGTTCGTCAGCCCTCAAACAAAAGTATATGAAGGGATGATTATCGGTGAGCATTCACGTTCAAATGACCTTGTGGTTAACCCTATTAAAGGAAAAGCACAATCAAACGTTCGTTCATCAGGTGCAGATGAAGCAATCAAACTTATCCCGCCGCGTGATATGTCGCTAGAGCGTGCGTTGGAGTGGATCGAAGACGATGAACTTTTAGAGATCACGCCGCAAAATATCCGTATCCGTAAAAAATATTTAACGGAAACAGAAAGAAGAAGACACTCCCGTAACTAAATCCTGCCATAGGCAGGGTTTTTATGGCATGTAGCCTTTTTTACCCTTTTTCGTGAAGAATCTTATCGAGAGTAGCAAACACTTCGCTACTCCCTCTCTCCATCTCTTCAAAAGCTTGTAATAACTCTTTTGTATTAACATCCTCTTGCGCAATAAGATCAAAAACCCTGTGGGTGCCGTTATGCACCTTGGCATGTGGCGATTCTAGGGAAGTGTAGCTTTTCGTTGCGGCAAAATTGGCTTTGCCGTCCCCCTCGTAGTACCATTTGCCTAGGCGGCAGTTGTGATGGTCGACAAAAGCGAACTGCTCTTTTTTCGTGACCGCCGAAAAATAGGTATTGACTTTCCAAAGAATATGGTCGAGTTTTGCCAAAGACATAAAAACACGGTCGGTCGTGTAGCCGATGGCGCTAAAGGAGTTGCGAATATCTTGGGAATCGTTCTCAAGGCATTCGTTAAGTGTCGCAATAAGCTCGTTGGAATTGCCGATCCCCTCTTGAATTTCGCTAAATTGCTCCGATATCCCGTTGACGTCTTGCTTCATCGATTGCAGTGATATGTTGATCTCGCTCACCGCTTTCGTGGTTCTGTCGGCTAGTTTTCTCACTTCGTCGGCAACAACGGCAAACCCGCGTCCGTGTTCCCCCGCACGTGCAGCTTCTATGGCGGCATTGAGTGCCAAAAGGTTCGTTTGGTCGGAGATATCTTTGATTAAAAGCAAAATCCCCGAAATATCTTCCGTTCTTTGGGAGAGCCCGCTTACATTATCCATAGAGTGGGTCGAGAGGTTGTGGAGGTTGTCGAGTATGGCAACGATTTTGGTTGTTTGTTTGCTCACGTCGGAGATTTTATCGATAAGTTCGTTGGTTTTGGAGAGGTTCTCTTTCGAGACGCTGACCGATTCCGCCATATTCCCTTGAACATCGACGATATTGGCTTTAAGGTTTTGGTTTTGAAGCAGCACCAGCTGATCGGCGATACTCTGTTTTTGGGGAGGGCAGGATTTTTTTGCTTGTTCGAGGATCTCAAGCTGCCTGCGAAGCTCTTCGTTCTCTTCTAAAAGCGACGCGTTATGATTTTTTAGTTTGTCGTACTCCGATTTCGGTACGCTGTTGTTTGAAAAAAAACCCATGCCAACCCCCTTTTTTGCCTACAATGTGATAACATTGTCGATTTTTGTTTTTTTGATCGAATCAATTATTCTAGCAGATAAGAAATAAATTTGCTCTAAACGCTTAAAAAATCTTTTTTTGCCCTTTAGTAAAATAAAATAATCGGATGGCTATAATCATGGATAAAAACTTGGAGAATCTCAATGCATATGCACAGAAAAAAAATATACAATCCGGATTCCGCAGAAAAAGTAAACGACAGAAAAATTTTCGGGGGGAACCCTACGGGAATTTTCGAACTTAACGATATCAAATACCAGTGGGCGTACAACTTATGGGAGATGATGCTCAACAATACTTGGTTCCCCAAAGAGGTCGATATGACCCGCGACGTGATCGATTATAAAAATCTTACCCCCGCGGAAAAAACGGCGTACGATAAGGCGCTTTCGCAGTTGATTTTTATGGATTCTTTACAAACAAACAACCTGATCGACAATATCAACCCTTATATCACCGCACCCGAGATCAATTTGATTCTTGTAAGGCAATCGTTTGAAGAGGCGCTCCACTCCCAAAGTTATGCGGTTATGGTTGATTCTATCAGTCAAAACTCCAAAGAGATTTACGATCTGTGGCGTCGCGATATGATGCTTAAAACAAAAAACGATTCAATCGCCATGCGTTATGAAGAGTTGGGAAAAAACCCTTCCGAGAGCGATTTTGTCAAGGCATGTTTTGCCAACCAAATTCTCGAAGGGATCTACTTTTACAGCGGATTCACCTATATCTACACTCTGGCACGTTCGGGCAAAATGCTCGGAAGCGCACAGATGATCCGTTTTATCCAAAGAGACGAGGTTACCCACCTTGTGCTTTTCCAAAATATCATCAATACGCTTCGTCGCGAACGTCCCGATCTTTTTACCGAAGCGCTTAAAGCCGAAGTGATCGATATGTTTAAAAAAGCGGTCGAACTTGAAGTGGCATGGGGAAAATATATCACCCAAGGACAAATTTTGGGATTAACGGACGATATCGTCGAGCAGTATATCCAGCACCTTGCAGACGAGAGACTCACGGCAGTCGGATTTGATAAACTCTACAACGTTGCCAATCCGATTAAATGGGTGAACGATTTTGCAAAATTCAACGATCAAAAAACAAACTTCTTCGAGGGAACCGTTACCAACTATTCAAAAGGTAGTTTGAGTTTCGATGACGACTTCTAAAACAAACGGACACTCCCTGTGTCCGCTTTCATTTACCACGCTTAGCAATTACGAAACCAATCTACAAACCTTGCTCTCTCTTGTAAACGAAGCCCCCGAAGGGAGTTTTGTGCTTGCCCCCGAGGTATGTTTGAGCGGTTTTGATTATGAACATTGGGACGCGGTTCTTTTTTTTGCGCCCCATGCCATAGAAAAACTTCTTGAGGCTTCCAAAGAAAAAACGGTGATGCTTACCCTTATAGAGAAGCGGGGAGAGGATGTTTGGAACATCTTTAAGGTGTTTCACAAAGGTTCTCTCGTGTATGAACGCCCAAAAGCAAAGCTTTTTCATTTCGGCGGCGAAGAGAGATATTTCAGCGAAGCTTCAAGCGAGGATGTCGCGATCTTTGAGATAGAGGGGATTAGGTGCGGCGTGCTTATCTGTTTTGAACTTCGGTTTAAAGAGCTGTGGCAGCGTTTGGAGGGGTGCGACGTCATTTTCGTGCCTGCGTGGTGGGGCGCGCTGCGTACGGAGCATTTTAGGACTCTCACTCGGGCTTTGGCGATTATGAACCAGTGTTATGTCGTACTAAGCGACGCGCAAAACGAGGAGTGTACCCGCATTAGCGGCGTAATCAAACCAAACGGCGAGGCGTTTTATAACGGGAAAAACCCCTCTTTAGTGGTACAATACGAAAAAAAAGAGATCGCCCTGATGCGGCGTTATATGGATGTAGGGATTGGATAGAATAACAGCAACGAAAACGGCACGTTTGGCAGAGGAGTGTGCGCAAAAATTCAAACTTAGCGAGAGGGTCAAAAAAGCGATCGCACTTACAAATCGCGAAGCGTTTGTGCCGACGGGTTTTAAACACAATGCATACAAACTCGATGCGCTTCCCATGGGGAGCGCGCAATGGATCAGCTCCCCTTTAACGGTGGCGAAAATGACCGAATATCTTGAGCCCGAAGGTGCCGATAGGGTTTTGGAGATAGGGTGTGGCAGCGGTTATCAGGCGGCGGTGCTCTCCCACCTTTTTCGGGGCGTTTTTACCATAGAGAGGATCGAATCGCTGATGCTTGAAGCAAAAGCGCGCTTTCGTGCTTTGGGGATAGGCAATATCCACACCCGTACCGACGACGGGCAAAACGGCTGGAGCCAGTATGCGCCCTACGATCGTATTTTATTTTCCGCTTCCGCAAAAGCGATCCCGCAAAAACTTTTCGACCAGTTGCGCGATGGGGGGATTTTAGTCGCCCCGATGCAGGTGGGTGCAAAACAGATCATTACGAAATTCAAAAAAAACGGCTCGAAGATAGAGAAGATAGAGCTTGAGGCATGCGACTTCGTCCCCGTTCTCGATGGGGTGCAAAAATAATCACTCCCTAGAGCGATGCGTAGAGTTCGAGTTTTGCTTTGATTTTGTAACTCAGAGGCTTGAGCTTTGCGATCTTTTTGTAGTCTATCGTTTTATATGCCGATGCTATGGAGCTAAAATAGGCTTTATACTCTTTGAGATACGCAAGCATCGGCTCCTCTATCTCCTCATCAAGATATAACTCCGTTATTATAACGGTGATGGCGTTATAGGTATCTTCAAACTCTTTTTCAAGTTTTGCATTGGGTTTTTTGACGAAACCGTTTTTGATGCGGCTGAGTTCTATCCATTTGCTTGAAAGTTCAAAAAGTCCTATACTCGCTATTTTTGCATTGAATTTACGCAGCCCCTCTAAGGTAAAACGGTAGTGTGCGTTGAGGTCGGGGGCTTGTCGGCGTAAGGTTTGCGCCATCTCCTCCACGAGGGTAAAATATTCGTTGATCTCTTCTTGCAAACCGATCCTCTCCTCCTGCGATATATCGAGCCGATCGAGTTGTGCGACTATTTGGGAATGATCCGACAAACAAAGGGCGAGTTTTTCGTATTCACCCCTTTTTATAATGGCGTTGGCATGTTTGACGTTTTGCAAAAAAGTTGTTTGAAGCTCTTTTTTATCTATTGTTTGATCGTCTTGATACAAAGCGAAACTCAACGTAGCGGCACTAAGCTGCGTCAAAAAAAGAATAAGCACGAGGAAAAGTTTCATGTTTTTCTCCCTATCGAAATAACGCCATTATAAAAAGAGGAGATTACACAAGGATTACCGAGTGACTGGGTATCGCTTCAGTAAAGAACTGCTAAAATAAGAGCACTAAAATCTAGGAAGTGGTCATGGATGAGATCGTATACGGCATAACCTACGCAAAGCCGCAGGTGGTGCTTTTGCAACAGACCGGGATTGGTGTCGCCGAAGTAGCGGCGCGAACCTGTTACGACAGTTTTGAAAACAGCGAAAACGATGCGGTGCGCACTACTCAGAGTATGCTTCCCGATCTTGCTACATGCCAAGCGATCAATGAAATAGAGGAATCAAACCTCTTGGATGATCTGGCATGGACCTATTTCCATCATAGTATTTTAGAACATGCCAACCTTAGCTATCTCGTTCGCGGGACAAGCAGGGGTGTTTTACAAGAGCATGCACGCCATAGAATCCAAGCGATTTCGGTGCGAAGTACACGCTATACGATGAGTTCTATCATCAACGCTTTCGTTGCGTCGCAGCACTCAAAAGAGTACGGCAAAGCGTTTTTTATCGACAAAATTTTGGGTTTTGATATGTTCGTGACCCAAGATGAGGAGTATAATAAACTCGAAGCGGGAGCGATGTATGATAAGCTTCATTATCAGGCGTCTCGCTTGGAAGATTTTGAGTCTATCGCGGTTGCCAAAAGTTCTTTGGAGCTTCTAAAGCTGCACGAGGGGAACTCAGAAGCTCTCTTTGAAGCTTTGCAGGCGGGCAAAAAAAAGAAAAACGTCGGGGATGCTTTTAAGCATATCATCACCGATAACGTCAAAGTAGATATGGTGGTGACGTTTAATCTGCGCTCTTTAAAAAACTATTTGACGTTGCGTGACAGCGGTGCGGCGTATTTTCAGATACGCTGGCTTGCACAAGAGATGATGCGCGTGACACCGAGCAAGTATCTCGATCTTATCGTAAAGAAAAAATAAGGGGTTTGGCATGTGGAAAATAAGTTTAATCGTGAGTGCGTTAGTGTTAGGCGGGTGTTCCTATTTTACTTTCAATGCCGCTATGTGTGACCAGATCGCGTCCGATCCTCATGCAACGGTTCCCAAAGAGTGTAGAAACTACAACGAAGAGGAAGCGGCAAAAGCGTTTGATAACACCAAACACAAACAAAACAAAGATGAAATTGAGCAGATTATAGAGTTCAATAAAGAGAATAAATAAGGATTATTATGAGCGTATTAGAAGAGTTACAAAAAAGAAGCGGCGGCGTATGCGAGCTTTGCGGCAGCAGTGAGGGGCTGGACGTTTTGGAAGTGGGTGCTGCGGCAGATGCAGACCATTCACTCTTGGCATGTGCTACATGCCAAGAGCAGATCAAAAGCGGCACACTTGATGAGACCCATTTTATGTGTCTGAATGAGGCGATGTGGAGCGAGGTTCCTGCGGTCAAAGTGATGAGCTACATCCTTTTAACAAAACTCGGACGCCAAGATCTTTTAGAGATGATGTACTTAGAAGAAAACGAGCAAAAATGGGTCGATACGATGTTGAACGCCGAAGCAAACAAACTTGTGCATAAAGATGCCAACGGGGTGATTTTACAAGCGGGTGACAGCGTCGTGATCCTTAAAGACCTTGAGGTTAAAGGTGCGGGATTTACCGCAAAACGTGGTACGACGGTGACAAAAATCGCTCTGCCGCAAGATATGGACGACCACATAGAGGGGCGTGTCAACGGTACGAAAATCTACCTCAAAACGGAATTTATCAAAAAAGTCTAAGGGGTCTTTCATGCAGCCTTATGAGCGGTTTTATAAGATAGATACGGATTTTAGGTCTCCTTATGCCCGCGATAGGGACAGAATTATCCACTCGGGAAGTTTTCGCAAACTCGAGTATAAAACACAGGTCTTCCTCAATCACGAGGGGGATTTTTTTCGCACCCGCCTTACCCACTCCCTCGAAGTATCCCAAATCGCCCGATCCATAACCTCCCAGCTAGGACTCAACGAAGCACTTGCCGAAGCGATCGCTCTTTCGCACGATCTGGGGCATACCCCTTTTGGGCACGTCGGTGGTGATGCGCTTGATGAATGTCTCAAAAAAGAGGGACATGCCAACGGATTTGAGCACAATTTTCAAAGTTTTCGCGTAGTAACAAAGTTGGAAAAACGTTACAAACAGTTTGAGGGGCTTAATCTCACGTTTGCAACGCTGGAGGGGATTTTAAAACACTCCTACCCTTATAAAAAGTCGTTTTTGCCCAAAGAGGTTTGCGAATATTTTGCGCTCGATACCCACCCTTCTGTTGAAGCTATGGTGGTGGATCGTGCCGACGAGATAGCTTATATCAGCCACGATATAGACGACGGCATCCATTCGGGGCTTATCACGTTTGCACAGCTTCAAGAGAGCGAACTTGTGTGTGAAATATTGGATAAAGTGCACAAAGAGGGGATACTCGAGAGCGATGAGGAGATGTTTCGCTACCGATTCAGCTCCCATCTTATCAACCATCTGGTGTATTCCCTTTTGGATTACTCCATGCCAAACGTCGACAGCACGAGGATTTTAAGCGCAACCCTCGATAGCAAAACCCCGATCCCCATCGGTTTTGACGCCGCACTCGAGACCAAGATCAAAAAACTTAAAAAGATACTCTTTGCAAAACTCTACCAGCACAAAAATATAGTGCGCAAGATGTACGCGGGCAAGCAGGCGATTAAAGCTTTGTATCAGGGGCTTAGCGAAGAGGAGAAGATGCTGCCCGAATTTTATAAGAAACAGCTCCATCAAAGACCCAAACACAGGGTTATAGCCGATTATATAGCAAGCATGAGCGACCGTTATGCGCTTTCGTTTTACAATGAGATGTTCGGGAAAATATAAGATTTTTTAAAAAAGAGGTCGTAAAAGAGGAAGTTTTAAAAAAGATGAATATAAGCCCGAAGGCTTATATTACAGGCGTGATTCGTAACGTCTAAACATAGTGATTTTTCAAGTTTCTTAAAGTACATAAAAACTTCAATCAAACCCCTTGATTTAGGGCTTTTAACATTGTATAATAAATATTAAGTTTAATCAAGTTATTTCTATTTCTAACCTCTCAGGTTATAAATGAGTTAGAAATATAAAGGGATTTTTTGCAATGATAAAGACTAAAAAAATAGGCGTTTATTATAACTCTTTAGAAGACGGCGATAAAGTCTTTTATTTCAACTACAAAGATATAAATGATTTAGATAAAAACTCAAAGCCAAAACTCAAATGGGTAAAAGTTGGTAAATATTCAGACGGCATTAGAGAGATAAACGCTTTTAATCTTAGAGCCGAGCAGTTATCTAAAATGCAACACGGTGAAGATATAACCGTAATCGCTACAAAAAAGAAAAAAGAGATCATCACCTTTGATGATTTAGCCCAAACATACTTCAAAGATAAAAACAGCACTCAAAATAGAATGAGTCGCTACAACACCCACATAAAAGAAGCAATCGGAAATAAAGATATTCATAAAATCACCAAAGAGACCATAGAGGGGCTTTTAAAAGATATTGAAGCAACGGGCAAAGCGAACCAAACCCTAAACAGCGTTAAAGAGCTTATAAGCACGATATACAATCACCATATAAAAAAATATGATTTAGAGATAGTCAATCCGTGTATAAAGATTGAGAGATATAAAGTCGATAACAATCGGGAGCGATATTTATCTTTATCGGAAATCAAACAGCTTAAAGAGAATATCGAGGGCGATTTTTTAGTGAGCCTTTTTGTAGATTTAGCACTCCAAACGGGTGGACGCTTCGAGACAATACTACACATACAAAAAAAAGATATAAATCTTGATAGCGGAACGGTTACGCTAAAGAATCTCAAAACAAAAGGCACATATACGGGGTACTTACAAAAAGAGTTTTTAGAGTCAATAAAGCCTTATTTGCAATCGCTCAAAGTGAATGATTATGTAGTGAGCTTTGAAGATGCACACGAAACAAAACTCACACAGCGACAAATACAGCACAGAATCAAGCCTTTATTAGATAGACTCTTTAACAAAGGGCTAGATACAAAGGACGCTAAAAATAGAGTAGTGATACATACTTTTAGACATACGTTTGCTTCACACCTTGCAATCAATGGAGTGCCGATATTTACAATCAAAGAACTTATGAATCACGCCAAGATTGAACAGACTATTAGATATGCAAAACTAAGTCCAGAGAATGGAAAAAATGCGGTGCAGGGGCTTTATAGATGATAAATACGCACTCTGTAGAATGGGGAACGGATGAAAGCCTCAAAAATCAGCTACTAAAATCACATAGAACTTACGATATAGACTTGTATGGCGGATTAACAGCCTACCAAGGAATCGAGCAATTAATTTATGGAGCAAAAATTACAATCGAATTTCACGAAAAAAATAAAAAAGACTTCAATAAAAAAGAGATAAGAAGATTAAAGACTTTTAAAAAAATGTGTGCTGATTATTTAGATAAAGATCACTTACTAACTTTCTTTGCAGAGTCATACGCAAAAGCAAAAAATACAAACATTGTAATGACGCAAAATATTGACTTTGGGGAAGTGATACAAGAAAGTATTTACGCAAATATTGATGCTCAAATAAAAAGTATTGAACGTGGAGAGGCTTACAGAATGAATACAAAAAGAAATGAAATTAAAACACAATGTGAAAATGAAATCAAAGAGATACTACGACAAGAAGGCATTAGAGATTTTGCACGAAAAGCACAGGAGCTGATTGATTATAATCTATCATAGTTAACCCCATTCTCATACCACTTTAAAATTACTTTAAGCAAATAATCTCCTATTAAAAAAAATAGCGTTATGCGACTATAACGATTAAGTAAAGGCAAATACTTGCAAGGCTTCTTGACTTTACCCAGAGGTTGCATACTTCATAACTTTACCCCAAAGGGAAAATTATGCGTCACAAAACACTTACAGACGAACAAAAAGAGCTTTATAGCTTAATGTTGCCCGTTTACGGTGCTATTGTAAAACAAAGCAAAACAGCCGAAATACTAAATGTTTCTTTAGCGACTTTATATCGTATGAGAGAGCAGGGGATCGGTGCAGGCTATAAAAAGTTAGATAGTAAATCCAAAAACGGCACGGTGGTATACCCACTCCAAGAGATAGTTAGATATTTGACTGAGTCAAATGTTAAAACAGCTTGAGGTGGCTATTATGAAAAAAGATTTTGAAATTTTTTTGCAGGTGCAGGAAAAGCAATTGCAAAAGCGAATCAAACACATAGTCAAGTACACCTTAGAAGATTGGTACGCATACGGTTATCACACTAATGAAAGTGAAAAGAGCTTAACTGAATGGGTGCAAAAAGAGATATTATCGCTAAGTGGCATTGATGATATGAACACTTATGAAGTATCTCTCAAGGTGCTTGAAATGCTTAATAGCCTTGATATTGTAGATTTAGAGTTTATTCATAGCCTCTTATTTACAGATAAAGAACCAAGTGAAGCAAATATTACTTTATCGTTTATATTTGATGAGGTGCAAATATGAGAGGTGCAGTTATAACAACTCTCAAAGCACTTTACGAGGGTAAAGAAATCACGGCAAATAAAAGCTTAGAGTGCGATACTACAAGAATAACTAATGAAATTTCAACCCTTAGAAATGATTTAGGGATTGATATTATTACAGATAGAATTAATCTTAAAAATCAAAAGTGGTATGGAAGTTATCGGTTAGTTAGAACGGATGCAAATTTAAAAAAAGTTAGAGATATTCTAAAGGTATACTCTAACTCAAATGAAGCTCACGGGTAAAATTGACTCCCTAAGCCTAAGAAGTGATGATTTTTCACGGTTATTTTCAAGTGAAGATTATATCATAGAGGTAGTTAAAAGCGTTGGAATATTTGAGCCAAGATTATGGAGAGAGTATTTTAAAAGCCCGCTCACTAAAAGCATAATAGAAGCTAAGGTACTTCATACCTCAACGGGATTGACTATCGCACTCAAACGCTACAACAGAAGCCCTACAAAGCAAACTTTAGATATTGCAGGGCTTCAAGGTTATGATGAGAAATCAGAGCTTTTAAACGACTTCTTAGAGGCTCACTTCTTAGAGTTTATGGAGTGCGAACTCAAGCGGATAGATGTTTGTTTCGATTTTGTGCAAGTACCAACTAGAATTATAAAAAAGCTTTGTGAAAAAAGAGAGCCTTTTAAATTTTATAATACGACTTACTACAAAACTCCAAAAGAGAAAAAAACAAATGTGAAGCTTGATATAAAGCGATACGACAAACAAAAAGAGGCGAACCTATCCACACCATTAGAGAGGATAGAATTTTGCTTTAAAGGTGCTTATTTTCCAAAAGGAATGAAGCTTCAAGATTTAGATAGTAACTTTCTATCCAAGATGGAAAAAAGTATAAAACTATTTAGCGGAATAGATGCGAAAATATTCCCTATAAGTTACATTACCTAAAATTTCAAAAAAAGCCCGTGCAAACTCCACACGGTACGGGCTTAAATGCACTTCTTAAAAAGTGCTGAAAATGATACTAATTTCATATTTAAAAACACCTCTATTTTCAATAAGATATACTATCACTATAATATAACTAAATGAAAGGCTACTAAGTGAGATTAACTCTTAATGATGATGAGGTGCTACAACTGATAAAACTCACCTCAACACTTCCAGAACTTCAAAGCATTCTTAAAACTCAATTTGAGGCACACCACAGCCAAGATAAAAGCAAGAAAATACAATCTATCACCAAAGCACGAAACGAGAGAATAAGGGACACTAAAGAGAAAATACTCAATGCTATTAATTTATGCAGGTTAGAAAATAAACCGCTCACAGTGTACCAAGTAGCCAAAATAAGCGGATGCAGTTACAACACGGCGAAAAAATATCAGGGGGCTATCAATGGACGCTAAACAAAGAGAATTTATTTTGCTTAGAGCCGATGGTTTGAGTTACGACAAAATAGCCAAGAAGCTAAACACGGCAAAATCAACCCTCATACAATGGAGCAAACTATTTGAGGATGATATAAAAGAGTTACAGTTTCATGCAATGGCGGAACTTAAAGAAGCCTACACATGGAACCAAAAAAGCAAATATGAAACACTACTCAAACAGCTTCAAAAAATAGATGATGGAATATTAAATGCGGATGTATCGGGTGCGAGCATTAAAGACCTCTTCACGATTAAACAAAATTTAGTTTATCAGATTGAGAGCATAGAGAAATCAATCTCTATTAAATCAAATGTAGTAACTACCAACGTGCTAGGCGATAAAGAAGATATACCGATGCGATTAAGTCAGGTTTAGCGGATGCAACCACTCACACCACTTAAAGGGCTTCAAAACTTGCAGGCTATCAAACCTTTACAAAAAGAGCGACCACACACAAAAGGGGTGATTCTTAACGAGATAGAGGTAATTTTATACTCAACGAATTTATGCTTATATTGCATGAGGATTTTAAGAGATGAGATCACCGTAAAAGATAGAGAGCGAAAATTAAAACAGTTAGCGCACGAAATAAGCAATCTATCAAGCCTTATTTCTCAAAAAGATTTTTATCATCACAGCACCTACACCAAACAGAACACAAAAAGCTTTTTTAAGAGTGTGGGGCTAAGACCTCATCACATAGCGCACTAAATCAAACTAAAATCACACCAAAAAGAGATTATTTATTTATCGGAAAAATAAGAGATAAAAAGTAGAAATTTTGATTAGTAGTTATAAATAGGTTAGAAATAGAGTTAAAAAAGAAAACTTAAAAAGCTTTGGAAGTGCGTAAAATAGGAGAATATAAGCCCGAAGGCTTATATTACAGGCGTGATTCGTAACGTCTCATCATATAAAGACGTTTAAGCATTTTCTTGCGAGAAGCAATTTTGAACTTTTTACGCTTTTCAGTTTCTGTTTCGTGGAAACGTCTAGCACGCGCTTCAGTAACAACTAAGTTACGGTCAGTTTGTTTTTTGAAGCGTCTATAAGCTGCATCAAAATTATCATCTTGGCGAAGTACAATACCTGGCATATCACATCACCCACTTTCTGTAAAAATTTGAAAGCGAATTGTACCATAATAATTTTTTTATTCCAAATTTATTGCATCGGAGCATTTGCCGGGGTGTTTGCATCGGCGAGAGCGATAAGCCCCCCTTTGAGCACTTGAATGTTCGTAAATCCAGACTGTTTGAGTGCCATAGCCGCCATAAGTCCGCGCGTTCCCGAGTGGCATGTAACGATGACGGGGATGTTTGTAGGAAGTTTGTCGAGATTTTCTTTTTTAAACAAATGCTCGATCGGGATATGGAGCGATTTTTTAAGATTGACTCCCATCACGGAGTATTCCCCCGCACTTCTGACGTCTAAAATAAGGTACTCTTTATCCTCTTTGATAAGTTGCATCGTATCGGTTGCGCTTATGAAAAGTTTTGAATCTGCACATGCCTTTTGGGTCATCCCTGCGTAAAATTTTTCAAAATCTTTGGCTTTTTGAAGATCGTACCCGAAAGCACCCGCAGAGAGTGTTCCTAACAAAAGTAATGACGTTACTGTTTTATACATCGAGTTTCCTTATAAAAAATATAACGGAACTTTATCCGTGAGTGCGTAAAAAAGAACTTAAAAATCGTAAGTATTATAACGATTCAAAAATACTATTATAAAAATTAATAATAGATTCGGTTTGCCTTAAAGCTAAGGATGAAGCGATATAATTGCATTTATGATTACTCAAGAATCGATCGAAGCGCTTAAAGCCAGACTTGATATTGTCGATGTCGTGGGCTCTTACGTCGAGCTCAAAAAGACAGGTGCAAACTTCAAAGCGCCGTGCCCGTTTCACGATGAAAAAACGGCGT
>Ga0265295_1006448_pt1 | contig 14188 bp, 20 predicted proteins | sample Munlansysbiofilm_FD_192503 | JGI IMG/M metagenome (GOLD analysis project Ga0265295, IMG submission 192503) | Leachate microbial communities from a municipal landfill in Southern Ontario, Canada - Methane capture system biofilm | ecosystem: Engineered > Solid waste > Landfill > Unclassified ... | reverse complement strand
AAAAACTTGGCGCCTCTTTTGACCGCACAGCAATCGGCAAGCGGACAGTTTGCGCAAAGGTTGATCTCAAAGCACTGCGTAGCACATGATCCCGGAAAAAGCCCGGCCAGCTCTGATCGAGAATCCCGCGGCGCTTGGGGCTGAGAAACTGCCAGGGGTCGAACAAATGTTGCTGTTTGCGGCTTTTGATTTTCAGCATGCCTTCCTCATGGCAAAATATCGGATTTATTGTAAATATATGCCATGACAGGAAGAAGTTGTCAAGTGCTTTGTATGAATTTTATGCCGTATTTACAGGATGTTAGGTCTGCTGGATTTTTTACGATGAAATCATCCATCGCCATGCTGTGTCAGCCACTGGCGGCCCTTGTCGGTCAAGCGGTATTTCTGCAAGCGGCTGTTGGGCTTGTCGGGAATGGTCATCTCAATCAGGCCGTCGGTCAGGGCCGGTTTGAGGTAGCGCTCGCGGAAGGATTTGCGGTCCGAAAGCCCCAGGGCGGATTGCAGCGCCTCGCGGCCCATCTCGCCCCGGATCGCCGCCATCAGTTCGCCGACTTGGGGGGTGACTTGAGGGCTGACTTGGGGGGCGGAGCTGGTCACCGTATCCAGAATCATCCGCAGCATGAAGGCGATAAACGGAGCGGAATCGGTCTTTTGGGTGCTTTCCTGAATGGCTTGGTAATACTCGGGCTGGTGTTCGAAGATCAGGCTTTCCACCGGGATGTCGGCAAACAGGGGATTCCAGCGGGTCAGAATCAGGCTTTGCCACAGCCGTCCCATGCGACCGTTGCCATCGGCAAAGGGGTGGATGAATTCGAACTCGTAGTGAAAGACCGAACTGGCGATGAGCGGATGGGCGTCGGTAGCAACCAGCCAGGCGAACAGGTCGGCCATCAGATGCGGCACCCGGTCCGCGGGCGGGGCCATGTGAATCACCTGCTGGCCTGCCATCACGCCAACGCCGCCGTGCCGATACACTCCCGCCTCGTCGATCAGACCGGACATCAGAATCCGGTGCGCTTCCAGCAGATCCTTTTCCGATGAGGGTTTCCAGGTGTCGAACCGGTCGTAGGCGGCCAGGGCGTTTTTCACCTCCTGCACCTCGCGGGGCGGGGCGATGACCCGCTTGCCCTCCAGAATCGCGGTGATCTGCGCTTCGCTCAGGGTATTGCCCTCAATGGCCAGCGAGCCGTGAATGGTGCGGATACGGTTGATGCGCCGCAGCCGCAAGGCTTTCGCCTGGTCGGTGAGTACGGTCAGCCACCCGATGGCCTCGCTGATCGAGGCAACCCGGTTCAGGATCTCGGGGGTTATGGTGTAGGGTGGCTGGTAGGCGCTCATATGCTTGCCTGTCAATGGGCGTTGTCGTTCGCGCCCGGCGCATCCTCGCCCTGAACGACGGGTTTGCCGTCTTTCCAGGTCACGGCGTACTGCCCCAGTCGCCGCTTTTTCTCCAGCGTCTTGCCGACGGCCTGACGGAGCGTTTCCAATTGCCGCTGCCCTTCCGGGGATGGCGTGGTTTTGTGTTTGGTATTCATCGGTTGGCCTCCTCAAGCAGAAGCTGATAGTCGTCGTCATGTACGATGTCGCGATTGCCTGCGCGCTGCTCGAAGACCAGCACCGGGCTTTCCCCGTCGTTCATGAAACAGGTGCAGCTATCTGCGCGATGGCTGAAATCGTTCAGTAGATGGTTCAGACTTCGCAGAAAGCGCCGCTCGATATCCGCCACCGGGATGTTGTGCCCGCCGTGCGCGCCCCGTTCAGCCACGCGCAGTTTCGACATTTCGACACTTGGTAGAGCCAAATTGATAAAGAAAGTTAAACCTGGCCACCCATAAAGACAAGAAGAAAACAGCGAATCTGGCCAGTTGTAAGATTTTTCAGATACATCCCAACGACAACCGGTAAGTAAGCCATCAGAAGACCAGCATAAAAAAATCAGCCACCGCCCGACACTTTCTCCGTCTCTCCGGTAAGTAAGGGCATAAACCAAAACGAGGAGCGACCGACCATGGATATCAACGACCTGTTTGACGGAATCATGAAAAGTATCAACCAGTTTGCCGACGAGATCGCCGAACAGCGGCTGTAGGAAAAAATGCAGGAAACCGGACGAGATCCGGAGAATGGGGGCAAGAATGCGTAGAATTTTGAGGCGAAATAGAAGCAGGGGATGACAGGTTTCCCGAAAAGGCAGTGATCAGGGCGGTAGCGCCGACACTGTAAAAGAGTCGCAAGTGGCTGACAATAAGCTTAAAAATAAAATCGGCCCAGTAACCGGGCGCGATTAGTGGAGGGGGCTGTCTTTTCTAAATGGTGGAGGCGGCGGGAGTTGAACCCGCGTTTTATGATCTAACCTATTGAAATTATTGGGGCAGGAGAGGTGCTACACAGATTTTGCACTGATTCAAAATGCCGCCCGGGTGACCCGGGCGGCATTTTGAATTGGTGCCTTCAGAGGGTGTTGAGGTAAGCGGTTTCGATGTCTTTGGGTTGGATACGGCTTTAAACCTATGGGTTACAGCGTAGAAAGTGGTTCCCGGGACAGCAGAAAAGGTGCGAAGAGGTCGTGACCTCCTATCCACCGGAGCTTCTCAGGCGGGGTCCCCGGAAGCGGCTATGGCGCTGACCCTCTACGGGATTTTCGGGCTGGCCGATTTTGCCTACGATGATGCCTTGAACCTTTCCAAGTCCCTCAACATCAGCCTTGAAGGTAAATCCGGCGGCTACAACGCCGAGGGCCGGTTCATCGGCATCAACACCCAGGCGACAGGCGCCGGCCGGCGCACTTCCAGGGTAACGGCGGAGGACATCGGCTTTCACGCCCCGCTGGTTCGCAAGGGCTCCAAGCTGCGACTGGCCCGGCCCGGCGAACGCCACCAAAGACGCCTGGAGCACCCCCAGACCGAATGGGACATCCTGCACGGGGTGATCATGGCCTATCGCCAGGGCGACGTGCCCGTGGCCCGCGGCTACCTGAAGCGTCACACCGAAGGCAACGAGGACTTTTTCAAGGCCCTGTTGCAGGTCTGGGCCGCCGAGATGCCCGACGAAAAGCTGCGCAAGGAGGCCCAGGCGTTGTTGTTCGGGTTGCGGTAAAGGGTCTGGGCAATTGAGGATGGAGTTTTAACGGCTGGTTTGTTGACGGCCGATGTGCTGGTGAGTAATGATATGGGTAAAGTCATCGGCAGCCGGGTTGCCGGTCGTGACGATGGACGTTGCTGACGTCGGGAGAGTAAGGCGCCTGACGCGGGATGGTGGGCGTGAGGCATCGGCAGAGATTCGTGCAATCCAACAAGGAAGGTGGCGAATGCGAGCGGTTGAAGTGACGATAAAGGTAGGTGCTGACGGATCGGCGGTCATCCATACCGGGAATTTGCTGAAACCGGGACAACACAAGGTGTTGATCATCGCTGAAGAGACCGCCATAACCCAAAACGAGATCCAGGCGAAAAAGAGAAAAACCCTCTCGGGATTAAACTTGATACGCCTGCGACAATGGCCTTCCCATTCGACATTCCGCAGAGAGGAGATTTACAATGACGATGGACGGTGAAGCCATTTTCATTGATACGAACCTTCTCATCTATGCGACAAGTGACGAATCACCTTTCCAGTGCCGGTCGGTTGGACTGATCAACCGGTTGATGAAAGATGGCATACCATGCGTGATAAGTCCCCAGATCATTCGTGAGTACCTCGTGGTGTTCACGCGGGGGCTGTCTCCAACCGACCCGGTTCGCGCCGCGGCGTTGAGCAACATCCACAAATTTCTGGAAACCTTTATCCTTCTTGATCCTGGCTGTATTCCTACAAAACCTCGACCTTTGCTACCGAAGGTCAGCCGGTCAACATCCTGCACGATTTTTACATTCTCGCCCTCAAGCGCAGCATCCGCTACGACCGGGTGGCCGGTTACTTCCGGTCTTCGTCCCTGGCGGCGGCCTCCCAGGGCTTTTCGGCCTTTACCACGGCAGGCGGGAAGATTAATTGGTGTCTTCAGAGGGTGTTGAGGTAGGCGGTCTCGATGTCTTTGGGCTTTAAACCTATGCGTTATAGCGTAGAAAGTGGTTCCCGGGACATTCCACGGCGTAGAAAGGTCTTTCTACGGAAGGTTGTGCACCGTCCGCCGGTATCCCGACGGCGTTTTTAATTGTTTTTATCGACGGAGCACGATTTTTAATCGTTTTCTAAGAAGCAAACGCGTTTTTTGAGGATCACTCCCATTTTGACCTTACCCGTAGGCATCCTAAACAATTCTCTTGAAAATCACTGTTGATTTAACTATATTTATAACAAAAAGGCTATATGTAATCATTTATTGAGAGCCGTAACGATTCTTTGAGGTGTGATGACATTGGACACGACTCAGAACCGGCTGGCAGGCTATGCGTTTCTTATCGAACGCTACGGATTGAGCGTTTTGCCGAACTGGCATACATCCTCAGTCAGTCCGACGGGGACGCTGCGCTCCACTATTCAGGATGGGCAGGTGGAATCCGTCTAGCCCCTGTCTTACTGGCCTGGAGACGGGACGGGAGACCATCTGGAATTCGCCCTCAAGTATGACGGCATCAATCTTGGCATTCTGTCGGCCCTTTTCGACGTGGTCCTAGCAGACGAGATAGCGGCCTGGATCAGCTCGAAGCCAACCGGGAAATACGCCCGCAGGGTCTGGTTACTGTATGAATTCCTAACCGGCCGGGAACTCCCACTGCCGAATCTGACCAAGGGGAATTACACCCCGCTGCTTGAGCCGGACCGTTATTACACCGTAGCGCTCGGCCGTCGCGTGCAACGTCAGAGGGTCATCGACAATCTGCTTGGCGGGAAAGATTTTTGTCCAATCATCCGGCGTACCGAAAAACTCGCCGCCATGGAAGGAATCGACCTGCAGAAAAGGTGCGAAGAGGTCGTGACCTCCTATCCACCGGAGCTTCTCAGGCGGGCACTAAGCTACCTGTATAACAAAGAGACCAAGTCCTCATTCGAGATCGAACACATCAAGCCGAGCGCCTCTCGGACGGAGAAATTCATCGGCTTGCTGGAAATGGCCGAGCACAAGGACTTTTGCGAGAAGCCTCTCTTGATCGACGTGCAGAACCGCATCGTCGATCCCCGATTCCGGGACACGGACTACCGGGCCAACCAGAACTACGTCGGTCAGACTATTTCCTACCAGAAGCAGCTCGTTCACTATGTCTGCCCGAAGTCCGACGACCTCCCGGAACTGATGGCGGGACTACTCGCTGCCCATCAAGTGATGAAGGAGGGTGCGGTACCCGCCATTATCCATGCTGCCGCCATCTCCTACGGATTCGTCTTCATGCATCCCTTCGAGGACGGCAACGGACGTATTCACCGGTTTCTCATTCACAATATCCTGTTCCTGCGCGGCGAGATCCCGAAAGGGCTCATGTTCCCGGTTTCCGCCGCCATGCTGAAAAATCAGGCGCTCTACGAGCACTCCCTGGAGGCGTTCTCAAACCCGCTGATGCGGCTGGTTGAATACGACCTGAACGACCTTGGCCAGATGACAGTACCGGGTGAGACCGGAACTCTTTACAAGTATATCGACATGACCGCTCAGGCGGAGGCGTTGTACGATTTCGTCAAACTCACCATTGAGCATGAACTGGTGGAAGAACTCGATTTTCTGGCGAATTACGACAGGACCAAGCAGGCCATTCAGGAGATCGTGGACATGCCTGACCGCCTTATCGATCTCTTTATCCAACTCTGCCTGCAAAACAATGGTCGCCTTTCGGCCAGAAAGAGGGAATTGCATTTCGGGTTTCTGACCGATGACGAGTTGGCTGACATGGAAAACGCCGTCCGGGAAGGATACGCGAATGACTTAGCTCCAAGGGAATGAGGGTGTGATATGCAGAAAACCGATCAAAAAGAGCGGAGCAAGCATTCTGTTGCGCTACACGAAATCCTGACCCTTGGCGAACGCAAGGTCAGGGACGGCTGTCAACCGGCATCCAAAACTGACCCTGGAAGCCGGCGGGAATTGAACTGTCGTCCATCGACCTAAACTTTTAAAATTATAACATGTACTAAACATGTTTTGCACATTAAAAAGGCCGCCTGTGGGGTACAGGCGGCCTTTTTAATTTGGTGCCTTCAGAGGGTGTTGAGGTAAGCGGTTTCGATGTCTTTGGGCTGGATGCCCAGGTAGCGCATGGTGATGTTGGGTCGGCTGTGACCCAGGGCCTGCATGATCACACCGATATCGGTGCCAAAATTGGTCCTCTGATGATAACCCCAGGTTTTGCGCAAGCTATGGCTGCCGTAGTTTTCCTTGAGGCCGACACGGGCGCACCAGGCTTTGACCAGACGGTGAGTGTGCGGGACTGTGATTTCGCCGCCACCTTTTTGAGAGGGGAAAAGCGGGGCGGCATCGGCCGGGTTCGGATGCTTTGGAAGCCATGCGGCTACTGCCTCGACGCAGGCCTGATTCCAGGTGATGGGGCGTGGTGCTTTGCGACCGGCAGTTTTTTTTTCGTTGATGCGCAGCAGGTCGCCGACTTTCAGGTGGCGGACCTGGCCGACGGTCAAGCGCACCAGGTCGGAGGCGCGCAACGCGACGTTGATGCCGATGGTAAAGAGGCAAAGGTCTCTGGGGCTGTCGGAGAGCAGGCGCTTGATATCGGCGATCTTGGCTTTGCTGCGGATGGGGGCCACCGTGATGGTTGATCCTTTCTCGGGGTGGTTTGGCATCGTCGGACCTCTTGTGGGTGGGGGATTGGTCGTTGTCTGATTATTTATAGAATGTAACGATATATTTCAAATTGATATATAAGATGATATTTGTCAAGAAAAAAGCAATAATCGACCGATATGAAATAAAAGATGACATTTTATCGAAGATTTTATCAGGTTGTGCCTCGCAAAACTTATATAACATACCGTAATCATAATTAATCGACGATTTTCAAAAATGTCATCTTTTGAGTAATAGTTGGCATTTTTGCCGAGGTCGACCTGGATTCTGGTCGATTCTTGAGATTGTCGAGGTGATCCGGGTGGCCGAGAACGAAAGAGTTTGGTCGAGGCGTGAATCGACTCAGCGGGCTCGGGAGGAGGTTGCCGCCTGTGAAGGTTGGCCCTTCAGCCGGCGTCGGGTCAACTCCATGGGCAAGGGCAGGGTAGGGCGAGTCATGGTCGTTTGGCCCTCCAGGATTTTCGGGTTATGGACGCACGGTCACAGACGAGGGCAGGTCGATGACTCAACGGCCTCCAGGTGCCAGGAGAACTTGGATGGCCGGAGTGTTGGGAGAGCATCCGCCAGCAGGCCTGGGGCTTCAGAGCTGGGCTTCTTCACCGGAGATCAGCAGCCGTAGCCCTTTGGGCGGCTGGCTGGCCACTCGATGCTTTCGTTGCCAGGCGCAGCAGGACGAGGGAAAAAGTGGAAAACAAAAACCCCGGGACGTGGGACTCCTCCCCCCCTGTATCTATTGGGTCGGCGCGAGAATTTGAAAATTCAAGCCTGTTCTCGGGAAGGAATCGTAACTTGCTATGCCTATGGGAAATGGGATCGTAGCCCATTGATCAACATGTCGAAATATTTTGCGACACGTTCGTAACCGGTCTCAAACAGAAGGTCGCTTTGCAGGATATCTAAAACAATCGCGTGACCCTGGGTTGCCGTTGCCTGTTTGTCCAGAATTTCCAGGATCACTTCGAGGGTCTTTGGTTTTATCATCCTGGCGATGTCTCTTCCTGTCAGATAGGCGGATGCGAGGTCGAAATCATAGCCTGCCTCTTCCATGGCGTCGTTTTCTTCACCAAAGACCCGATCGAGGTTGCCGGCATCCAGGTATGACCTGAGGATGAAAAATAGATCGGCGGCATCCTTGCGGCGACGTGTCGCATCGTCGTTCCAGGAAATCAGCTTCAGCATCGCAAGGCCTGCCAAACTGATCACGTGGACTAGAAGATCCGGATTCGATCCGATTTTTACTCGCGACGCATGCTCGTAGCATTCCCGGAAACCAAGGACACGCATTCTTATATCGCAGGTCGGCGGCCAGGCGATGGTGCCTGTTTCATCGGCTATGGGTCCAAAGGGGATGATGTCCACCGGCAAGGAGCCTTGATGCCAGATGCGTTGCTGCTGTTTGGGATCTTGAGTGAAAGAGGGCCTACTGAGCAAACCGCGTTTCAAGCCAATGAAGAGGTCCCATCTGTCCAACAAAACCGCCACATCGAGATCCAGCGTTGCCCTTGGGGTGACGAGGCGATGTTGATGTTCCAGAATAATGTCCCTCGCCGTTGCACCAACAACGAAAAAGGGCACTTTCAGTTCGGCTGCCGTTTCGTGAATCTCCCGAAGGGCCGTGATAATTTTTGGGGGTATGCTACCGGACAAGTCCGGCCAGGTATCGTTCATGAATCACCTTTGCCGTTTCGATGTTGCGCAAGTCTCCGGTTGCCAGCAGGTCGGCGTAGATCAGCAGCGGCGGCACCACGCCTTGGCCAGCTAACTCGTGATCGCAGTACCAAAACGGCGCCAACACCTCCACTGGGCCATTGGGAGCTTTGCGGAGCCTGTTTTTGAAAACCAGCTGCTCCAGGGGGGCGTCCGTATAAATGACCGCCTTGGCCGGCTTCAGGAGGCCGGTAAGATGGGCGGCGGCGATTTCTGCACCCCATTCAGCACCAAAGTCGGTGATCTGAACATCCTGCCACCATTGCTGTCTGTCCGTTTCGAACCAGTCTCGCGCCAGCTTCGGGCGAAGCTGCTCCGGGTAGGCCTCCACCCAGCGTTTGAGCAGGGTTTCCACATTCACAAGGCGCCTTTTTCCCCTTTCCTGTTCGATGAGATAACCGGCTTTTTTCAGGTTTTCCATGCAGCCGCCGACCGTGCCCAAGGCGACGCCGGCGGCTGCGGCAATTTCCCGATAGGTGCGGTTGAGCATCTCAGGGGCGATGAGCAGGATGAAAATGATGCGCAGGCCTCCTGGCCGAAACAACCGTCCCTTGATGGGGGGGAGGGCCTTTTCCTTGAGTCGATTGCCCTTGATGAAGATATACAGCGGCGGTTGAGCGACATAGGCGTTTCCGGCAGCATCGATGAAAAAAAGGTCCAGCTTTTTGAGCAGGTCGACGACGGGCTCCGGGACATGCCGTGCAACAATCAGCCGTTTTTCCCGGTCAGCCCCCGTATCGTGCTTGATCAAGGCGGCCGTCTCACGGGTCACTCGCGGGTGAGCTTCCACAAGAAAACGCCATGTGGTCCCCTGATAGGTGAGGCGGATCACTCCGTCAGCCTGAGTGCTTTTATCGCCGGGTTGCGCTAGATATTCGACCTTGAGACCGGTAGCGTCATGGAATTCAGCTACTGCCTTTTTTATGTATTCAATTTTTTTTTCCATTGTCGCTCACATGTCATGTTCAATAAATTGCAATGTTCAAGAAAATAGAAAATAGTTAAAAATTGAACAGAACGCAAGGTAAATTCGTTGGCGCCAGAAATTTTGAATCAGAAATTCATCAAACGGCGAGCGTCTTTTAGCAGGAGGAGAAGCTGTCGTTCGCGCAGCGGTGAAGGAATGAAACCGAAACGCAGGTAAAAGGAAGCTGCCGCATCGTCCAGGGGATGGGTCATCAGGGCGCGGATTCCCGCATGGTCCGCGATGGTCAAGGTGCGCGTGATGGCATCCTGGAGAAGGCCCCTGCCGATGCCGCGGCCCTGATAGCCCAACGAAACGGCGAGACGGGCCAGGAGAACCACGGGAATCGGATACCGGCCCATACCTTTGCCCAGACGTGCCGGCGCCTCGGTCGGCTCCACTTGGCCGACGGTCAGACTGTAGTAGCCGACTACCTCGGCGTCACTTGTCGTCACCACAAAGGTTTTGGCGGAGCCGCCGGCACTGGCAGCGTATGCATGGCGCCGCAGCCAGTCGTTCAAAACGGGTTTGCCGCAGTCGAAGGATTCGAGGCGATGCTGCCCGGACAGCGGCACTGGCGGGTGCAAGGTCACTTTTCGTCCCAGGGCGCTTTCTTGGCGAACAAATCCCGCAGGCCGCTGTTTTCCGCCGGCGGCTGATCGAGGATTTCCATCAGACGCTGATAGCGCTCGTTGTCCACCAAAAAAAGGCGCTGGTCCAGCAAGGTCTCTTCTGCCGCCCTGAAGGCGCTGTCCAGGATGAACTCGGTCAACGATTTGCGGCTCACCTCGGCGGCCCGCCGCAGGAGTCGTTCCTGCTCCGGCGTCGCCCGCAACCCGAGTCGGGCCGTTTTGGTCTCACGGTTCTTGCTCGCTTGGGTCGTGTCCATAGAGATGTCCTCTCGTTTTTGTTGCCAAGCCCAATTGTTAGTACAATAAACGTACAGCGTCAATCCTCTGTGCGAGGGCGTGTCTGAATCTCACCGCCGGGCCTGCGGACAACGTGCACCAGAGCCAGCGAATATTCGATCATCAAAAGTGACGGGTAGACCTCCACCATCGCGGATTTCCTGGAAGGGATCTCCCAGCCGTCGAAGGGCCAGAAGTGGACCCGGTCACCAAGATGATTGCGCAGATACCTCAGCCACGGCAGTCCGGCATGAGTCGATTTGGCCACCGAACCAGGCACGTCGAAGTGAAAGACCGACTTGGCCCTGGCCCGTTCCTCGGTAATTCGTCGCCAGTGGGTGCTGCCAGAACGGGCCTCGCCTTCACCCCGTGAACCGTGGCGAATGAAATCGACGTAGGTGTGCTCTGCGTCGGTCGGCCAATGCTTCTGAAAATCGTCGAGGAAGGTCGGCCAGTCCGGCTCCAGCCAATGCACCTCGAAATACCGCAGGGGAAAGGAAAAGCCGTGGTCGATGCCAACGATGGTCGGCACATCTTCAGACAAGCGCTCCGCCAGCCATTCCGCCAGGCCGCGCCGGGTCCAGTACTTGCGCGGGCTGGGCGGCGGTTCCACCTCCACCGGCGCAGACTCACGGCTGGCCTTGTAAACACGAAGCCCCTTCGGGCTGGAATCCGGGGTTTCCGCGCCGGAGTAGTCGATGCCGATATAACGGCTGAACCTTGGCTTGATGCGTTCCGGCATCTTGACAATCACCATGACCGTGTGCCTCGTTTGTTCATTGGCGTGGACAAAACGCTATTCACTCGATTACGGAGTTCATCTGCAATGCTGCCGATCATGGTCGCCGTAACAGCTTCCGTGTTTTCAAGATCCCAAGAGTCGACGTACTCGGCAGGGTCTTCGAAGATTTCCCCCAGATGAGCACGAACTCCTCGCAGCCATTCTTCCTCGGTTTTGAACCGGCTGGCCATTGCGCCGAGTTCGGCTTTCAGGGTATCCGATACTCGGGAGGCGCTGACAATAATGCCCCAAGCCATTTCAGTCAGATCGTCGGTGTCCATAAAGCCAATTCCTGAATGGGGTTGAACTTACTTGGTCGGTTACTTGGTCATTGAGCCAGGGCATGCCACAAGTCGTGTCGCAGCACAAGCCGTAGCCCTTTAGCCGGCTGGCTGGCCACTCGATGCTTTTCGTTGCCAGGCCCAGCGGGGAGAAAGAAAAAGTGGGAAACAAAATCCCGGGACATGGGACTCCTCCCCCCTGTATCTATTAAGGCGGTGCTAGAATTTGAAAATTCTGAATTTTAAATTTGCCAGACATTATTACATACCGTCGGCACCCGCGTGAAAAATTTCAGACAATGATTTTTTCCCTCTGGAATTGTCATAGTATGTCAGTGGCTGGTGGTAGTCTCAGGGAAAACACTCACCAAAGGAGGCTGCCATGGAACCTGTCGGGGTATTTCTGGACGTCTGCCGCCTGGCGCGCAAGCAGACTCACCGCAATTTGACCGTGTTCGCCCTGATGGGCGAGCAGGTGTTGGACCCGGACTACCTGCTGCTGGAAACCGCCTTGGAAGAAGGCCTGGTGGAGGTCCGCGAACTGGGTCCGGAGGGCTCGGTGCCCGAGTTGGGTTGGTCAACCGGGCCGAGCGACCGGTGCTCATCGTTGAGGGCGAGGAGCTGATGGGGGCCAAGCAGAACCGGGTGGTCAACGTCACCATCCTGGTGGCCGCCGGCGCCGAGCTGGTGATCCCGGTCTCCTGCGTGGAGCAGGGCCGCTGGCATTACCGCTCGGAGAAGTTTTCATCGGGCGCCAGGATGATGCACAGCTCGCTCAGGCGGGCGGCCCAGGAGGGGATGCACTTCATTTTTGACCGGGGCGACGGCTACCGCAGCGACCAAGGGCGGGTGAGCTGCTGGTATCCAGATCCAAGAGGTTGTCCTTTTCGTCACAGGGGTTTACTCTGACACAATCGCTGGCAAAGCCCACCCCTGTGCATGCGTTAGGAAAATGGCTGGAAACAACAAGACAACAAGCAAAATCTGATTCCAGACCAAGGAGCACGAAATGCCCCTATTCCGTTCAAACCTTTACACACCCACAATATCAGGGCGGTCCAATGCATGCCGATTGGGGTTGTGTTTGCTGCTGATGATATCCAGCGCGCAATCCATGGCCCAGGAAAAAATAGAGGTGAATGGCCCCATAATGACACCAGCCGGCCTTCTTTCAGTAAGGCCGGGGACTGAATCCGAATGCCGCTTGCTTGTATACGGAGGTTTAAAATTCAATGTAATGGAATGCATGGTAATGGACCTTGACGGACGAGTCTTGTTCGGGGACTGGTCCGTAATGATCGATGCCGCGTTTCCGTGCCTTGATGATCCGCGGATCGTGTTTGCAACCCAGTGGTCGGGGGGAATGTCCTGTTGCGCAACCAGCCACATCGTCGACTTCACTTGTGCTGAACCCATTCTTGTCAGGGATGCTCCAGCGGTTAACTTGGAAGACGAGGAGGGTAAAATTTATTCCTTCCCCGGGGGGGTGACGTACCAAAATTACGGGGAAGGCAAAGGCCCTTTGGGAGAGCGACTTTGGGAAACTTATCTTTATTTTTATGGATCCGGCGAGGTTGAAGTGCTGCGTTCGGTACCCAAGTATTCCAGCGGTCCGATGCATAGCAAAAAGTACCCGCATGAAGTCCTCAATGATCCAGCCGTGCGTGGACCCTTTCTGCAGATAATGAGCCATGAGGATTTCAAGGAATTAAATCGCCACATTGAGGTTCAGTCTCCCCTGGAAAGACTATCCGACACGATTTTTGTCGGCCGTGGATGTATTGCTCACAGGTGTTGCAACACCGGTGGGGAGTTTGTCATCGATGTGGCGAAAAACACTGCATGGGCGATGTACTACGATGAAACAACAAAAATATTCTTCGGATCGCCTCCTCCTGAAGACGCGGTAATCAGGCCGCTGATAGAAGGTTGGATGAGCAGGCACAACGTGTCGTTGGATCGTTTCGTGAGTAATCCGGGCTACCGGTCTACCCAAACACCTGAAGCGGGCGCGTCCGTATCCACGTCGGAGGTCCCATTGATAGAGGCAAACGGCAATCTGGTCGTTGAGATTACGGTAAACGGTCTCTATCCATTGTTATTCATTGTAGATAGCGGGGCATCGGATGTCACTGTTCCGGAGGAAATCGTGGCCGATATGATCCGGATCGGAGCGCTGACAAAAGACGACTTTACCGGGACCAATATTTATTGCCTTGCGGATGGGTCCACCGTTCTTTCGGAAATTTTCCGAATAAAATCCTTGAAGATTGGTGACCGGGTCATTGAGAACGTAGCTGGTAGCGTGATAGGGCGAGAAGGGGTGCCACTGCTTGGCCGAAGCCTACTGAACAAGTTCCAGCGATGGTCAATAAACAATTCCAAAAAGACGTTGGAACTGGAATGGTAGGCTATATTTTGTAGCTTGTCACCTCTGGTGCTCGATGGGTACTGAAAGCGCTGCGTGAAGGGCAACGCATCGAATTCATCGAAACCGCTTCGACGTTTTGTGGGAAATCCATCATATGTTAAAAATGTTTGGCATGAACCCAACACTCCTGAGCCTGACATTGATACCGAAAAGATGAGACTGCTATGCCGCAAACCAACCTTTCTGAGCCAAACCTGACTCGTTGGTAAAAATTCCGGCTTCGGATCAAGCCGAATTTTGAGCATATGTTTGTGCTGTTTGCTTTCCGAGCATCGGACCGGCGATCGAAAGCAAAAGACCGATGAATTGCTCTTTGAAAAGCTCAAAAACACGTCTCAGGCGGCAGCTGGACCCCATACGGTTGTCGTTTGCCTGCATCCGGGCCT
>Ga0265295_1006447_pt1 | contig 14190 bp, 16 predicted proteins | sample Munlansysbiofilm_FD_192503 | JGI IMG/M metagenome (GOLD analysis project Ga0265295, IMG submission 192503) | Leachate microbial communities from a municipal landfill in Southern Ontario, Canada - Methane capture system biofilm | ecosystem: Engineered > Solid waste > Landfill > Unclassified ... | reverse complement strand
AAGTCAATAAAGTTACCATTCCTTTTTAGGAATTAAGCCATTTTAATGGAAGTCTCGTTCCAGCTATTCGTTGATTTCTTCGGGGTCGATCAGGTCAGGCAACTTCCCGAAATGAATCAAAAACAAGGCAATACGCCGGGTGTAGTTTTTTAATGTACTTTTACTCTGTCCACGCAACTCAATCTGTTGATCAAGTTTATGGACAACGTTTTCAAGTTCAGGAACAAGCACAGCGTTGCAGTGCTAGTTGACAAGAATTAGTAATTTGAAAAGCAATTATTCATAGGAAGTTCAGGGGTAAAAGCCCCTGTCTTCATATAGCTTCAAAACGTTAGTTCCAAATTTTATGAAAACATCGTCTTTAAAAATATTCGTTTCAATGTGTTTTCTTCTTTTTAGTTGTGTGGGAACAACTACCAAAAAAGAGAAGCCGCAGATTGATATTTCGAGTCTTAGGACAAAGTCGAGAGAAGCTAGAGAATTCTGTATATCAAAAGGCCTTGAAACAGATTTCTATATACTTATTGATCTTGCACGTCATTCCGGATTAAAACGTTTTTACATCTGGGACTTAAAAATGGACACAATAGCTGATAGTTTTCTCGTAAGTCATGGCTGTGGAAATAATCCTTGGGGGCAAGATAATTCAAAAGATATGGCTATCGTCAGCAATAAAGAGGGTTCTCATCTGTCTTCAGTTGGGAAATACATTATTCGCGACAGAGGATATAGCAATTGGGGTATTCATATAAATTACAGGTTGTATGGCCAGGATCTGACAAATAGTAATGCTTACAGAAGAGAAATTGTACTGCATTCCTGGGAGAAAATATCAGATGAGGAGGTATATCCCAATGGAACGCCGGAAGGCTGGGGCTGTCCGGCCATTTCAAATGCAAGCATGCATATTGTAGATAATAAACTTAGAAGTACAAATAAAAAAGTTCTGCTTTGGGTAATCAAGCCATTAATGGTGGCGAGTGGATAATTTTTTTGAAATTGAAAATAATTTAACAAAAACAATACTCATGGATACTATATTTTGGATATGCGTTAAAATTATGCAAATAATGAGTAATGTGCTTGGGATAACTTACCAGCAGTTAAATGTTCTATTATTTGTGATAATACATCCGATAATAACTTTGGTTTTGTTTATAAAATATAGGAAATATAAAAGACTATGGAAAGAACAGCAAGCCCCAGAAAAGATGTCATGACAATTAATTCCAGCAGGTAACAAATAGGAACAGGGGCGGTCTGCAATTCCGATCCCTTACGTACGGGATCGGAACCAGCGATTATTAGCTTATGCTGAGATCGTCCTTCGTTTGGTTTTTTTTGAGCTTCGTTTATAAACCAAAAAAACACACAACGCCTCCCTCAATCCTAAGTGTCCGGGATAAAGCATGATTTCTTCCTCCTATCAAAAATATTAGGATGAATAATCCTTGTATAACGGAAAGAATCGGGTGCTTTTGATAAAATTATCCGCGAAGGCAGATTTAGTTCAACAAAAGCTATAAGCTACAACCACATGGTAAAATTAGGAATTTCGTACTTCTAACAAAGATTATGCTGGCCGCGATGATGGAATTTTCAAAAAGGCCCGTCAGCGCATAGCCACGCACTTTGTCATTAATAAAGAAAAACCGAAAATGAGCATAGAAAAATCATATAACTCCTGGGCAGAACAATACGATACCAATGAAAACAAAACACGTGATTTAGACACTAAATCGACTATTAAAACTTTGACGAAATATGACTTTAAAAACGTATTGGAATTGGGATGCGGCACCGGGAAAAATACTTCCTGGCTATTGAATAAAGCAGAACTAATTATCGGGCTGGATTTTTCGCAAGGCATGTTGGATATAGCAAAAAAAAAAATAACTGACCATAGAGTTGAATTCAAAAAGGCTGACCTGACAAAAGATTGGGAAATTGAAAATCAATTTGCTGATTTAGTGACTTCAAGCTTGACACTCGAACACATTGAGGATTTAAACCATATTTTCAATCAGGCGAATAAAAAATTAAAAGAGAATGGACTTTTCTTCATAAGTGAATTGCATCCATTTAAACAATACAGTGGAAGTAAAGCAAGGTATGAAACAGGAAATGGAATTGAAGAACTAAGCGTTTATACTCATCATATTTCCGACTACATTGAAAATGCAGAAAGTAATGGTTTTGAAATACTGGAAATTAAAGAATGGTTTGATGAAAAACCCGAAAAAGAAATCCCAAGGCTTATTTCTTTTGTTTTCAGAAAGAAGAATTACTAATGCCAACACTTTGCAGCTCACAAAAAATGCATACTCCCCGATACTCAAGCTGTCAATTAACTATTCGTTACCGATTAATTAATTGCTAAAATCAATGATAAAAAAGTCGTGTCTTTACACTAAAAACAAAAATGACATTTGAGAAAACATACGAGTTTCAGGAAGGGAACCGGTTGATCATTAATTTACCCGACAGATTTAAGTCAAAGAAGAAGGTGAGGGTGATTATTGAAGACATTGATGAGGATAGGACTGAAAAAATTAACTTACTCAAAAATGCCTCAAGTTAAATTATAGTCATCGGGTTAAAGTATAATTCCTGTCCGCTATTTTCAGAATATGTAGCCACTATGTTGGGAAATATCCTGAAAACTGCATTATTGGCAGAAGTACGCTATCCCACTATTTCACTCTCCGCCTTATTCTTCCTCTTTCTCCATACAACACTTTTTAAACTTCTTGCCGCTGCCGCATGGGCAGGGGTCGTTGCGTCCGGGTTTGGGTGTTGAGGATATTCTGAGCATCTTCTTGCCCCAATCCGAAAGGTCATCATCGTTGAAATCATCCAATTCATCTTCTGATTCATCGAATTCGTCTTCGTCATATTCATCATTGTAACCAAGCCAGGTAGTATTTACAAATTCATATAACCCGAAGATTGTCATCAGTGGTCGGATGTTTTCCGGGACAATAGGTCCATTAGCCTTTTTAACAATTTCATTGTAATCCCCCACTTCATTCTGGTCAAAGTATTCAAGTTCGAGCAGGATTTTAATTTCGGGCAACAATTCGCTTAAGCCACTTCTGATTGCATCATCTACCATCATTCCAATTAGATCAGGATCAACCTGTTTGGGTGGGCGTTGCGCAAATGAGGTAAAAATCCCGGAATACCAATCAATGGCCTCACTTCTCCTTTCCGGATGATGAAGTACAAGTTGACCAACTGCCTCGGAAATAATACTTTTTGCGTAGGTGAATGCTTCCTGCTCCAGTATAAATGGTTTAACGGCTTCAAGTTGATTTGCAACTAAAGAATAAATGCACTGCCATATGGTTTCAGTCAGGTGATCGCCCAACCAGAAATCTAAAAAGTCTTCCTCATAACTCAGGAATTGAAGCACTTTGTACAGGCTATCTTCTGCCTTGAGCTCCGCAAGTAAAAACAGGGCGTGAACAGCAAAATCATCTCCCTTGATTTCGTCTGTGTTTTCCTTAAATAAATGATACCGCTCCACTGCGTCATGAAGCAGGGTTTCCAAATCGGCAATCAGGGTTTCACGGGGAAGTTGGAGTATTTCATTTAAGATTTCAACCGGAATATCCAGTTCATACTCATAAAGCTCAAGTATTTCCTCATGGTTAAATTTCGGTAGTTTGGTTTTTGAGGAGTATGGCACAGGCTTTCCTACACCTATGCCGAATTTTTCTATTATTTCTAATCGATCTTCCCTTATTTTCTCTAAAAATGACATGTGCGCTATTTCTTCAGCCTGCATGGTCATTGGGTCATCGGGAGCAAGTTCAATCAGTATCTTCAGCTTTTCGCGTGCCAGGTCTAATTGCCGTGTTACAGAGTAATATCTGATAACAGTAAAAAGGAAGTTCTTCAGTTCGCTCACATGAAAAACTTCTCTTTCAGGATAAAAGTCTTTAAGCTCTAAAGTCGCTCCCAGGAGGTCTGGCACTTTTTCGGGATGGTCCTCCTCTATCCATTGATTCGCAAGGGTAATTTTTCCAAACAGATAATCGGGATTCTCACGCGCTGTAATCTCATTGATTTCTTTAACTTTCCTATAATCACCCTTACGCTGATGAAATATCAACAGGTAATTTTTGAATATGGGGATGCCCGGATATTGTTTTACCAGCCCGGCAAGCCATTCCCCCGTTTTATTGCTATTGCTCTCCATACTTTTTATTGCAGCCGATTCGAGCAATTCTAAAAGATAAGGGGTAAGGTTGTAACGCTCACTGTTGATGTCAATATCTTCAGTAAGCCGGTATTCATGAAAAGTAAAGGTATCTAACATGTTTGTCATTTTTGAATCAGACAGATAAAAATGGGCTGCGCAAAAACAAATTTAGGCTAAAAATTATAAACTAAAATGGATTTGCAGAAAAATTTTCTATAGCCCTATAAATGGAATTTTCTCTAACCGATTGCCATCGGAATTGCGTGAGTCAGGGAATGAACGGACTATTGAGGGAAGAACGTTCATAAAACCAGCTTGATTAAAAAATAGTCCCATTTTCATAATCAAGTCAGGTATTTACACTTTCATATACTTTTTAAACACGCCTATCACTTCATTTTTTTCTATTGATATCAGGCCTGGTAATTTTACAGCCAGTTAAAATTCAAACAGTTTTTTAGCCTTTGATTGTATAATTAAAAAAAGATGAAAAATAACGCATTAAAACCATTGTCCCTTACTTTTTTTGCAAGTGGCATCTGGGATACCATTGCCGGCATTATGTATCTGTTTTTCATTGGTGATGGCCGATTTATAGACAATCCATTGGTGCATCGCTTTTACAGCATATTCCTCGGCTCCTTTTTTATTTGCTTTGCTTACCTGCAATTTTTATCTGCAATTAACATTGAACGATATGTTTTTAATGTTGGATGCCTGATTATCGGAAGGGTGTTTTATGTAGTTCAACTGTTTTACTTTATCGGTTTTGTCGAAGGTTTCCCGTCAACATTTTTGATGACCGGAATAATTGACGGAACATTCGTAATTTTATACCTCATTTTTGCCGTTCAAAGTGGGTTTGGGTTTAAGGATTTATTTCTTCCGAAAATAAGTGAATAATGAGGTTTAATTAAAAGAGCAATAAAATGGCTATTCCAACTTCAAGAGCAAAAGATGCCGCAGAAATCAGCATTAACATTGATGATTGCAACGGTTGCGGATTGTGTGTTGACATCTGTGGCGATTTAAGCCTAAAAATGGAAAATGGTCTGGCACGTAACAGTGAAACCGCCATTTTTGGCTGTATAGGATGCGGACATTGCATGGCCGTTTGTCCGACAGGAGCCATAGAAATTCACGGGAGGGAAATCAGTCCGGCAGATATTTTTGATTTGCCGGACAAAGAAAGTGCAGCTACTTATGACCAGGTAGTTTCATTGTTTGAGCGGCGGAGAAGCATGCGTACATTCAAAGATCAGGACGTTGAAGCGGAGGTAATTGAAAAAATCCTCAAAGCTGCTAAAACAGCACCCATGGGATTGCCACCTTCGGATGTGCATGTGATGGTTTTAAAAGGAAAAGCACAAACCCGCGCTTTTGCCAAAGATTTTTGCAATTATCTGGAAACCATGAAATGGTTTGTTTCCGGCTGGTTTCTGGCAATAATGCGCCCATTTTGGGGAAAGGCAAACGACGAGATGTTTAAAGGTTTTGTGCGTCCGCTATTTAAAGTATATCCCGAAAAAATGCGGGAGAATATAAATGTAGTAAATTATGATGCGCCATTGCTGATGTATTTTTATGGCTCTCCCTACACCGACCCTGCCGATCCCATTATTGCGGCAACTTATGCCATGACTGCCGCTGAATCGCTGGGGCTGGGAACCTGTATGCTTGGTGCGGTTCATCCGCTGATTCAAAATGGAGCAAAAGCAAGAAAATTCAGGGAAGAACACGGAATAAAATTCCCAAATCGCGAAGGTCTGTTCGTGGCTATTGGATACCCGGCAGTTAAATTTAAAAAAGGGATTAGAAGAACGTTTGCTTCGGTACAGTGATTTTTTTTTGTAGATAAATTTTCCAGGAGAAATCACTATATATTAATGGAGGTGCAGCCTGCCAGAATCTCAATCAGGGAGCGTATTTTCCTTAGAATGTAATTTTTACGGTTTGGCCTTCGGCAGCCTGTTTGCGGCTTTTTTCAATTTTGGCCACAAAATCCAGGTCATAGGGAGAATCCCTGGTAACCACGAATTTAATCTGTAAGGCTCCAAAAAAAGCTTTTAAGATGTTCATTTCCTCATCGTTTGCAGGGTGTACAATTATTGGTTGTTTTTCATGAGAGATTAGTTGAAAAATTGCTGCTATTTAGTGCCTCTCTATTAAGTGGTGTGTCCAGTTCATAAAGTTCAAGATCAAGGCTTGCGAAGGCCCCGGAAAGCGCAGTTTACCTTCGTAAATGAGCATTTCAGGGATCAAGCGTAACGCAGATATTGGACTTTATGGACGGACACTTTTTAATCATTATTGGTCTTTGCATAGATCAATCATCAAAAATAACACCGTTTTACCACAAAAATAGTAATTCGTTCAGATATTACCCATAATGTATTAAATAAACTTACTTAGGGCCTGCTGAAAAAACAATATATCATTGGATGTCAGTATGGTATGATGATATATGTTATGTTATGTGCATGGTTTTTCTCCCCATGCGTCCACATTCCATGCTTTTCAGCAGACCAAAATAAAACCTGTAAATCTTGTAAATCCTGTCAGAAAAAACAAGTTTATAATTTATGAAGTTTTTCAGCAGGCCTACCTAGAGGCAGGATATATGGCTGATAAATCCCGACTAACCCGGAGCCACATTCCGCTAAAAAGTATGGTCCTTTCTTTGGGATTGTTTAATGAAAGTCTTTTGTGAAAACCCAATACTAAATCAATGGCTTGGGTTGCATGATGATATTAAGAAAGTTCGTACTTTTAACGAGGATTATGTCCAATAATTATTGAATTATGGATGGTTCGTTGGCGGGTTTGTGATTTGAAGTCGCCAGCATAACCAAAACCTGATCATTGTGTGTTCTTCTTTTAATAAGTATCGCCAAATGACAAAGTATAAAATACAAAAATTCCCAAAAATTCGAATAGCGACGATAGATATCCTATGTATCCTGATATCCTGGACTTAAGCTGTATTTATGAAATTAGCCCGGCAATTAAATATGCCGCACCAGCCGCCAGTATCCCGATAAATGCCGTTTTAATTGCACCATAGAATGGCCTGTTGCCGGTTAATTTGGTTTTCACATATCCAAAAACCAGCAGAAATAGTACCGTCATTATAGCAGAAATCAATAAACCTTCCCTGGGTGTTTTTGTAATAAAATAGCCAATCAGGGGTACCATCCCACCAACAATATAGGAAGCCCCGATATTGAATGCACTCCGGGAAGCGCGACGTGCATCTGGTTTCTCCATGCCCAGTTCAAACCGCATCATAAAATCTACCCACCTGGTTTTGTCCTGGCTCAGCTCCAGGGCAAGTTGGTTTTGCAAGCCGGGGCTTATGCCATAGGAACTGAAAACCTCCCTTACTTCCTGCTTTTCTTCTTCAGGCACGGTTTCAACTTCCAGCCGTTCCCGGATAAGTTCGGTCTGATAATGGTCAACTTCGGTGCGGCCCGCCAAATAGCCGCCCAATCCCATGGCAATGGAACCGGCAACCACTTCAGCTATTCCCGCAGTAATAACAATACTATTGCTGGCAACTGCACCGCTAAGCCCTGCCGCCAAAGCAAACGGGACAGTTAATCCATCTGACATGCCAATAACAATATCTTTGATCAGATCAGAGGAGGTGAAATGTTTTTCTTTATGCATACCACTAAGGTTTTGATCAGGATTAAAACGGATTTTATTTTTTACCTACATGTGTCAGAATATCGTTCATCATGTCTATCTGCTCCTTCTGTATTTCGAGTAGTTCCTGCTGTTGATCGATGATAAAATGATCCATTTTTTCGTGTAGCGTCCTGATTTCCAGCTCCGATTTAAGGTTAATCATATAATCCTTCTTGTTCCTTTCCCTGTCTTTTTCTTCCTGACGGTTTTGGCTCATCATAATAACCGGAGCCTGCAGCGCGGCCAGGCACGACAGAATTAAATTCAAAAGGATAAATGGGTACGGATCAAAACCTTTGTTTATAAGCCAGAATACGTTTAGTGAAATCCAAAGGAAAATAAAAATACCAAAAGAAATGATAAATTTCCAGCTTCCGCCAAAAGAGGCCACCTGGTCCGCTATCCTTTGACCTAAAGTAGCGGCTTGTATTTCATCACCGTCTATTTTATCTGTGAGGGTGGTGTTGCTAATAAGGGAAGTAAGAACTGTCTTCTCAAGTTCTGAGAGTTCTCCCATTTCATCTGACATATACGCTTTGATGTGATCCTCCCTGAAGGTTTTCAATTCGCTTTTTGATAAAAAACTATCGTGCGTAAAAGCTGGGTTGGCTTTTTGGATAAAATCCAGGATGGAGTGCCGGATGGTTGTAGCCGAAACTTTTTCCGAATCAGGAAATTCCTTGTGCGACAGATCACTTATAAAGGTTGCCATAATTAGTTTTTTTAGAAAACCCTTTCAGGTTCAATTTGTTTGTGAACGGCTAAACATTTGTAAGTTCTGGTAAGGAATAAGTGGCACTTATTATTAAAACGATAAATTTCAGTGAAGCGCAATTCAGAGTTACATCCTTAAAAATCTGAATTTGCTTTCTCTTTTCCAAGTGATGTGGGTTTTCATCATTAACCGCCCACATGTCTAATAAACCGGATTTTTGATTGAGAAACCACTTCACTTTCCCTAATCCCGCCTTCACCCTCCCATTTCACCCCTTCAGCATCTTCTTCTTTTAAAGGCTGGGCATGCCCACTACTTTTGCATTATAAATTTTCATCCATTTAAAAAACAAAAATCATGAAAACAAAAACATGTGCATTGGTCCTATTTCTTCTGATTACCGGGAGCAGTTTTGCCCAGGCAAGCGGTAAAAGATTTGGGTTTGAATTAAACGGTGGCGCTTCTTTGGCCACCCGGAAAGTTGAAGGCGTAAGCACACAAACAGGTGCCGGCTTCGAGGGATTATTTCACTATCGTTTTATGCCACATCTGGGCGCTTATGCCGGCTGGGGCTGGAATAAACTGCCTGCCAGGCATTCCTTTGCCGGTGATGATGTGTGTTTTGAAGAAACCGGATACGTGTTCGGACTGAATTTCAGCCATCCCATTGATGGTTCTGGTCTATCCTATTATGTGAGAGCGGCGGGACTTTACAACCACATAGAAACGGAAAATGCCGATGGCGATATCATCAATGATACCGGTCATGGTCTGGGCTTTCAATTGGCCGGCGGAATTGAAATCCCCCTGAATTCCAAATGGAACCTTACACCTGGCGTTAAGTTTAATTCGCTTTCACGCGAAACAACCTACGAGGGTACTACTAAGGAATTGGATTACCGGTACGTTTCAATCCGCATGGGTATTGTGAGGAAATTCTAATCGGATTCATTCAAATACGAACCAATTTCCCTGATTAGAATTAAAAAAACCAAAGTGATATGAAAACACTAAACTTCTTATTATGTCTGCTCTTCCTTCTTTGCTTGCGCGCGTTTCCGTTTAAGTCGGACACGTCCTAACGCGTGCCCTGTGCTTGCGCGCGTTTCCGCTTAAGTCGGACACGTCTCCCTGTGCTTGCGCGCGTTTCCTAACGCGTGCCTTGTGCTTGCGTGCGTTTCCGGTTAAGTCGGACACGTCCTAACGCGTGCCACACTAGGCCTGAAGTAATAATTGTAATTCCAAAATTTGAAAATCTTTGCTTGCGCGCGTTTCCGCATAAGTCCTGTGCTTGCGCGCGTTTCCTAACGCGTGCCTTGTGCTTGCGTGCGTTTCCGGTTAAGTCGGACACGTCCTAACGCGTGCCACACTAGGCCTGAAGTAATAATTGTCATTCCAAAATTTGAAAATCTAGAAAAATTTATAAAAATGAAACAATTCATCACCTTTCTCCTGCTAACCTTACTTTCGTTGATGTCCTGTGAAAAAGACCCTTACCTAAATTTCGGCTTCGATTGTGACTTTGATAAAAATTCATCGGGTTTGGTTATTGCCGATTTTTCAAGAAGCGAGAATACCGTATATTTGACTGGAATTATCAGCGTAAGCGAAGGACAACTGGAAGTAAACCTGAGCGGCCCTGACGGTGCGCCGGTTTATTCACGAACCCTGATTGCACCCATTGAAGTGCAAATAAATGAGATTTACGATGCCTGTCCCGGCTACTGGAAACTGAAATATAAAAGCAGGGGTGGCGCCGGAACCATTGACCTGCATTTATACAAATAATGAAATGATTGATTCGGCTCGTGCTTAATTTTTTTACCTGCCATGTGTTTTAAAAAAATCCACCGTTATTTCCCCTTCAGCAGGCTTTTTGCCCTGCTGTTGGGTTTAACGGTTATCATTGAGATAATTGTCATTACTTACAATCACCTCAGCGGTTACCATGTATTGTCCGGATGGCCAAATTTCTTTTTGCGCCTGCTGCTTGGTTCGGCATTCGGTTTGGTGGCCGCCTTCCTCATCGCTTATCCCGATCTGTATGTAATTCGATACCTGAACAGGGTGGCACCCTGGGGAAAGAAAATGTTTATGCGCCTGACGGTGCAGTTTGGCTTTGCCGTATTTATTGCCGTGCTGATATCGACATTAATTACACTTTTTGTCAACTGGATAAATCCATATGAAGAAGAATTCAAAGGGGTGCTGATATATAATGCCCTGATTTACAGCGTTGTTAACCTGCTGCTGATGTCGGTGCTCGAAGGCTGGATTTATTACAACGAAGACCGGCAAAGCAGGCAGGTGGCTGAAACCCTGCAGGAGGAGCTTTCACAGATCAGGTTTGAGGTGTTGAAGAGCCAGATCAATCCCCACTTCATGTTCAACAGCCTCAATGTGCTGTCGGGCCTCATCAATGTGGATGTGGCCAAAGCACAGTTGTTTATTGATGAGTTTTCACAGATATACCGCTATGTGCTCGAAACTATCGAACAGCCGGTGGTGCCGCTGAGCAAAGAGTTGGATTTTATGCGCTCTTATTTGTTTCTCCAGCAAATCAGATATGGCGAAAACCTTACTTTTACGGTGGATATTCCGGCTGAGCTGCTTCAAAGGGTGGTGCCTCCGCTTTCGCTGCAGGTGTTGCTCGAAAATGCCATAAAACACAACATCGTGAACGAGACTAAACCACTGAAAATTGAAATCTTTAGCGAAGGCGAAACCCTGGTGGTCAGAAATAACATTCAGGCGAAGATTTCAGGAACCTCCACCGGGCTGGGACTGAAAAACCTGAGCAAACGCTATGCACTGATCAGCACAAGCGAACCGTCGTTCAGGATAATAGACAACCACTATGTGGCTAAAATTCCTTTAATTAAAATTGATGCAGATGAACATACTGATCATTGAAGATGAAAGCTTCGCCGCCGACAAACTGGAAGCGATGATACATGAAACTGACCCCTCCATTCAGATTTTAGAGAAGTTAGGTTCCATAAAGGAATCGGTAAAATGGCTTACACAACATTCTGCGGATTTGATTTTTCTCGACATTCAACTGTCGGATGGCCTCAGCTTCAGCATTTTTGAGCAGGTTTCGGTGAATACGCCGGTTATCTTTACCACCGCCTACGATCAGTATGCCATAAAAGCCTTTGAGCTCAACAGCATTTCCTATTTGTTGAAACCTATCCGCAAAAGTGACCTGGCAGAGGCGCTCAAAAAGTTTAATACCCTGAAATCGGCTTACAGCATTGATTTTGAAGAGATACTGGCCCGGCTGCAAAACCGGGAACCCGAATATAAAAAGCGGTTTCTGATACAGATAGGGGATAAGATTAAAAAAGTTGAGGTGCCGGACATCGCCTACTTTTTTGTGTTGGAAAAGGGGGTTTACCTGCGGACTTTTCAGGGAAATACGGTTCCCGTAGAATTTACCCTCGATAAATTGGAGACCATGCTCAGCCCGGAGGTCTTTTTCCGGATCAATCGGAAATATATGGTGAATATCAACGCCATTTCAGCCATGTTGGCTTATTCCCGGTCCAGGGTAAAGATTGAGCTTACCCCTAAAGCGGATGATCCGTTTGAAACCATAGTAAGTATTGACCGCTCGGCGGATTTTAAGAAGTGGTTGAACAGGTAGGACGGGATTTTATTTCGCCCTTTCAGGGCTTAGGTGGATTCCTCGTCTTCTTCCGATGGACTTCGCTCATCGTTAAGCTATCTCGCCCTTTCAGGGCTAATTTTGGTTCTTCGTCTTCTTCCGATGGACTTCGCCCATCGTTATGGTATCTCGCACTTACAGGGGTGGATTAAAGTTAAGGTCATAAGTAATCACGCGCGTGTCACCCTGGAAGTGCGATACGCTCAAATCAAAGAAGTAAAAGTTCCATTGAGAAAATATTAACAAAAAAATGAAGATGTTTTTGAATATATTATTGGTTCTTGTTGGGCTACTTGCCTTGCTGTTCATTTATATACTGTTAAAGAGCCCGGGGAAAATTGAGCCTTTTCCCGATAAATCGGGAAAACTAACGGACAGCAATCTTTCTGAAAAAACTTTTGTAAGCATTGGTGGCGTCAAACAAGGAATGTTCATCAGAAGCCGGAATGTTGATCTTCCGGTATTGCTTTATGTTCATGGAGGACCGGCTTTCCCGAATTATTTTCTGTTTGACAAATACAAACCTGGACTCGAGGAGTATTTCACGGTTTGTTACTGGGAACAGCGTGGCGGCGGGCTTTCCTATTCTGCTGATGTAACGCTGCAAAGCATGAATTTCAATCAATTGGCTTCCGATGCGATTGAGGTTACGAACTATCTGCGCAGGCGATTCAAAAAAGAAAAAATTTATATTATGGCCCATTCAGGTGGAACGCCCATTGGATTGCTGGCTGTAAAAAAATCACCTGAATTGTTTCACGCATATATTGCCATGGCCCAGATTACCAATCAAAAAGAATCGGAAAGCATTGCCTATAACTATATGTTGGAGCAATTTCAAAATTCAGGAAATCAAAAAGCGGTGAATGCATTGAAAAAGTATCCGGTTGCTGAATCGGATTCAGCTATTGTCTCTTTTTATAAATCGCCGGGCCGTGACCAATTTATGCACAAACTTGGAATTGGAAGCATGCGCAACATGAGGTCTATTTTTTGGGGCGTATTCGTTCCGGTATGGACGTGCAAAGCATACACTTTCATGGAAAAAATTAACATCTGGAAATCCAAGTTTTCGTTTCTTCCTAAAACGGGCCTGATAACTGAACTTTTAGACAAAGATTTTACTTCAATCGTTCCAGTATTGGAGGTTCCTGTTTACTTTTTAAGCGGCAAATACGACTTAACCGTAAATGCCGGATTATCAAAAGATTATCTGAATAAACTGCAGGCGCCCCTCAAAGGATTTTATACTTTCAATAATTCAGCACATAGCCCTTTGTTTGAAGAGCCGCTACAGGTAAAGCAAGTATTGGAAAAAGATATTTTGAATGGCACCAATAATCTGGCTGACAAATAATTTATTTTACCATCACCATTCAGGTAACATTTCCACCATGGTGGCTTATTCTAGGATCGAGGATAAAGATTGAGCTTGCACCCAAAAGCGAATGATCCGTTTGAAACGATTGTGAGCATTGACCGCTCGGCGGATTTTAAGAAGTGGTTGAACAGGTAGGACGGGATTTTATTTCGCCCTTTCAGGGCTTAGGTGGATTCCTCGTCTTCTTCCGATGGACTTCGCCCATCGTTATGGTATCTCGCCCTTTCAGGGCTAATTTTGGTTCTTCGTCTTCTGATGGCTTGAACCCATCGTTAAGGTACCTCGCCCTTTCAGGGCTTAGGTGGATTCCTCGTCTTCTTCCGATGGACTTCGCCCATCGTTATGGTATTGCGCCCTTTCAGGGCTAATTTTGGTTCTTCGTCTTCTTCCGATGGACTTCGCCCATCGTTATGGTATCTCGCCCTTTCAGGGCTTAGGTGGATTCCTCGTCTTCTTCCGATGGACTTCGCCCATCGTTATGGTATCTCGCCCTTTCAGGGCTAATTTTGGTTCTTCGTCTTATTCCG
>Ga0265295_1006446_pt1 | contig 14196 bp, 12 predicted proteins | sample Munlansysbiofilm_FD_192503 | JGI IMG/M metagenome (GOLD analysis project Ga0265295, IMG submission 192503) | Leachate microbial communities from a municipal landfill in Southern Ontario, Canada - Methane capture system biofilm | ecosystem: Engineered > Solid waste > Landfill > Unclassified ... | reverse complement strand
ATTCTGTCTCCCATCGGTTACCATCTCTATTGTAAATCCAGAGATGTTCAACCTCCCCTAAGTCTAATGGCAGGTCTTGCTAAGTTACTGTCTATCGAGCATTCGTGATTTGGACCTGCCCCTACCACCGTATACACATAGCATGATTTACAATATGTATGAAAGATTTTAGCTGATTTATAAGGCGACGGTTCATCTTTTTCATATAGGAATTGCTGATTTGGCTCTATGCCTTCCCCGTTTTACCTAAAAATCCTTTATAATTCAAGCCCATAAGAAACAGGAGTAAACTCATGAAAATTTCGCTAACCGGTATTAAGCCGACTGGAAACATCCATATCGGCAACTATTTCGGCGCAATCAAGCCCGCCCTCGCACTGACCGAATCTTATTTCGGGCTCTATTTTGTCGCCGACCTGCACGCGCTTAACAGCAACCCCAGCCCAAAAGAATTGCAACAATTGATTTACGAAGTCGCTGCATCCTGGATTTCTTTTGGCCTCGATACCGAAAAAGCAATTTTCTTTCGCCAGTCAGATATTCACGAAATTCCGGAGTTGACCACCATCCTCTCCGCCGTCACGCCTAAGGGCTTGATGAACCGTGCCCATGCCTATAAAGCCATTCTCGATAAAAACCAGGAAGGCAACCACGATCCTGATTTTGGCGTCAACATGGGGCTCTACACCTATCCCATTCTGATGGCGGCTGACATCCTCTTATATAACTCGGATGTTGTGCCGGTTGGCATGGATCAAAAACAACATGTCGAAATTACCCGCGATATTGCCGACAACCTGAACCGGATTTACGGCAAAACGCTTAAAGTCCCCGAAGGCATCATCGCTGAAGACGTTCAGTCCATCCCCGGCATCGATGGGCGCAAGATGAGCAAAAGTTACAATAACACGCTCCCAATTTTTGCTGATGAAAAAGCTCTGCGCAAACAAGTGATGCGCATTGTGACCGACAGCACTCCGCCCGAAGCGCCCAAAAACCCCGACACCTGCAACCTCTTCCAAATTTTCAAACATTTTGGAACGGCTGAACGCGTTGAAGAAGTCCGTCAGGCATATTTGAACGGCGGTATGGGCTATGGAACGCTCAAACAAGAGCTTTTCGAAAGCATGCTAAAAACTTTCCAGCCTGCCCGCGAACGCTTTAACCATTTGATGGATAACAAATCTGAGCTTGACCAAATTCTCGATCAAGGTGCTGAAAAAGCGCGCGAATTAGCTCGTCCGGTGCTCGCACGGGTGCGAAAAGCGGTTGGCCTCGATAAATAATGACAATTCAAAACCAAGATACAGGCGGTTTGATAACCGATTCGCGTGAACGTGCAAAATTAAGCTCACGGGCAATTAATTTTGCGCTGATTGCCAACATCTTCTTAGCCTTGCTCAAAACGATTGTCGGTATTTTTAGCAAATCTGCCGCCCTTCTTGCTGACGGCATCAACTCAACTTCGGATGTGGTCTACAATATCGCCGTTGGTATTTTTGTGCGCTCGGCAGAAAAACCAGCCGACGATGAGCATCCCTATGGGCACAGCCAGTTTGAGAGCGTCGGAGCTTTGGTGGTCAGCGCTTTCATCATCACTGCTGCCTTTACGATTTTTTGGAACGCCATCTCAACTTTGGTTGATTATTTCCAAAACCCCGGAAGTTTCAGCCCAAGCCATCCAATTGCCCTTTTTGTCGCCCTCTTCACCATTTTACTCAAGCTGAGTCTCTACTTTTACACAAAAAAAGTCGGGGATAAAACGCATAATCCAACCATATTGGCAATGGCACTTGATCACCGGAACGACATCTTTTCATCCTTTGCCGTAGTTGCCGGCACCCTGGCAAGTCAATTTGGATTCTACTGGGCAGACCCACTGGCAGGGGCAATTGTGGCGGTTATCTTCCTCATTTCTGGGATTGAAATCCTGCGCGATTCCACCGATATCCTGATGGATACCGTCCCCGGGAAAACCCTCGACACCCGAATTCGCAATGCCCTCACAGATATTCCGGGACTGGAGAAAATCGATAACATTCAGGCACATCGTTTTGGGCAATATTTGGTAATCAACATTACGATAAGCGTCGATGGCGATATCACCGTCCGCCAAGGGCATGAAACTGCTAACGAGGTTGAAAAACATCTCCTCGAAAAGCTTGAATTCGTGCGCGCAGTCCACGTTCACTACCATCCCAAAACGGAATAAGCAGAGTATCAAGTCAAATGATGATGTTACTGAAGGTTCTTTAACACTCAATCTTGTTTTACATAACTCCGAGCTCATCTGGTAAAAGCATTCACACCACTATGTACGGACGGGGTCTATAGCACCCGATGCGAAGCGAGCGCTGTATCTCCGTCCGGGAAAACTCATCTGATCAAATCATTGGCGGACAGAGACACACAATTCTGTACGGACGGGGTTCACCTCCGTCCGGGAAAGCTCATCTGATAAAGCATTGGCGGACAGAGACGAGCCCTGTCCGTACTAATATTGTGTATTGTTCAATAGTATACATATCGCAATCATTAGGTGCTGATACCTAATAATTTAGCTAATTCACTTTTGCTTTCGCAACCCGAACAATTAAATCCGTGCCATATTCAAATTTGTTAGGATAAATCGTAAGATCGCCGTTTTCCTGTGCGAATTTTACCGGGACACTATTGTCAAGCCATTCCATAGCTGTGATTTTTTTGTCTATTCCGACAAAGCTAACCTTATTTTTATCATCGTTTGGAATAGCTACGTTTGCATCTCCTCCGGAGCATACGCCGAAAATAAAAATGAACATTTCCCCTGCATCATTGATAAAACAAAAATCGTCACTTCCATTACTATTTTTATAAAATCGGGTCTTATCTACGGCTTCTCCATAGAAATTATGCCAGGTAGCAAAGGATTCAAGAACCGCTCTGTCAATCAACCTTAATGATCCATCCCCTTTAGGGGAAACATTGAGTAAAAAATTAGCCCCATACTTAAGGGATGTCAGATAACTTCCCAACAAGTTGGACATACTTTTTGAGTTGATATCATTTTTTGCATAGCCCCAATGACTTTGAATGACTTCGCACATTTCTCCGGCAATTTTCGTGCCGTGCGCATCACTTATGGACTTATCGGGCCGGCCTCGTTCAAAAGTTACACAATCAATATCTTTATGTAGCAGTTCGCCACGAGCATCAAGCCCTGAATTATTTGTAATGATTGTATTGGGCTGATATTTTCGAATCATGGAATATAACTTATCAAGTTCCCAGACATCCCCTTTCTCTCTCCATGTACCATCAAACCAAAATCCAGCTACATCCCCATAATTTTTGCAAAGAACTTCGACCGATGCCCGCAAATACTGCAAATATTCACTCATATTCATCTCGCCCCGACCGGTAAACCAATCAAACATCGTGTGATAAAAAAATGGTTTAACATCATGCTTAGCGCAAGCATCCACAAACTCATAAACCAAATCTCTTTTACAAGCACTATGTGGCGCATCATAAGTGTTTATTCCCTTAGTGTCATATAGGGAAAATCCATCATGATGCCTTGTGGTTAAGACAAAATATTTTGCTCCCGCATTCTTTGCTTCTGAAATGAGTTTATTGGCGTCAAACTTCTCTGCGCTAAATCGCTTAGTAAGGGCTTCATATCCGGATTTATCTAAACGCAAGTCGTTTAATGCCCATTCGCCTTTTTCGAGCAGCGAATAAAGACCATAATGTGCGAACAAGCCAAATTTAAGCTCCGTAAAATGGCTAATTCTTTTTTCCTTATCGTTCATATCACATCCTCACTTAAATAATTTACGCAAGCATCGTTTCGCATATTTCGCCGTTGCTCGATAATTATAGCTTGTTCACTCTTAGACGAATAGAGGGCTGGGTTTCAGCCCGTCTGTACGGACAGGGCTTGACTCTGTCCGCCATTGCTTTGATCAGATGAGCTTTCCCGGACGGAGACACACCGCTCGCTTCGCATCGGGTGCTATAGACCCTGTCCGTACGGGGAATGGTATATTTCTAATAGCAAACAAATCGCAATCACGCAACGCTGACCCACAATCAGACCTAATGCGTAAGTTTGCAGATTTTAGTTTAAAGATTACAATTTTCAACAGACAGATTGCATGTGTAAACAGTTAACTAAAAACTGCTTCCCGCATCCTGTTATCATAATAAGCTAATACACAAATAGCCAAGGTCATAAGGAGATGATAATGAAAAATTTCGAGTTTTACAATCCCACAAGGATTATTTTCGGTAAAGACAAAATCGCCACTTTAAGCAAACAGATTCCCAGAAAGAAACGTGTTTTGATGCTCTATGGCGGTGGTTCAATCAAACAAAACGGCGTTTATGACCAGGTCATCGAAGCACTAAATAAGCATGAGGTTTTTGAATTCGGCGGTATCGAACCAAACCCGGATTATGCAACCCTGATGGAAGCAGTCCAGCTGGTCAGAAAAGAAGGAATAGATTTTCTCTTGGCAGTTGGCGGCGGTTCGGTCATTGACGGCGCAAAATTTATCTCTGTCGCTTCTCGCTATAATGGCAAAGACCCCTGGGATATCCTCGCCCACGGATTGGGACCTAACCTCAAAAGAGCCCTCCCGATAGGCGTTGTTCTGACATTGCCCGCAACCGGCAGCGAGATGAACAAAAACAGTGTTGTCTCAAACCGTCAGCTAGGTAAAAAATTCTCCTTTGCCTGCGACAAAGTCTTCCCACTTTTTTCTATTCTTGACCCAACCGTCACATTTTCGCTCCCTCAAAAGCAAATTCGCAACGGTCTGGTGGATGCCTATGTCCACGTTTTAGAACAATACCTAACCTACCCAACCGGTTCAGCCGTTCAGGATCGTCAGGCAGAAGCCCTGCTTTTGGCAATTCACGAAATTGCGCCTACTGCCTTGCAATCTGATCCGCCGGACTATAATGCCCGCGCAAACTTCATGTGGGTCTGCACCAACGCCCTCAATCATCTGATTGGTGTCGGCGTTCCGCAAGACTGGAGCACCCATGGGATTGGTCACACCTTGACCGCCCTCTATGAATTAGCCCATGCCGAGTCACTGGCTGTGGTTTTGCCTTGGTTGCTTCGCTATAAACTTGAGCAGAAATCTGAAAAACTGCTCCAATATGGCGAACGCGTTTTGGGAGTAAGTGGCGGCACAGAAGAAGAACGCATAGAGCGCACTATAGAAGCCTTGAGCGAATTTTTCCATTCGCTTGATATGCCCACTACGCTGACGGCTTACAAGCTCAACCCCAATTTGGTCGCCCATGAGGTTCAGGAACAACTGGTTGCTGAGGGTTTCTTGCGCGGCGAACACCGCGACGTCACCCCTGAAGATGTGGCTGAAATTTTGAGAATGAGTAAATAAATTTTTCGTAGCGAGTTAATGAATTCGTAGGGCGCGGTTGAAAGGGTTTTAATCATCTTGATAAATATGTCTAATCCCCTTTCAACCCGCCGTATAGATTTGTAAGGCGAGGTTGAAGATGTTTATGCCTTGGAAAATTTAAGGTAGAACCCCATCTTCAATATCACTCACTTCGCTCGGGTACGATGCCCGCCATCTCAAGCCTAAAGATTTAACCTATCATCCAATTGCCTTTGCAATCAAACTTTTTACATCCTTCTCAAGCTCTTCATTCCACTCAGTGATTGCATAAGAAGTAGGCCAAAGCGCCCCGTCATCCAACTTTGCCAAATCGCTGAAGCCTATTGTGCAATAGCGCGAGCCAAATTTTTCAGAGCCTTGGAAAAAGAACAAAACCTTGTCGTCTTTGGTCCAAGCCGGCATGCCATACCAAGTCCGACAGCCTAAAGCCGGAAAGTCATGCTTGACCAGCGCAAATATTGAACTGACAATTATCTGATCATCCGGGATTAATTCTTCAATTTTATCCAAAACGGCTTGCTCGTTCGCTTCTTTGTTCTTCGCCTGTTTCAATTCCTTAGCGCGTTCCTTCATTGCGCCTTTTTCAAAATCTGAAAAGCTATTATCTTTTTCTGAAATTTTTTTCATTCTAACATCCTCAAGCCAGCCAACTACGGCTGCTTGAGTCTTATTTTTGTCCAAAATCGCTAGGATATCAATTATCTGTCGAATATTTTTATGAATGGAACGGAAAAACCGCTTTAGCTTTTAAATAAATTTATTACAAGCGCACTTGCCAATTTTAGCAGCATCAAAAAATAGTAGAACCAATTGAATAAGAAAAAATATTCTTTTGCATAATGCTTCTTGTAAAACAAATAATAAGAACGGTGCCACTCAAATATGCTTCTCCAGGGTTTTACGCCCGAGCCGCCTTTGCCACCGTAGTGGATTATTTTGCTAATCGGCAGATAAACCACCTTCCAGCCAAGTTTTCCGGCCCGGATGCAATAGTCGCTGTCTTCTTGATAAGCAAAAAAGGTCTCGTCCAAATCCCCCACCGCTTGCCAGGTTTCCCGTCGAATAAACATGCAAGAACCGGAAACGGCTTTGACCTCAGCTATTTCATCTTCCGGCAACCAGGTCATTAAATAACCGTTCAGACGCTTGTTTTTCGGGAAGAGTTTCCCCAGACCGGTGAAATAACCAAAGACCTCCATAGGCCGTGGCTCCCCCCTTCGCGACTGCTTCTGAAAACTGCCGTCTGCATTCAAAATCTTCGGAATGCAAATTCCTACTTCAGGATGCATTTTCAGATAATCGAGCTGAGGGTTAAAACAATCTTCAATTAGCTTCGTGTCCGGATTGAGCAAGAGCAAAAAATCACCCTTCGCCAAATGAAGCATTTGATTATTTGGCTTGGTGAAACCCAAATTTTCTTCATTGCGAATCAGCTGAATCTCGGGATATTCCTCTTCAAGCATTTGCAAGCTGCCATCAGTCGAATTGTTATCTGCAACGATAATTTCATACTCACCCTTTGGCGGAAAAGTGCGAATCGAGTCCAGGCAATCCCGAAGATAGCTTTTTGAGTTATAGGTCGGGATACAAATCGAAAGTTCAATCATTTTCACTCACCTCAACTTCAACCGCAAGCTGTTCTTTTTTGTTCATCATTTGAAAATTTATGGCATGGGTCAGGTGTGCACCCCAAAAAATAATGATACCGGTTAGGTAAAGCCAGGTCATCAGGTAAATAATTGAAGACAAAGAGCCATAAACCACTTCATAATTCGCAAATCCGGCTGAAATCGCCCAGCCAAGCCCACGCGTTGCCAGCTCCCATAAAGCTGCTGCTATCAGGGCGCCAATCAGTTTTGCCCGGAACAGTACGTCAGCATGAAGTGGAACCCAACTATAGACCGTTAAAAAGAACAAGGATTTAACCAAAAAAGGCAATAACAAGCGTGCCCAGGCGTAAAGTCTTGTTTGCGTAAAACCAATTCCCCCAATTATGATTTTGTCCAAGTCAAAAAAGCCCTTGATGGTACTAATCAGCAGCGATGCAACAAATAGCAAAATCAACACCAAAACCATTAGAACTGCCATTGCCCGGTTTTGGAGAAAGCCAGGCTTGCGCCCCTCGGGAAAAGCCCGATTGACATTGCGAATCAGTTTATCAAAAACATTACTGGAGGACCAAATCAATGTGATCAAAGCTATAACGGTTACCGTCCCCCGCTGTTCAAGCACGCCATTGACTAAATTGTTGATAAATTCCGCCGAAACGGGAACAAGCTCGTGGAGAGCTTGTAAGACAATATCTTGAACCACATCAATGGAGACAAAGTTAGACCCGATTGAAATGATTGCGATCAAAACCGGAAAAATTGAGAAAAGTGCATAATATGAAAGCCCGGCTGCCGCTTCGGGACCGCGCATCAAGGTAAAATTTGTGGATGCATGACGAATAACACCAAGGCTTCCCCCACTGGCCTTGTTTACCCGATGGTAAAGCCGTCTCAACCGTTCGCGAAAGCTGTTTGCGTCCTTTTTCGGTTTATCTTCGGACTTTTGTTCCTTTTCTTCTGATGCACCCATAGGCAAATTATAAGCGATGAAAAGCGCTTAGAGCCAAATTGCGCCACCACGTTTTAGGATTGGGAAGCGCAATTACCAGCTTCAACTTCAAGCTCTTCTCCACTAAAGAGGTTCTTCAATTTCTCAGTCCGATTTGGGTTAACCAAACCACTCTGCAAAACAAAGCTTTCCGTTTGATCGGTTTTGCATGCGCTCAAAATGTTTCGTTCGCCATCCAACTGACGTTGGTAGATAAGCAAATCTTCATCCCAATACAAGATCTGAAAACTTCCCTGCGCCAGAACTTCACTATTTTTGCGCAATTCAATCAACCTTTGGTAAAAAGCCAGCAAATCAGCATCCCATCGGCTTTCATCCCAGGGGAAGCAATTGCGTTGTGCAAAGCCTTCTTCGTCTGCCAAACCAATTTCATCGCCATAATAAATGCAAGGAATGCCGGGGAAAGTAAATTGAACCATGATTGCCAGCCGAATCAGATCTTCATCTCCCTTTAATCTCGTTCGCAAGCGCTCCGTATCGTGACTGTCGAGCAAGTTGAACTGTTGTAAGGCAATTGTCCAGGGGATTGCCGCCAGATTCTCCTGCCAAGTCCTCACCAGCTGATCGCTGCCCAACGGTTTTTCGGAATGTAAAACGGCTTTATTGCCCAAGGCATGGATTTGAAAACCGCCCAGCCAATTGAGCAAAGGATCACTAAAACCGCTGTAATTCATCACGCCATCCCAGGCATCGCCTTGCAATTGCCCGGTTGCCTGGAAGAAATTTTCGCCCATCAAATAACTTTGGGGCTTGGTAGCTTTCACCGTCTTGCGAATAGCCGGTAAGACTTCGCCATCCAATTGTTGCTCATCCAAGCGCCCCAGCATGTTGCCAACATCCACCCGCCATCCGTCAATGTTATAGGGAGGCAAGATCCAGCTTGCAAAAACGCTCTTTTCATCCTCATACATTTCGCTACGCAGCTCGGGATCACTGTAATTCAATTTGGGCAAACTGCCAAAACCCATCCAGGAAACGTAATTGTCCGTCTCGTCAAAGAAATAGGAAGCTCGTTTTGGACTCGTCGGCTCTTGCTTAGCTTCAAGAAACCAAGGGTGCCTTGCTCCGCTGTGATTGGGAACAATATCCAAGATGAGCCTCATTTTACGCTCATCCAAAGCCCGACGCAGAGAAATCAGCGCTTCGTTGCCACCTAAAGTTTTGTCGACATTGCGAAAATCGACAACGTCATAGCGATGATTGGTGTAAGCGCTAAATATTGGGTTGAGGTAAAGTGCGTTCACTCCCAAGCGCTCTAAATAATCAAGATGCTGCTCAATCCCCTTCAGGTCGCCGCCATAGAAAGGAATCTTTGTTCGGCTCGCTTCGCCCGGCACTCCCCAGGGATACGTTTTTCGCAAAACGCCACCGGAGCCTTCAATTTCACCGTTTGGATCATTATTCGGATCGCCATTTGCAAAGCGGTCCGGGAAAATTTGATAAAAAACGGAATTGGACAACCAGCTAATCTCTTCTGTGTTTGCCAAAAGCAGAAAATCAAAAGGCGCAACAGGCATATAGCGGCTCGCGCCCAAAGCGTTCAACCACCAAATCCGCCCCTCAGTTTGAATCGCAAAACGATAGGGAACACGTGGCTCGTTTACCAGTAATTCACCTTCCCAAATGTTCATTCTGCCCTGTTTTTTGAGAAAACGCATAGAGGCTAATTGCTGCTCGCCATTAGGGATTGTCCGCAAAACAACCTGGTCAGGCTTGCCGACAGCCGGCAACTCCAGGCGAATTTTGACAATCTCGCCCAATTTTGGTCGCGGATTAGAAACATGATCTATCGTTCCCGTATGCAGAGCTTGTCTGATCCATTCCGGGACTTCTTCAGAAAATTGGGGTGTTTGCAGAATTTGAGACACAGCGACACTAAACCATTTAACGCTGCTGTGCTTGCTTTTCGATTGAATGCATCAAAAAGTAAGCACAGTTTTGTAAATTCTTATTCTTCATCCGTGAATTTTGTCCGGTATTCTGTCGGAACCGGCATCAGCCCATCCCAAACCACCTGACGGAATTCATCCGGTGAAGTGTTGCCTTCTGAATTAATCAACAAGACTTGCGAGTCCTCATTCAGACCCATCTCTTCGCGCAATTCCCGGGCTCCTTCATAATTCATCGTATACATCAAAGCGCCCAAGGAAACCGCACCGGATTCTCCGGAAACGATAAAAGGGTCACCGCTGAGGGGTGTGGAATAAACCCGCATTCCCTTGGCTGCTACATAATCCGGGCAGATTGCAAAATAATCAGCGCAATTATAGAGCGTTTCCCAGGCAAGCGGATTTGGATCACCACAAGCCAAGCCAGCCATGATTGTATCCAATTCACCTTTGACACTATGCGGCTTTCCATCACCTATGCGCAAGGATTCGTAAAGACAAGCCGCTTTGGTAGGCTCGACAACCATCGAAAGCGGAACGTTATCATCAAAAAGCATGGAATAATAACCAATCGCCGCCGCAGCCAGCGAACCAACGCCAGCCTGCACCAAAACATGCGTCGGCCGACTCAAGCCCATCCCCGTAAATTGCTCTTGTGCTTCAACAAACATAGTGGCATAACCCTGCATAATCCATTTCGGGATATCTTCGTAACCCTCCCAGGATGTATCAGAGATAATCTCCCAACCATTCTTTTTAGCATCAATGTTCGCCTGACGAACTGCATCGTCATAATTACCATCAACCACAACCACTTGCCCGCCCTGCCGTTCAATTCCGCGAATACGGTCTTTGGTTGTCAGCGAATGGACGTAAATAATTGCCGGGAAACCCATCATATGCGCCGCCCAGGCAACGCCTGTGCCATGGTTACCGTCTGTTGCGGTTGCGAAAACCGGGTGACCAAGTTTTTCACGATTCGCACCATTTAATTGAAGCAAATCCTTAAGTGAGACGCTCTCGTCAAAACCACCTCGTTCCAACAACCTGCGATAGATTGCGTAAGTACCGCCTAAAACTTTGAAGGAAGGCAAAGAAAGCCGGTTGGATTCGTCTTTTACATAAATTCCACCTAAACCCAAACGCCTGGCAAGTAAAGGCAAGCTTTTCAAAGGGCTCATATGATAGCCCGGAATTGAACTATGTACTTTCCGTACTTTCTGACCCAAACCTAGGGGGAAGAGCTCCGCCGCAAGTTGAGATTTAGGATTTTGTAAGGCGTGCTCATTAGCCAGCCATTGAATAGGAACTTCTGCCATACTTACCTCAATTATTAAACAAATTTCTATGATAATCTTATCACAAAGAGGTTGAGAGCTGTGAATGAATTTCCTGTTTCCGCTCATCTACAATGCTATAATTTATCTATGAAAACAGAAATCATCAAAGCTTATTATAAAGAACGCGGTCTCGCCTGGGCAGACCAAAAAAGCGCATTGCTCTTCTTTCTCTCCGAAGTTGGCGAGCTTGCCGAAGCTTGCCTTGCCATCGAACCGGTTGAATTCAGCCAGGAAGAAAAAGCCTTGCTGCAAAACTTTTCAGATTTAGGCTTGCAAGCAGACGAAATAGTCTCCCGAAAAGATGGTTGGATACGCAATAACGATCGCTTGCGTAAAGAAAACATCGCTCATGAAGCGGCTGATTGCAATATGATGCTTTCGGTATTTATGGAAGGCCACAATGGACAGTCTCCCGACGAGGCGCTATTAGAAAAAATGGAAGCAAAGTTGGGTTATTCGCTACTTGAGAAGTATCCGGATCTCAATGCTTGACAAACAAGCCTATAAAAACAAGAGGCTCGATTTACAATAATTCGCGATAAATTGCCAAGGCTCGTTCGGAATAGCAGCAGAAAATAATTCTTTCGATACTCTTTAACGAGTTCTGGATGCTCTTAACACTTTCGATGGCAACCACCGCAGATTTTTCCATCGGATAGCCATAAACACCGCTACTAATTGCCGGAAAGGCTATTGACTTCAAGCCATGCTCTTCTGCCAGCAATAAACTGTTTCGATAACAGGCTTCAAGCAACTCCGCTTCACCGTTTCCGCCGCCATGCCAAACCGGTCCGACCGCATGAATCACATGGCGGGCGGGCAAATTAAAACCTTCGGTGATTTTCGCTTCACCTGTTTCGCAACCATTCAAGATCCTACAGGCTTCCAACAACTGTGGACCGGCAGCCTTGTGAATTGCCCCATCAACTCCTCCTCCGCCCAAAAGCAAGCGATTCGCCGCATTCACAATTGCATCGACATCTAAAGTGGTGATATCTGCCAACATGGCGACCAATTCGGCCATAACAACCTTCTTTTTAAATCATTACAAATTGCTTTCGAGGGGTTGGAAACCCTCGCCAAGTGCCTCATTGGCATGTCCAACCACCATAAAGGCTTTTGGGTCAGTATCATGTACAAGCGTTTTCAGTCTAACAACTTCTCCGGGAGTCACAACGCAATAGAGAATCGGTTTATCATCGTTGGTATAACTGCCCTTAGCCTGGATAATCGTCGCCCCTCTGCCCAGTTCATCGCTAATCGCCGTGGCAACTTCTTGGGTTTTGTTAGTAACAATCATCGCCGAGCGAACTGAATTGGTACCCTGAGAAATCATATCAGCGGCAACCCCACTAAGATAAATCATAATTATGCCGTAAAGTGCCTTATCCCAAGAGAAAACGAAACCTGCCAAAATCACCGCTAAAGAATCGGTGAGCATATAGGATGTCGAAATCGACATGCCCAGGCGTTTATTCATGATTCGGCCTATAATGTCAGTGCCACCACTGGTGCCACGCCCCAAATAAACTAAACCCAAACCAACTCCAAGAAGAATGCCACCGAAGATTGTCGCCAAAAGGATATCGCCTGTGAAAGGTTGTGCATCAGACAATTGAAGCAAAAGGTCGGTAAAAACTGAATAGGAAACAACACAAAGAATTGTCCGAATTGCGAAACGAGGTCCTCCCAAATAGCGCCATCCCATAATAAAAAGAGGGATGTTTGCAATAATGGTCATTAAGCCGATGGGTAAACCGTAAAGATAATAAGCCAATTGAGCAAAACCACTAACACCACCGCTGACTAATTCGTTAGGAACCAAAAAAAATGCCAAAGCAAGCGCTTGGACAAAACCCCCGGCGATAATTAAAGCGAAGTCTTTCGCTGTTCGCCAGTTGAATTCCAATGCACTAAAAAAAGATTTGATTTTATTCATGCCAAAACCTCCAAAACAAAAAACGGCAAGCATGCCGTCAAGGGATTATAGCCTATCCCACCCCGTTTGGGGTGGGATAGTATGGACTTATTACAATTTAACGTTTGTTACGGATAATCGGGAGATAATACTTATTAGACAAAAGCCCAAAAGGAACCGAAACTCTTCCTTCGGCAACATTAGAATCTATATTCAGTGTTACTCCTCCCCAGGTCTCATTATGATCGCCGCAATATTGGAGAATTCGTTGGTAATCTATCCATACGCCATCGGATAAATACCTCAAGCCCCAAACCGTTTCATTAGGGCGAAATCCAGGCGTCGAATACCATTCCGCAATCCAGACCGCATCCGGCACTTTCGCTATAGTATGCATTTGGTTGTCTCTTAATACCCTTGCGTGGGCATAAAGACCCGACATGATACCGAGCTGAGCAAGCCGGGTCGTCCAGCCGTTCACATAAGCCCGCGCTGCCGCCGAACAGCTCGCACTATAGTCAAAATTCTCCAAATCCAGGTAGATCACTCCACCTTGACCGTTTGGATAAGTTAGCCCAAGCTCTTTCATTTTTGCTTGCGCTTGGTTTGCATTGTTGACCCCATACTGATAAGCCTGATCTACGTTATATGGGAAAAGATAACTACGTGTAGTACAGGGAGCTTGATGACCAACCCAGGTTGGGATAAGCTTCCAGCCTTGCTCCCCTATTTTTTTGACATAGGAAGCGTTAAGTGCTGTATTCGAACAGTAGCGAGAAATACCACCAATATACAAATTCACTGCCCGATAAGGACTTTTGCTATACCAAGTGTTCAACTGACTCAAAGTTGGCACATTGCAAATATCAAAGGCATGCCCTTTAAATTTTTCAACAATTGGTTGAGCTTGAACATCATTTTGGAGGAGATTATCTTCCGTAACTTCAAACTCGCTTTGAACTGTCTGCTGGAGAATTGTTACACCACCCGGCAAATTAAGCTTCTGCCAATCG
>Ga0265295_1006445_pt1 | contig 14199 bp, 7 predicted proteins | sample Munlansysbiofilm_FD_192503 | JGI IMG/M metagenome (GOLD analysis project Ga0265295, IMG submission 192503) | Leachate microbial communities from a municipal landfill in Southern Ontario, Canada - Methane capture system biofilm | ecosystem: Engineered > Solid waste > Landfill > Unclassified ... | reverse complement strand
ATAGCTACCGCCCGGGAAATCCGTTCGCCCAATACTCATTTCAAAGAGGGTGTCTCCGGAAATTAGAAATTTGTTTATATACAAACATATGCCCCCTTTAGTATGCCCAGGTGTATGAATAACTCTAATCTTATGCTTACCCATATTAATTACATTGCCATCTTTCAGTAAGATATCGGCTGTTGTAGTGGGTATGGGAGTACCCATATACTCACTGAGGTTTTTTTTGTTATCTGCCAACATAATTGCATCATCGGCATGGATAGCAACCGGACACTCAAAGATGTTTTTGAAGTAAGCTATGCCTCCAATGTGGTCTCCATGCCCATGGGTTATAACGATGCTATGTATCTTAAGTTGCTTTTCCCTGATTGTATCGGCAAGTTGTACCGATGGGGCAGAGGGATCAATCAAAATACCATCTAAGCTATTTTCATCCCACAACAACCAAGTATTAGTCTGATATACGGGCAACAGAATAAATGATTCAATTTTTATCATATCAAATACCTTATCCTAATCGAATGATATTCTAAATTTTCTTGCAGATTCGTAATCAATCTTTTGGCAAGCATATTCGTAGATTTGTTTATAATTATTCATAATTACAGTACCGCTTTTGGGTGCCTTGGGATGATAATACCAAAATATTCCCAATACTGTATCCAAAATGGAGGCGTCTAATTTTGTTGTGCTTACAATACCCAAGGGACCGGTATATTCTTTAGCCTTCAGATATATCTTTGCCCCCAGTTCTTCCAGTTTATCGTTCTCGTTTTCATCTCTTCCAATTATGAGCTTGGTTTTGGCATCAATGCGAAAATGCCTACCGTACTTAAGGAGTGCCATATTTAGAGTATCAAGTTGATTATGTTGCATAAGATCTTTAAGACGTAGCGAATAGTTTTTATCGGTAAGCAGACATCCTCCGGCAGGAGCAGGATATTCTAATATTTGCAGTTCTTTTGCTAATTCAAGCTGTCGATACCGACCGCGCCCTGAAAAATCAAGCATATCATTGCGATCAATCCAGTTCTCTATGATGGGTTTAGTATCTCTAAGTAATTTTTGGGATAGTGGCCTAACAATCAGATCCCGGTATCCGCTTAGTTTTGCCACTCTATTCATAGCATCCTTGCGTTGGCTCATTGGTCTTTGTCCTAAAACTTCTCCGGTTACAATATAATGTGCATCCAGTTCCTTCAACATATTTCCGGCAATACGAATCATTAGAGCATGACAATCAATGCAAGGATTCATGTTTTTGCCAAATATAGTGCCAGGCTCTTGCATCATTTCCAAGTGTTCTACCGATATATCCCTCACCACTAAATCTATATCATTTGCCCGAGCCGATTCAATTGCTCTTTCTATTGGCATATAAGGCGTAAGAAAGCAAAGCGGATAAATCCGATATCCGGCTTTTTGCATCCATTTAACGGCGAGAATGCTATCTAATCCACCGGAGAATAAGGCAATTGCTGCATAAGGAGACTTGAATTTCTTTATCATCTGAAACTAAGCATTTATAGCTAGGCTATCTGTCAAGGCTTTTGCCTTAGCTACGCCTTTCCATCACCCTTGTAGTTATAAAGAGTCAGTGAAATCTGCAATTCCGCACAACAAAATCTACAAATCGAGGGAATGTTTACGTAGTTATGTTTTAATAAACGATAGTTTTATTGCTATTTCACAACTATATTGTTAGTCTTTGAAGCGCCATTCTCATTTTTGGGAGGAGGAAGTTGAGATGGTTAGATTCTCTTGCCATAAAGGTCGCAGGTCATTTCATAAAAGCAAACCTTCTACATCCTTCCGGAGACATCCCACTAAACTCTCCCATTTTAAAAGTCAAACTTCTCAATACAATATAAATACATCTAAACTTTCGCCGAATTGCCAAATAGATTATTCTTGTAGGAAAAATTCTAATGGGCTTGTGCTTTTCTCATTATGTTTTAACTTATACTTAGGCATGCATAGAGTAGAGATTCTGGTATCCACACAGGAGTATCTCTGCTTGAAGTATGCCTAAAAATAGCTTTATGCAATAGTCAATGGTCTGGCGATTTGCATAAAACAAGATAATCTACCGCACTAGTTATTAGGATATTTTCCAGCAACCTAGATGCTATCGAATTACAGTTAACTTCTTTACTATGCTGGTGTTTGCCGTTTTTAGCCTGTAAAGATAAATCCCAGAGCTAAGATTATTGCTATTGAAATCATGGGTTTGGATTCCATAAAAAACAGGATATGTAGCCAAGAGTTGTCCTCGCACATTAAACAGTTCCAAGGTTGCAGATTCATTTACTGATAAGTGTGTTTTTACTTTAACTATTGATCCTTTGATAACTGGATTGGGTATAGCATTATGCAAATAAGCACTGCTTACAAACTCTGGTATAAGTTCATCTTCTACTGAGATTCCAGCTAAAGATAGTTTGGCCACAAAGATGTCAAATCCACCACTTGTAGGCAGTTCAAATTCTCCAAAACTTGACGTTCCGGAAAAAGTACCATGAACGTATATTCTATTTTCTTCGCCTAATGCGATTCCTCCGGCAAAATCATTAGCGCCACTTCCGGCGCTATCTGCCCATATCCATTCTCCGGAAGAGTCTATACCTGCGATGAAGATGTCCCATATACCACTAGATGATAACTCTAAGCTGCCTAAATCTATAGTATTTTGGAAATTTCCCGAAACATAGACAGCACTGTTATTGTCTATAACTACACTATTGCCTGAATCTGTACCAAAGCCTCCAGCTCGAGTTGCCCAAAGCCAATTGCCCAAAGAATCTAAAGCAGCAATAAATGCATCTCGATTATTAGAACTAGTTATCTCGATATCCCCAAATACTCCCGTGGAGTAGAATTCACCTGTTATGCAACAAACACCGCTGCTATTTACATCAATATCAAATACATCGTCATCATAAGAACTTCCACCGCAGTTAAGTGCCCAAAGCCAATTTCCTAAAGCATCAAGTTTGGCAACAAACACATCGTTTTGCCCATTACTGGATAAGCTCAGTTCCCCAAAAGTACCCATATTGCGGAATGTGCCACTCAAATATACATTTCCATTGTGATCTGTTGCAACGGCTTTTCCTTTATCAAGATTGGTTCCGCCGGCTCTTTGCACCCATTGCCAAATCCCATCGCTGCCTATCTGAGCAAGGAATATGTCAGTGTATCCAAAAGGACTAATCTGGTGTTCACCGAATGTTGCCGTATCATAAATATATCCAGTAACGTAACAAGTTCCATCAGACAAAGCAGTTAACGAATAACCGTAATCCTCTCCAGTGCTTCCCGCTCCGGATGCCCATAACCAATTTCCTGAATTATCAAGTTTTGCAACAAATATATCTTTATTGCCTTCAGAACCTATTTCAATTTCACCAAAATTTGCTGTATTGGAAAAGGTTCCTGTGATGTAGATATTACTTGATGCATCTAATGCAATACCCCAAGGCTCATCAGATCCACTGCCGCCTGCTCTCTGCGCCCAAATCCAATTGCCATTAGAATCTAATTTTCCTACGTAGATATCTGTATTACCAGCACTTGTAACAGTTTGTTCTGAAAATACTGTAATTGATTCAAAACTGCCCGCAACGTATTGATTACCATCTGAATCAACACTTAGGCAACGTGCAATTTGACCACCTGAACCAGAAGCGGAACTTACCCAAAGCCAATCGGGACTGGTTTGAGCAAATATCATACAGACTATCTCCAAAAAAAGAATCAAAAAACAATGCGTCTAAACAAATCTTTCATTTTTCCTCCATGCCGAATTGATTATATGCAAAATATGATTACGTGCGAATAGATGTCAAGGGAAAAACCTTCTCATTACCTCATAATGGAGGTCAATATAATATTGTCAATAAATACACAAAAATTTTGTTATGTGACGCATTTCTATTAATGACATTTCTCTAAATAGCGCTATACTATGCGTTATAGCTATGCCAAGCAATAATAACCAGCTCTATTTATGATTACATCGATAATGAGAAGAAGAATACTGAGTTGATCTGACCACAAAGTGCCTTATTGACGTTTAACGATTCTTATCAAATTTCTCAATTGTGATGTGGAAAAATTGCAACATTACTCTAGCATTTTTTTTCGTATGGTAATAAAGCAATAATCAGTTTTGGATATCCGACATAGGATTGAGTGTAAGAATATACAGACCTATAAAGTCAATTGATCGATAACAAAATTTGGGAACTATGTTCATTAAGGCATTTACATAATTATTCAGTAATGATCAATGGTAAGCTTATAGAATAGTATAACCAAGGAACAACTAACTCTATGAGCTAGTTGCGCATCCATATATAGCAGGTATTTATGCACGAGATCTTGGTTTAGGGGGTTTTTTCTAATCGTAACTAAGCCTCCCACTCCAATTTTGTAGTATGGGAGCTTACCCTGTGCCCAGATTACTCAACGATAACTCCATACGAAATTTACATAAAAAACAAGAATTGAGATACTCTTTTTCTTGACAGTAGCGGGCATTTTTTAAGTTTATATCCATAAATGGCATTTAGTGGATTACTAAATTCTAACATTTTCTCAAACAAGGAGTTCGATACATGAGGCAATTCCGTATTGAGGAGCATCCAATATTGGATGTGCCTAGCCTGGACCTGGTAAGCTTCTATTTTAACAAAGAGAAACTAAAGGCCCGAAAAGGGGAGATGATATCTTCTGCATTAATAGCAAATGGCATTAATGTGTTTGGTCACCATCACAAAGATGGTAGTGCGCAAGGGATATTTTGTGCCAACGGGCAATGCGCAAAATGTATGGTTATCGCCAACGGTGTAGCCGTGAAATCCTGCATGACGCCAGTATCTGAGAACATGGTTGTTCAAAGTGCCGAAGGCTTACCACAATTAACTGAAGAAGTAGAACCGATAGAGTTTAAGCCAATCGAAGAAATATCTTGTGAAGTTCTAATAATTGGTGGTGGTCCGGCAGGTCTTTCAGCGGCAACTGAACTTGGCAAACACAATATTGATACTTTACTGATAGACGATAAAAATGCCCTAGGAGGAAAACTTGTTCTGCAAACACATAAGTTTTTTGGTTCAGAAGAGGATAGCAGAGCGGGTACCAGAGGGCATAATATTGGGCAGATTCTAGCAGAAAGGGTTAGCAGCTTGCCAAGCGTAAAAACATGGGTAAACAGCACCGCCTTGTTTGTATTTAGTGATAAAAAAGTAGGTATAATTAAGGATGGGACATACAAATTGGTCAATCCCCAGAGAATTCTTAATGCTGCCGGTGCACGTGAGAAATTTTTACGATTTCCCGGAAATAAGCTAGCGCGCATCTATGGAGCGGGAGCTTTTCAGACCTTGGTGAACAGAGATCTTGTGCGCCCAACTCAGAGATTATTTATTGTAGGGGGAGGAAATGTAGGGCTTATAGCAGGGTATCATGCCTTGCAAGCAGGTATAGAGGTAGTAGGCTTAGCTGAGGCTTTGCCTATGTGTGGAGGTTATAAGGTTCATGCTGACAAACTGCGAAGATTTGGTGTGCCGATTTTCACTTCACATTCAATCTTGTGTGCAAATGGCGAAGAGACAGTGGAAAGCATAACTATTACCCAAGTTGATTCGCATTTTAAGGCAATTGAAGGTAGCGAGAAGACCTTTGCTTGCGATACAATACTAATTGCTGTTGGCTTAGATTCTCTTTCGGAATTCACGATAGAAGCTAAACAGGCGGGTATTCCTGTAGATTCTGCTGGAGATGCTCTGGAAATAGCAGAAGCGAGCTCAGCAATGTTTAATGGTAGAATTGCAGGTTTGAGAATAGCTAAAGCAATTAAGGGAGATTCGATTGAAGATATTCCTCAAAGCTGGTATACTAAGGCTGAAGTGCTCAAGGCTCATCCAGGTCAAATTAAAGATTATCAGCAAATAACTCAAGATAGTGGAGTAATGCCAATCATCCATTGTTTACAGGAAATTCCCTGCAATCCTTGTACTACCGTGTGCCCCACCAATTCTATTCAAACAGAAGATGGAAGTCTTTTGGCTGTACCCCGCTACACGGGATCTTGCATTGGTTGCGGAAAATGTCTGTTGATATGTCCGGGTTTAGCCATTACCTTAGTCGATTACCGCAAAGACCCTCAATACCCTATTGTGACAATTCCTTATGAGATAATGAATAAATCTATTGAGGTAGGAGACAAGAGGATGCTCACCGATATAGACGCAAATGAATTGGGATATTTTGAAATTGTATCGATAAATGAATTTAAACAACAACACACTTGCCTTGTTCGTTTCCAAGTTCCGGCTAATATTGCCCGCAAGATTGCCGGATTTAGGGTTCAGGATTCTGCCGTAAGTGAAGCGTTGCCCCAAGCGATAATTCCAGATAGAATGGCAAATGACGCTATGATTTGCCTTTGTGAGCGCGTTACAGTTGCAGATGTTAGAGCGCTTATCAGAAAGGGAATTACCGATCTAAATCAGATTAAAGCAATTACCAGAGCGGGCATGGGACCATGTGGAGCAAAAACCTGTGAAGTATTAATCAAATCTCTACTAAGAGAAGAAGGAATTGCCATATCCGAGATAGTCCCCAATACAAAACGTCCTATCTTTGTAGAAGTGCCATTGGGAACTTTTCCTTCCGGAGGTAAAAAATGATTTACGATTGCATTGTAATTGGAGCCGGTTCCATTGGACAACCAACTGCATTGAATCTTGCGGAAAATGGTTTGAAAGTATTAATAATAGAAGGCGAACACGGTCCCGGTCAACAAAATAATAAGAAAGCTATTGGGGGCATCAGAGCTACTCATTCAGATTATGGCAAGATATCAGTATGTCAGCGCTCGATTGAAATATTAAAAAACTGGAAAACAGAACGGGGTGAAGATATCGGTTGGCTTAGTAATGGTTATTCTTACCCTGCCTATAGAGCAGAAGATGCCAATGCTCTTCAGGATCTGATGAAAATTCAGCATTCATACGGATTGAATATTGAATGGCTAAATGCTCAAGATTACGCAGAATTAGTGCCCGGTATTTCAAGAGAGGGATTGTTGGGCAGCACATATTCACCTGAAGATGGTAGCTGCTCTCCTCTGCTGTTAACAAATGCTTATTATTTCCATGCCCTCAATGCAAAAGTAGATTTTCATTTTCAAGAAAGGGTTACAGAGTTAAGGCTTAAAGGCAATAGTGTTTGTGAAGTGATAACCAATAAAGAGAAATACAAAGTTGGGACAGTAATTAATGCAGCAGGCAATTATGCTCGCGAGATAGGAGCCATGGTACACGAAGATATTAAAGTATTTCCTGATAATCACGAAGCAGGTATCACCGAACCGGTAGCACGATTCTTTGAACCCATGGTGATAGATATGCGTAAAGCTCCCGGCAGTGCAAATTTCTATTTCTATCAGAATAATGAAGGTCAAGTTGTGTTCTGTATTACTCCAGATCCACCAATTTTAGGGATAGATAATCGCTCAACTTCAGAGTTCTTGCCCATGTGTAGTAAGCGAATGCTTGAAATCTATCCTCGGTTAAGAAATCTTAAAGTAAGACGTACATGGCGTGGTCAGTACCCTATGACTCCAGATGGCTTTCCTATTGTGGGTAGAAGTGTTAATGCACAAAACTTGATACATGCAGTTGGAATGTGTGGACAGGGATTCATGCTTGGCCCTGGCATGGGTGAACTGATAGGCAGAATGTGCTTAGATAGTATAAATGAAGATGATATGCAGGTATTGAAGAGCTTTGATCCTCAGCGAGATTTCAGTGCAGAGGAGGCATTCAAATAAAGCCATTGACAGGATGATTACAATTTGATCAACTGACACAAACAACATAAATGGAGAAATTTCATGCCAAAATATAAAGCGCTTGTGCTATTCTTAATTCTGGGTTTTTCATTTACCCACAAATTAATTGCGCAGACCTCATCACCCAACAATATAGAACGATATGCATATCAATACATAATAGAATTATACGATCGAGGTGAAAGTGGCAGGCTAATCAATGAAATCAATTCCTTTCAGGCAAGATACCCTCAAAGTATCTATAGAAACCATTTGCGCTTTATTAGTGCTAATCTTCAATATGAAGAAGAAGATTTCATAGCAGCTTTAAGGATTTATGATGACCTTCTAAAAGAAGATATAGATTTGCACTTAAGACACAATGTGTATCTTTATAGGGCTCTTAACTTGATAGGGATGCAAAGCTTTACAGATGCGATGAATCAGCTCCAAGTTTTAGAATCGGAAACAAAAGATAGTTTTCTCTTGGCCCAAGCAAATCTTTACAAGGGTAAACTATACAAAGAATTAGGTCAGTACTATAGTGCCATGCAAGCCTATCAAAATGCTTTAAAGCTAAACCCTGATCCAGATATAGAATATGAATATTTTGAAGTTCTGGTTAAGCTTGGCAAAGAAACTGAGGCAGAACAATTATTAGAGGGAGTAAATCCCCAAAGCCACGTATATTCTGCTAGTCATACTATTTGGGCCAAGTATCTATTGGATAATAACCGTTTTATGGATTTTGATGAACATTTGGCGGGTATTCCTGAGTTATGGAATGAACCAAACATAGAGCTTTTACGCATACGCAAGGAAATTTCGGTACAGAACTTCATCAAGGCTCAAAACATTTTGGTTTCTAGCAATAATGAACATGAAGATTTTCTTTATTATAAAGCAATTATATCGATACAGAATAAGCAGATAAGTGAAGCAGATTCTATATTAACCGAGTTGGTAGCATCTGCCAGAGCTGAGATCAAAGTGCTTAGCTATCTTGAGCGGCTTAAGCTCCTATTCAAATCTGAGCCCACATCGGCGACCCTTCAGCTTGCTGAATTTATTAATAATAAGTCGAATAGTCTTCTCAAAGCAGAGCAGTTATTCACAATGGGCTTTTTTGCATATCAGAAAAAGGATTATTCTGAGGCACTGAAGTATTTTGCTTCTGCGAGGGCTGAAACCGATAATCGTTTAATTATGGCAGATATCGATTTGATGGTGGCAATGTCTTGGTTAAAAGCGCGCGATTCCAGTATGTCTCTAAATGCTTTCAATCACTATCTTAACATCTATCCCACTGGGAAAGATAGAGATACTGCCCTATATTATCTGGGATATTTGTATCACGAAAAGAAAGATTATCCCCTGGCTTCAGCGGCATTTCGCCAACTAATAGATATATATCCGGCATCTACTCATGTTCCTTCTGCAGAGTTTTATCTTGCAGAGATAGATTACTTCATGGCGAATTACCATCAGGCATTAGATGCTTTTTTGGAAATTGTTAAAGCTGAGCCAGAAAACTCAGAGGCAATTTTACGCATTGCTCAAACTTATTATTATCTGGGACGTTACAATGACGTTGAACCCTGGCTGGCAAGATTGGCGCCTAGTTACGATTCATTGATTTTAGAGGGGCATATCCACTTTATTCGCAAAGAATATGATGCAGCTTTGCAGAGTTTCCAGAAAGCTGAAAATGGCACGGATGACTCGTTAAAAATTAGCGAAGCAAAAAGCTATAGAGCTCTTTGTTTGTATCAACAAAAGCGCTTTAGTGAAGCTACAACGCTTTATATGGAGTTATATGAAGGTGAGGAGAGTGCAGATACCTACTTATACTTGGGTGCTAAATCTGCTTATTCGGCAGGTGATTATCATTTGGCATTAGATCTCTTCGACCAATTTTTGAAAACCTATCCGAATTCGCAGTACTTTTTGCCAGTCTTGGCCGATGTAGCGAACAGCTATTTCAATATGGGTAACTTTAACCAAGCCATTCAAGATTATCTGAATATATTGAATAGATTTCGTAATACCAAAAGTTTTGGCCCTACAGATCAGGCTCTTCTGCGAGAAGTATTTACTGGACTGGATCTTTCTTTAGGCAGAGTAGAAAGAATTGGTATCATCGATGAAGTATCTGCTATGATCGATACTTTCGAAAGCCAATTTATTCGTTTTGAGCTAAGCTATTTGCTTACCAAGCAATATGTAGAATTGGATGAGTGGGACAGTGTTCTAGAACAAGCTGAAGGCTTACGGCAGGATTTTCCTGAGTATAAACGTAATGATGTAGAACTTCTCATGGCTGAAAGCTTAATCCACCTAAACGAATATAACCGGGCAGATTCGCTCTTAAGCACGCTATATTCAGATACACTGGATCTTCAAGCTTTAGTTGCATGGGCAGACGTGGATGTTTTGCTGCAAAACTACGACGATGCCATAATGAAATTCCGCGATGCGTTCAAAGCTCAACCCAGTCCGGAACTGTGGTATAAAGCTCTTAATGCTTCCGTAGCTGCAAATTACATGGAATTTGAAGAGATTTGGGCAGAAGGGGAAAGCTTTGTATTGCAAATTCCTGCAGCCAGGCTGATACTCTTGGACTATCTAGTATACACTCAAGCTTATAACGATGCAAATGAACTGGCAGATTCAATAATTAATGAAAGCCTAAATTCCCACGATCATGCTTTAGCTTTTTTGCAAAAGGCGATAATTCTACATAACGAAGATCAATACTTGGATGCTATAGATGAGTTGCAGAAGATACTACTTCTGTTTTCAGATTTCAAAGATATTCAAAATCTTGCTGCTTATTATGAGGTGCTATCTTATCTCAAATCCGGTGCCCAAGAAGAAGCGAAACTATTGCTTTGGGATTATACTCCAATGCTATCCGAAAAACACCTATCTGAACTTGATGAACTTTTGCAGGAGGTGGTAGAGTGAAAAAGCTTATCATAATCCTGATAGTAGTATTGTTTTCTAAGCTTTGGGCGCAGATCCAGGTTTTGCCAGATCTAGAAGTTAGCGGAGAGAGCCAAGTAAAGATATTCCTTTATAAAAAAGCTTTGCCATACAGCCAAGAAAGCTCTTCACAAGATAGTTTGCGAGCATTTGTACCCCAGTCTCTCCCGTCATCTATTCCTTATCCCGAGTTGGAAGTGAAACACCCTTTTCAACATTATGTATATGCCGCAGCCAATAGTCGTATGGGATTGGATTCCGAATACAAGTTTATGCCCAATAGTAAGAATCTATCATTTGCAGGTTTAGGATTGTCTTTACGAGCCCCCAAAGGGAACCTTCTCTCCAATCACTTTCTTGCATATGGAGCTTATAGATTAGATTCAGGTGAAGATCTTGCTCTATACATAAAGCATTATAATGCTGATGGAAGTGGGATCGAAAGCGATTTTAGTTCTGCATCATTTTTTGTATATAAAGATCATATACCCGTAAAATACTTTGACATAAATAAAATGTCCAACGAATTTGTTGCTTTATATAAAGATCAAGAGAATCGTGGTTTAACCAATGAACACAGCAGCTTAGGCTTTAAACACCAAAGTGAGCTGAGTTTTCATAAAATTGATATTGGGAGCAGAATTAATGCAGTGGAAGGCAGATGCAGTTGGCAAATATATGCTGCTCCAGAAATTGAATTTTTCGATAAGATTAGCATGAATTTTATGTACGATTGCTTTCGCTTTATGCCTGCTTTGGGATTCAATTGGCGATATATAACTGATTTCGATCAGCAGTTTAGTATTACAAACGATCCCATTATCAATATCAATAGCTATGCCGAAGGATTGGAAAAATATCGATGGCTATTCTATAATACAAAACCATTACATAGCATGGTACCAATTAATCTCTGTATTCGGCTGGAAGATTTTATGCCTCTCAACAATAAGTCTTTTATCCGTAGTTTTGCTATTCAGAACCACACACAATTTCGCTATGATGATATGCTTCTTAGAGATAGTTTCAATACGGATATACCTGTAGCTTATTACGAAAACGTTTTCTTGAATTCTACCGGCATCGACGCCGGTTTTGGGCAGGGTAAATTTGAGTATGACCAATCGCTTAGTATTAATCTGTCATACCGTAGCCAACAGAACTGGATTCGTAAAGCATACGAACCGCTTGTAAAGGCACAATCTGCAATTAGATACAAAGCATTTCCATATACAATAGAGCTTTCTTTGGATCAGCATTATTTTTCGCTAGATCATCATCAAAAAGCCTTGTCAGAGGTATTTGATTTAAGTATAAAGGGGAACTACGAATTCGACAAGTACAGTAATGTATTTATTCAAGTGGCCAACATGCTTAATTCTAAGATAGTGTTATTCGATAGCCTGCCTCGTATGGGCGTAACACTGCATGCCGGGATTTCCCACCGGTTTTAGGCGGAATTTTTGAATTCATTTCGCTACTATTTACGCTGTTTGCTTAAGGCTATGTGTTCAGAATACAATGGAATTCAGGTTTTTTTGTATCCCGGAACGATATTCTACTGGTTATCTGGTAGCGGCCTAGTGTGGTCTTTTACGTCCTTGTTAAGCATGAGAATTCACTTTTTACCCTTAGTGTTTTTCACTGTTCTATTTGCCTATGTGTGTTTCATGGTACTCAAGATTTATACTGGTGTATTTGTAGGTCCTCATAAACTACAAATGGAAAGGCTTTCATATTTTTTCGAGTTGGTTATTGGGCTTCATTATGCCTTATTTGTTGCTATTATTATCCTTATGGTGTTTTATGTTCTTAGCAAATTTCTAGCCTATTATTATGGCATTGAGTTACCTATTAAAGAAGCTATATGGTTTGTATTTAGAGCATTTACCATTATTCTGATTTTGTATCATTATCTAAAAACCATTTGGATTAGACCATTACAAAAGGCTAGTATCAATATAAAGAGAAGTGAGCGTTACTGTTTGGCATGGATTGCGCGATACCCTTGGGCTGCAATAAAATTCACAGGAATTGCAACCATTCTTATGCTGGCAGCAGTTCGTTTGTACCTTATCGTAATTGTACTATTTCTAAGCCCTACTTTAGTTTATTTGCAAGGAATTACAGGCTTAAAGCTAAATATCGAGCTTTTGCCAGTTACTGGAATGGCAAGTGTATTTTATAATGTATTTATGCTCTTTGCGGCCTTTATGCTCTCAAATTTGATCTTTTATCCCATAATTTTACTTAGTAATGCCCTAAGCGAAAGAATCAATCCCATTAGTTTTAAGCAGGTGCAACATGCCCAAGGCTAGAGCTAAAGCTTCACGTTCTACTAAACGAAAGACCAAAATAAATAAAAGAAGAAATCCCCGTTTAGGTTTATATTTACTAGCAGGAATAGCAACCGTACTGATTATGTGGGGTTTAATTCGAGAGCCTATTCCTGCGCCCAAAGTTTTAGAACAAATGGTTGTGCAAGAAATTAAAGAGCGAACCACAAAACCAGTTAAATCGAAGATCAATGATCAAGCTACTACTACCAAAACATCCACCAAGAAGCAAGATTCTTCTACAATAGAGCAAAGCAAACATAACCAACCAGCTCCAGTTAAAGAGAGCCCAACAAAAAAATCAGTAATGGAAACTCCTAAAAAAGGCGAATCTGAGCTTGACTTAGTGGTAAGAAATGCATCATTAAAACTTGGCGTGCCGGAATCCTCTTTGCGCCGCAGTAAAAAGGATGCCCTGGTAAGATTTCAGATTCCAATCGATAGGTCTAAGATGGATCTTACTTACGCAAACATGATTTATAAAGGTGAGATGGAACTTGCCGGAGCAGCTTTTGTAAAAGGATCCGATAGTAGAACCAAACAAACCATTTCTTTTAAGCATAAGAACTTGAACGAAACCTACGAGCTAAATCTGTATTACGACACGTCAGTTTATAAAAGTAAAGTAAATCCTCAAACCATAACCATTGTAGTGGACGACTTTGGTGCGATAGGTGGAAGCTTACTTGATGGATTCTTTAGCCTAGATAAGGAAATATGCTTTGCAATATTTCCTAATGAGGCTAATAGCGTTAGCACAATGGAAAGAGCTTCATTACAAGGAAGAAACACCATTATTCACGTGCCCATGGAACCAATTGGATACCCAAGAGTTAATCCAGGTAAAAACGCTATTCTCGTGCAGCATAGCGAAGATCGAATAGATAAAATTCTTAGCCAGTTCATTAGTGATATGCCCCGATGTATTGGTATTAATAACCATATGGGCAGCCTGGCTACAAGCGATGTAGATGTAATGCAAGCAGTTATGAATACATTAAAAAAGCATGATAAACTCTTTTTAGATAGCCGTAC
>Ga0265295_1006444_pt1 | contig 14200 bp, 10 predicted proteins | sample Munlansysbiofilm_FD_192503 | JGI IMG/M metagenome (GOLD analysis project Ga0265295, IMG submission 192503) | Leachate microbial communities from a municipal landfill in Southern Ontario, Canada - Methane capture system biofilm | ecosystem: Engineered > Solid waste > Landfill > Unclassified ... | reverse complement strand
GTGGAGTACGACCTCTCCAGCCGCGAGGTGTTGCGCCTGCTCGGCGTGGAACTGACGGAAATCCCGGATTGGACCTGCTGCGGCGCGAGCGCCGTGGAGCCCGTGAGCCGCCTGCTGACCCTGGCCCTGCCAGCCCGCAATCTGGCCCTGGCCGAGCGCGAGGCTCCGGACGCGGACATGCTCGTGCCGTGCAGCGCCTGCTACCTGAACCACATGCGCGTGGAGCGGGAATGCGAGGCGGACCGCAAACTCGCGGCCAGGGTCAACGAGGCCCTCTCCGCCGAGGGACTGAGCCGCTCAGGCACGGTGCGGGTCCGCCACCTCCTGGACGTGCTCGCCCGGGACGTGGGCCCGGAGCGGGTGGGCCAGGCCGTGGTCCGCCGCCTGGAGGGGCTGACCGTGGCGCCTTATTACGGCTGTCAGGTGCTGCGGCCCTATCCGCTGTTCGACGATCCGGAGCGTCCGGCCTCGATGGAGCCCCTGCTCAAGGCCTTGGGGGTCGAGGTCTTGGACTGGGACATGGGCGGCCGCTGCTGTGGAGCCTCGCTCATGGCCACCAAGCGCGCGGCGGCACTGGCCCTGGTGTCCGCCATCCTGGACGCGGCCTCTGAGGCGGATCTCATCGTCACGGTCTGCCCCATGTGCCAGATGAACCTGGAGGCCTACCAGAAGGAGGCCATCCGCTCCGGCGGCAGGGGACGCCCGGTGTCGGTGCTCTATCTGCCTCAGCTCATGGGCCTGGCGCTGGGTCTTTCGGAAGACGACGTGTTGTTGGGCAAGAACATGGCGGTCACGGACGCTCTGCGCGGCAAGCTGCGCGCGCCCGCGGCCGCGACGGTCTGAGGTCACGGAACCCCAACAGGAGGGTGAGGATATGTTCAAGGACATCCTTTTGGCGATCACGCCGTCGGAATTGTGCGACTGTGCGGCTGACGCGGCCTTCCACTTCGCGCAGCGGTTCGAGTCCCGCCTGGTCGTGGTGCATGTCTGCGGCATGGTCCAGGGCTGGGGCGAGATGGAGTTCCTGGAGTCTTCCGGCGAGGTCGGCCGGATCAAGGCCTCGGTGGAGGAATACTACAAGGACAAGCTCAAGGGGCTTGAGAACTACGAGATCAAGGTGGTGCCCGGCGTGCCTCACGCCGAGATTCTGCGCATCGCCCGCAAGATGAACTCCGACCTCATCGTCATGGGGCCGCACACCAAGGAATACGCGGAGTTGCGTTCCCGCCAGTGGGGCATGGCCGGCAGCACCCTGGAGCAGGTCAGCCAGAAGTCGCGTTGTCCGGTCATGATCGTGGCCAAGTCCACGCCTTACGGCGAACACAATTTCATGAACATCGTCGCCGCCACGGACTTCTCCGAGCAGGCCGATTGCGCGGTCTTCTACGGCGGCCAGATCGCCCGGCATTACAAGGCCGGTCTCTCGGTCTTCCACTGTGTGGACGCGGGCGGAGAGTCTGGTCGGGTTTCGTTGAGCCAGGAGGAGATCCGCCGCTCCATCGAGACGGCCAAGACCGCTCTTGAGGACCGGTACGGAGACAAGCTCCGGGGCATCAAGAATTGCTCCTTCGACGCCTGGGAGGGGATGCCCGCCATGGAGATCCTCAAGCTGGCGCGGATGCGCGAGGCCGATCTCATCCTCATGGCCCACCATACCCGTGAAACCGATCCCGAGAAGGCCTTCCTGGGATCCACCGTGGTCCAAGTGGCCCTCAACGCCACCTGTCCGACCATGAGCGTGAACCGTCATTTCGACCTGCGCTGCGGTCTGATGTACGACCAGGGCGGCGAAGTGGTCTCGGAAACCGGTATGGCCGCCGTCTAGCCCGGGAAGGAATGCCATGAACGAACTGATCAGGGTGCTGGTGGTGGACGACGACGCGCGTTTCGCCGGCAATATGGCCAAGCTCCTGGAGGCATACGGCCTCTTCGCCGACACGGTGAACAGCGGTGAGGAGGCCGTGAAGACCTTGGGCCGGGACGCCTACGACGTGGTGCTCCTGGACATGCGTCTGCCCGGGCTCACCGGTACGGCCACCCTGGAGCGTCTGGGCGAGGCCCGGGTCGGGGCCAGGATCATCGTGGTCACGGGGCACGCCTCGCCGGACGACGCGGCCGAGTTCCTTCGGCTGGGGGCTTTCGACTACCTGCTCAAGCCCTGCAAGACGGAGAAGCTCCTGGAGGTGATCCGCAGGGCCCACGGAAGCAGGACCGGGGCGACGGTCGGCTAGCGCCCGGCGCGGCTGGGGAGAGGTTAGGAGAGCGCCTGAGATTCGTCGTTCCGGCGCAAGGAGGTTTGATCATGAACGCCGTGATTCCCGGCAACCTGGACGAAGAGGTCCGCCTGCACCTCGCCAAGTTCGACTTCAGCGCCTGTTTGGCCTGCGGGGCGTGCAGCAGCGGCTGCCCGAGCGGCGACGCCCCGGACAACGAGGGCTGGAACATCCGCAAGGTGTTGCGCATGTTGGCCTACGGGATGCTGGACGAAGTCGTGGCCTCCAACTTCCCCTGGCTCTGTACGGGCTGCGGCCGCTGCGCCCTGGCTTGTCCCATGGGCCTGGACATCGTGCCGATCATGCTCCATATGAAGCACCTCCGCTCCCGCGACGCGGTGCCCGGCGTGCTCCAGAAGGGCATCGTGAACAATCTGGAGAGCGGCAACAACATGAACATCTCGCGGGACGACTACCTCCAGGGCATGGCCGAGTTGGGCCAGCAGCTCTCGGACGAGGAGTGTCCCGGCTTCTACGTGCCCGTGGATCGCGACGCCGCCGACATCCTGTTCTTTCCCAACTCCAAGGAAGTCTACGGCGACTTCGAGGATCAGTTCTGGTGGTGGAAGATATTCTACGCCGCGGGAGAGAACTGGACCGTGCCCTCAGAGGGTTGGGAGGCAGTGGATTGGGCACTGTTCACCGGCAACTACGAGGGAATCAGGGCCCTGGCCGAGCGCAAGATCGAGTTCATCAAGCGGCACGGCATCCGGCGAATGATCATGCCGGACTGTGGCGGCGGCTCCTACGGTTGCCGGACCGGCATGAAGCACTGTATCGAGCTGAACGAGGAGAATAAGGTCAATTTCATTTATCTTTATGACTACCTGAAGGAAATCATCGAGCAGGGGCGGATCAAACTGGACAAGAGCGTGCATGCCGGCAAGCTCTTTACCTGGCACGATTCCTGTAAGCACGGCCGCGAACTGCTCAAACACTACGGGCAGGCGTTTTTCGACGAACCACGCTGGATTCTCTCCCAGTGCGTGGACGACTTCGTGGAGATGACGCCCAACCGCGAGGCCAATTACTGCTGCGGTGCGGGCGGGGGCAACTGGCCAGGCCCCTTCGAGAAACAATCGGCCTTCCACGGCCGCTACAAGGCCGAGCAGATCCGGCGTACCGGCGCGGACGTGGTGGTGGTCGGCTGTTCCAACTGCCGCGACCAGATCATGAAGCGCCTGCCCAAGTACTACAAGGATCTCAAGTACGAGGTGAAGTACCTCTGGCAGGTGGTGGCCGAGGCCCTGGTCATCGAACCTTGGGCGGATGACGTCGTGAACCGCGCGACCCTGGAGGCCGCCGCTCAGTGGAAGGCATTCGGCATTGAACCGGAGGTCTGAACGGGGAGGTCGCCCGCGATGCATCCGAGATGATGAAGGCCCTTCTGTTGGTGGGCGTTGAAGACAAAGGACTTGCGACATGAAATCGCAAGTCCTTTGTCGTTTTCACGCCTGCGAACCTGTCCAGCAGCGGCGTCCGGCGTTCTCTGTCCGGGGGCCTGGAAAAGCCTTTTGTTTCTCTCGGGAATGGCTTAACCAAACCCGGCGGGGGAGTTCCCCCAAGGAGGTCGAGAAGGTTTCATGTCCATTGTCGAACGTTTGCTGGACGCCTATCCTCGCGAGGGCGACATCCCTTCCGAATATGCCCTGGCCGCTCCGCTGGAGGATCGCGGCTATCTGCTCAACGGTGAGATTCTGCGCTGGCCCGGCGAAATGACGCGCATCGATTCAACTGTGGCCGTTCGTTCCGGCGACCGGCTCGCTCCGGTTCATCTCGGCTACGGTCCGGTTCTGGACGAAGCGGCCGGCTTGGCGGCCGTGGCGGCCGCCGACGCGGCCTACGGCGACGGCATGGGGGCTTGGCCGACCATGGGCGTGGCCGAACGCATCCGACACGTGCGGGAGTTCATCCCTCGCCTGGAGGCGTGCCGTGACGATGTCGTCCGGCTCATGATGTGGGAGATTTGCAAGCCGCTGAAAGAGGCTCGGGACGAATTCGAACGCACCGTGGAGGACATCCGCGACACCGTGGAGGCCCTCGATGGCCTGCATCGCGCCTCGGCCCGCTTCGTCGAGGAGAAGGGCATCTTCGCCCAGATCCGGCGCGCCCCCCTTGGACCGGTGCTCTGCATGGGGCCCTACAACTATCCCCTGAACGAGACCTTCGCCACGCTCATCCCGGCGCTGCTCATGGGCAACACGGCCATCGTCAAAACCCCGCGCCAGGGCCGCCTGATCTTCGGTCCGCTTCTGGAGGCCTTCCGTGACTGTTTCCCAAAGGGTGTGGTGAATGTTCTGCACGGCGACCGCCGCGTGGTCCGGCCCATACTCCAGTCCGGCAGGATAAGCGTGTTGGCCTTCATCGGCACGAGCGCCGTCGCGGCCTCCCTGCGTGCACTCCATCCCCACCCGAACCGCCTGCGCTGCGTGCTCGGCCTGGACGCCAAGAATCCGGCCATCGTCACGGAATCCGCGGACATGGAGCTGGCGGCCTCGGAAGTGCTGACCGGCAGCTTGGCCTTCAGCGGCCAGCGCTGCACCGCGTTGAAGATCGTCTTCGTGCATGAGAGCCGTCTGGACGAGATGCTCGAACGCCTGTCCCGGGGCATCGGAAGGCTTACCATGGGCATGCCCTGGATCCAGGGCGTGAACATCACTCCCCTGCCGACGCACGGCAAAATCGAGTACCTGACGGAGCTGCTGGACGACGCCCGCTCCCGGGGGGCGCATGTGGTCAATCCCGACGGCGGCGCCTCGGTGGGGGCCTTGTATCATCCCGCCCTGCTGTCGCCGGTGAGCGGGGACATGCGTGTCTTTCACGAGGAGCAGTTCGGGCCGATCGTTCCCGTGGTGCCGTATCGCGACGCCCGCGAACCCATCGAGGCCCTGGTGCGTTCCAAATACGGACAGCAGGTCAGCGTGTTCAGTTCCGACCCCGAGGCCCTGGCCCGACTCATCGACCCTCTGGTCAATCAGGTCTGCCGGGTGAACGTCAACAGCAAGTGCCAGCGCGGCCCGGATACGTTCCCGTTCACGGGGCGCAAGGACTCGGCCGAGGGCACGCTCTCGGTGAGCGACGCCCTGCGCTGCTTCTCCATCCGCACGCTGGTGGCGGCCAAGGGCACCGAAGGCAACAAGGCCCTGCTCAACGACATCGTGGGCGGGGGCAGGTCCACGTTCCTGTCCACGGACGGATCCTTGTAGAGGGAGACGACCGGGAAGCGGAAGAACGCAACCGCAGCGAGGGAAACATGGCGCGCATCATCTATGGAGTCTGGGATTCGCGGGTCCATGACAATCGGGGCAAGGGCCTGTTTGAAATCCCGGAATCGGTGGAGCTGGCCGAGTTCGACGCCTTCAATCAGGGCAACCCCATCAAGGCCTTCGTGGGCGACCGGGGATTCTTCGTCTTCGCCCCGGACACGAGCCTGCTGGACGCCCTGTTCCGCCACTTGGCCGCCGCCGCCGTGGAATCCTGCGGAAAGTGCACGCCTTGCCGCGTGGGATTGCATCTCATCCAGGAAAAACTCGCCGCCTTGCGTGACGGCAAGGGCGGGCCGGAACTCCTGGACGAGGCCGCCGAACTGGCCCGGCTGGCCGGATCGACCTCGCGCTGCAACCTGGGCCGCTCCAGCGCCGTGGCCCTGCTGGCCGCCGTGGAGCATTTCCGCGATGTGCTCGAGGCCGAGATCCTGGCCGCGCCGCTGCCGGTGCAACCCGGCCAGTCCTACACCACGGCCCCCTGCGTGGAGGCCTGCCCGGCCAAGGTCAACGTGCCGCGCTACATCGACTACATCAAGGACGGCAAGCCTTCGCATTCCCTGGGCGTGATCCTGCAGAAATATCCCATGGCCGCCACCTGCGGCCGGGTCTGCGTACGCTTCTGCGAACAGGCCTGCCGCCGGGGCCTGGTGGACGAGCCCGTGGGCATCAAGACCCTCAAGCGCTATGTGGCCGACCACGAGCACCATCTTTCCGAACATTGGTTCACCCGCGACCTCATCGAGGAAGAGAAGCCGTCGCATCTCAAGGTGGCCGTGGTGGGCGCCGGCCCGGCGGGCATCTCCTGCGCCTACCATCTGTTGCTCAAGGGCTATCCCGTGGACGTGCTGGAGGCCCGCGACGAGGCCGGAGGCATGGCCGCCTGCGGCATCCCCAGCTATCGTCTGCCCAAGTCCGTGCTCAAGTCCGAGGTGCGCATCGTGGAGGATCTGGGCGGTCGCATCTTCTACAATCGCCGCATGGGCCGCGACTTCACCCTCGACGACCTCTTCGCCCAGGGCTACAAGGCCGTGTTCCTCGCCCTGGGTTGTTCCACGGGCCGACCGCTGGGCGTGAAGGGAGAGCACTGCTCCGAGGGCTGTCGTTCCGGCGTGGATTTCCTCCTGGACGTGCATGATCACGTGGAGGGCCAGCGCCCCATGAGCCTGACCGGCAGGACCGTGGTGGCCGTGGGCGGCGGCAACGTGGCCATGGACTGCGTGCGCTCGGCATTGCGTCTGGGAGCCAAAGCCGTGCATCTGGTCTACCGCCGGGGCCGCGAAGACATGCCGGCGGACCACGAGGAGGTCGAGGCCGCCGAGCAGGAAGGCGTGATCTTCCATTTTCTGAGCAACCCCACGCGCATCCTCTCCGAGGATGGGCGGGTCATCGGCGTGGAACTCATCGAGATGCGTCCGGTGGAGACCGACGGCCGGGGACGGCGCGGGGTGGACCCCGTGCCCGGCACGGAGCGCGTACTGCCCTGCGACCTGCTCATCTCGGCCGTGGGTCAGCAGATGGACAGCGCTTCCGTCAGTCCCGGCGACGGCGTGGTCATCGACAAACGCGGCTGCCTGGAGACCGACCCCATGACTTTGGCCACGGCCCGACAAGGCGTCTTCGCGGGCGGCGACTGCGTGCTCGGCCCCTCAACCCTGATTCATGCCATGGCCAACGGCCTCAAGGCCTCTCGGGCCATAGACGACTATCTGACCTACGGCCGGGTGCGCTTCTTCGCCCGCAGCCGCATGCGCAAGCTCATCAACGACTTCATGGTCCGCTCCAAGGAGTGGACGGACGCCCCGGTGAAGCACCTCTACCGCATCCGGGGGCAGGAACTGGATCCCGCCGAACGCCGTGAACTGTTCGAGGAGGTGGAGCGCCCGATCGGACAGGAGGAGGCTTACCGCGAGGCCGGGCGTTGTCTGCGTTGCTACCGAATCTATTCCCTGGTCACGGAATCGCCCATCCCCAAGGGCAGCTACTAGGAGGACGGCCATGCGCGCGCATATCGACGGCAGGGAAGTCGTGTTCGAGGATGGCCAGAGCATCCTCGAGGTGGCCCGGAACAACGGCTTTTTCATTCCCACGCTCTGCGAGCTGGCCGACATCAACCACACTCCCGGCACCTGCCGGGTCTGTCTGGTGGAGATGCGCCGAACCCCGGACGCCGTGCCGGTGGTGGTCACGTCCTGCAACACGCCCTTGCAGGAGGACATGCTCGTGTCCACCAACTCCCTGGAATTGCGGCGCATGCGGCGGCTCCAGGTGGAACTGCTCCTGGCCGACCACGACCAGGACTGCGCTTCTTGCTCCCGGCACGGCGACTGCGAACTGCTCGACGTGGCCCGGGTGGTGGGCATCGAGCGGGAACGCCCGGTCCTGGAACACCCAGGCGGAGGCCGCACCCGCAACCTGACGGCCACGGCTGTGACCCGGGACATGGGCAAGTGTGTGCGCTGCCTGCGCTGTCTGGCCGTGTGCCGCAACATTCAGGGCGTGGACGCCCTGGTGGTGGCAGGGGAGGGCTTGACCTGCGAGATCAATCTGCGCGACGGCCAAAGCCGCCCGGAGCCCGGCTGCGTGTCCTGCGGTCAGTGCACCCTGGTCTGTCCGGTGGGGGCCCTGGCCGCCAAGGATGACACGGGGCGGGCCGCGGACATGCTGGCCGACCCGGACAGCGTGGTCGTGGCCCAGTTCGCTCCGGCCGTGCGCGTGGGCCTGGGCGAGGAATTCGGCTTGGCCCCGGGCGTCAACGTGGAAGGACGCATCATCTCCGCACTGCGGGCTTTGGGCGTGGATGTGGTTCTCGACACCAACTTCGCCGCCGACCTGGTCATCATGGAGGAGGGCACGGAACTCCTCGGCCGTTTGAAGCAAGGCGGCCCGCTGCCCCTGTTCACTTCCTGCTGCCCGGCCTGGATCAATTTCGTGGAGACCCGTCATCCCGAACTGCTGCCCCGGATCTCCAGCACCCGTTCGCCGCAACAGTGCCTGGGCGCGCTGGCCAAGACCTATCTGGCCCGCAACATGAGCCTGGAGCGGGAACGTGTGCGTGTGATCTCGATCATGCCTTGCACGGCCAAGAAGGACGAGGCCCGGCGTCCGGCGCTGTTCACGGATGGTTCGCCGGACGTGGATGTGGTGCTGACCACCCGGGAGTTCGCCGAACTCATGCGCATGCACGGCCTGGACCTGAAAAACCTGCCCGAATCCGATTTCGACAATCCGCTCATGGGCGCCTATTCCGGAGCGGGGGCCATCTTCGGCACCACCGGTGGAGTCATGGAGGCGGCCGTGCGCACGGTCTACCACGTGCTCAACGGCCGGGAACTGGAGAACATCGAACTGACTCCGCTGCGGGGCTACGAGAACGTCCGCGAGGCCGTGCTCGACCTGGGCCCGGAGGCCGGGCCCCTGAAGGTGGCCGTGGTTCACGGCCTGAAGGGCGCCGCGCGCATGGTCGAGGACGTGTTGGCCGGACGCTCGGACCACGCCTTCATCGAGGTCATGGCCTGCCCCGGCGGCTGCATGGACGGCGGCGGCCAACCTCGGGTGAAGCGGGCCTACCAACCGCACGCCCAGGCCCGGCGACAGGCCCTGTTCGCCATCGACCGGGGCTGCGGGGTGCGCCAGTCGCACAACAACCCGCTTATCCGAAAGCTTTACGAGGATTTTCTTGAGCGACCCAATTCCCATCTGGCCCATGAACTGCTGCATACCGGCTACGGGGATCGCCGCCGGGAGCGGTATTACACCATGAAGGAAATCTGGCGGGAGATCACCCTGGCCACCCGAGTTCACGGGCAGAACGGCTGACGCCCCGCCGAAGCGCGGAAACATTCAGGCCCCGGGCGTCGCGGAACGTCCGGGGCCTGCGCGTCATTCCGGTTCCGGAGGCTCCGCTCTTCCCATGCCCCCGGGTTCCGGTGTAGGACGATATCGGGAGCGACACGCATGGGATACCATAATCTGCGCGCCTGCCTGACCGACCTGGAACGGGTGGGGCAGCTCAGGCGCATCGACGTGGAGGTGGAGGCCGAGCTTCTTGCCGGAGCCATCCAGCGCCGCGTCTTCCTGTCCGGGGGACCGGCCCTGCTGTTCACCCGGGTCAGGAACTGCGCCTTCCCCATGGCCGCCAACCTATTCGGCACCCTGGAACGAACGCATTTCATCTTCCGGGACACCTTGCGATCCCTGGAGAATCTGTTCCGGCTCAAGATCGATCCCCTGGAAGCCTTGAAACACCCCTTGAAGTATCTTGGAGCACCCAAGGCTCTCTGGAACACCCAGCCGCGCCGGGTGGCCACCGGGCCGGTGCTGGAATGCGAGACCAGCATCTCCAGCCTGCCTCGACTTGTCTCCTGGCCTCGCGACGGCGGACCGTATGTCACGCTGCCGCAAGTCTACACCGAACACCCGGCCCGACCTGGATTTCGCGACTCCAACCTCGGCATGTACCGGGTGCAGCTCTCCGGCAACCGCTACCGCGCGGACGAGGAGGTGGGCCTGCACTACCAGATCCACCGCGGCATCGGCCCGCACCACGCCGAGGCCATCCGTAGGGGAGAACCCCTGCGCGTGAACGTCTTCGTGGGCGGTCCCCCGGCCATGACCTTGGCGGCCGTCATGCCCTTGCCCGAGGGCCTGCCCGAGATATTTTTCGCCGGAGTCCTGGCCGGGCACCGCATCCCCATGGCCACTCCCGAAGGCTGCCTGCCCGTCCTCTCCGAAGCCGACTTCTGCATCTGCGGCAGCGTGGACCCGGACGTGCAGCTTCCCGAGGGCCCTTTCGGCGACCATCTGGGCTACTACAGCCTGGCCCACGACTTTCCGGTGATGCGGGTGGACAAGGTCCTGCACCGCAAGGACGCGATCTGGCCCTTCACCACCGTGGGCCGTCCGCCGCAAGAGGATACGGTCTTCGGAACCTTCATCCACGAACTGACCGGCTCCCTGGTGCCCACGGTCTTTTCCGGGGTCCACGAGGTCCACGCCGTGGACGCCGCCGGGGTCCATCCGCTGCTTCTGGCCGTGGGCAGCGAACGCTACGTGCCCTATGCTCGCGATCGCCAACCCCAGGAACTGCTGACCTGCGCCATGAATCTTTTGGGCACGACCCAGACCTCCCTGTCCAAATACGTGCTCATCGCCGCGCGGGAGGACGACGACCGGCTCACGGCCAAGGACATCCCGGGCTTCTTCCGGCATCTTCTGGAGCGCCTGGACCTCAGCCGCGACCTGCACTTCGTCACCCGCACCACCATGGATACCCTGGACTATTCCGGCATCAGCCTGAACCAGGGCTCCAAGGTGATCCTGGCCGCGGCGGGCAGACCTCGGCGATCCCTGGCGTCCCGACTGGACAGGGAGCTCCCCCTGCCGGAAGGCTTTGGCGGACTCCACGTTCAATCACCGGGCATTCTCGTGCTTCAGGGACCGCCGCACGACCGCGAACGCGACAGCCAGGATCCCCGGCTGGAAGACCTCTGCCGGGCCCTGGAACAGGCCGGAGACCTCTCTGGTTTTCCGTTGGTGCTGCTGGCCGATGATGCGGCCTTCACCGCCGCCTCTTGGGAAAATTTCCTCTGGGTGGCCTTCACCCGTTCGGATCCGGCCACGGACCTTTACGGGGTCCGGGCCTTCACCCATTGCAAGCATTGGGGCTGCCACGGCCCCCTGGTCATGGACGCCCGGCTCAAGACCTACCACGCCCCGCCGCTGACGCCCGATCCCGAGGTGGAGCGCCGCGTGGATGAGCTGGGGGCCCCTGGTGGGCCGCTGCACGGCATCATCTAGCGAGGAATGAACATGGACCGCCGCGTCATCGAACGACTGAAGGAAGCCTTCGCCCTGGACCTGTACGAAACCGTACGCGCCGCCCGCCAGGTGCGGGGCGAGAAGGTCTTCCGCCATACGCTCTACGAAGACGGACAGGCCGTGTTCTGCGGTTTCTATCCCAAGGCCGAGTTGCTGGAGTTCCCGGGCGTGGACGAGGAGTTCATCTCCCGCCTGTCCACCTTCAACCTCCTGGGCGTGATCACCGACGGGGTCACCCGCTTGGACCTTTTCCTCCTGGCCGGACGGAACAAGCCCTTCACGGCGGCGGAGTCGCACAAGGACATCGCCAAGCTGCTGCGCGAACCTGAATTGGCCCGCTTCCTGGACGCCTATTTCAAGCTTCGGGACGTGTGCCTGGACATCTATACCATGACCTTGGAGCAGTTCATGGACGCCGTGTCCGACGAAGTGGCCCGGAACACGCCCATCGCGGAGTTGCAACGCGTGGACATGCTCATGGGCGAGAAGGGGGAGTGAGAAGGCCGTGAATGGACGTTCGCTTGCTCGACGCCTACCAAGCGGCATGAGCCGCCGCGATTTTCTGCGGCTGGGCGGCGTGGCCGCCATCGGGCTGCTGGCGGGCTGCGCGGTGAATCCCGTCACCGGCCAGTCGCAGCTCATGTTCATCGACAAGGACGACGAGGTCAAGATCGACCGTCAGTACGCTCCTCGCCAGCACTCCAACGACTACGGCGTGGTCCGGGACAAGGCTCTGAACGCTTATGTGAACTCCGTGGGCCAGACCCTGGCCGCCCGTTCGCACCGGCCGGACATGCCGTATTCCTTTCAAGCGGTCAGCGCCACCTACGTCAACGCCTACGCCTTTCCCGGCGGCAACATCGCCTGCACAAGGGGCATCCTGGTGGGCCTGCGCAACGAGGCCGAACTGGCCGCCTTGCTGGGACACGAGATTGGGCACGTGAACGCCCGTCACACGGCCGCGCGCATGAGCCAGGGCGTCCTGGCCCAATTGCTCCTGGGGGGAGCCGGGGCCGTGGCCGGAGGTGGAGCCTTGGGCCAGGTGGTCCAGGGGCTCGGCGGGCTCGGGGTCAGCGCCATGCTGGCCAGCTACAGCCGCGACGATGAGCGTCAGGCCGACGAACTGGGCATGGAGTATATGGTCCGCGCGGGTTACAATCCCTTGGGCGAGGTCCAGCTCATGGAGTTCCTCATGGCCCAACACAAGGACAGGCCGAATGCCCTGGAGACTCTGTTCGCCACCCACCCCATGAGCGACGAGCGCCGGGCCGACGCGATCCGGCGGACCGAGACCCAGTACGCCCAGGTGCGCGACCTCCCGTTCCTTGAGGCCCGCTACATGGACAACACGGCCTCGTTGCGCAAACAGGCCGGAGCCATCCGGGCCATGCAGGACGGCGACAAGTACATGGCCAAGAAGAACTACGGCGAGGCGGCCCAGGCCTATGACGCGGCCCTGGCGGCGGCCCCTGGGGACTACGCCGGGCTGCTCATGATGGCCAAATGTCAGGCGGCCATGGAGCGCTGGCGCGATGCCCGTCAGTTCGCCAGGCTCGCCCGTCAGGCCTATCCCGGCGAGGCCCAGGCCGTGCTGGTGGGCGGGCAGATCGCCCTGGCCTCGGACGAGTTCGAACAGGCCTACGTGGATTTCACCGAATACAATCGGATATTCCCGGGCAACAACGGACTGAACTTCCTTCGAGGCTATTGCCGCGAGAAACAAGGCCGCACCCGCGACGCGGCGAGCCTGTATAGAAACTTCCTGCGCAACGGCGGGTCCGGGCAGCAGGCCCAGTACGCCTACGCCAGGCTCGTGCAGTGGGGTTACGTGCGCTGAACCCCGGCCCGCAGACCGGCCACCCGGCCCAGGCGTTCCAGAAGTGCGGAGACGTCACGGACTTCGCCGGCCTCGACGTCCTCCACCATCTCACGCATTGCGTCCAATCCTTCCAGCAGGATGGAGATGATGCGCCCGGTGGGCGTCAGTTCCCGTCTGCGCATCCGCTCCAGGATGTTCTCCAATTTGTGGGCCAATTCCTCGATGTTGCGCAGATGGAGCAGATTGGCCCCCGCCTTGATCGAATGGGCCTCGCGGAAGATGCCGTGGATCATGGCCTCATCCGCGTCGCGGCAGTTTTTTTCCAGCACCAACAAGCCCCGCTCGATGGATGCGAGGCGTTCCCGGCTCTCCTCCACGAAGACGGTGAGGACGTCGTCGCCGTAAGTGGTCATGATCGGCTGTCTCCGCTGGGTCGCGACATGGCTTTCATCCTATGGTATGCTTATCCGCCAAACCCATTCGGCGTCAATGAGGCCCGGCAACGGGCACGACCCGGGATCGGCGTTAGAAAGATCGAGGCGCGCCGTCGATTCCCTTGACGCCGCCGCCCCCGCCATGCACCTTGCTGGGTGAAGCCGGGACGGTGTGTCCCGACGGCCGACCCGCCGTCGGTCGGAAGCCTCGGAAGGAGTCATGTTCATGGCCACGTTCCGCAACGACGACGAAACACTGCGCATGAGCGCGGAGGCGGTTCTCGCGGAACGCCGTCGCCTGGGCCTTGAAGGACTCGTGGGAGGCTTGGAGGCGATATGCATCCGCGTGGAGCCCGACGATTTCGTCCCGGCCGCGCGGGAGTTCCTGGAACGGACCGGTCATGTCCTGACGGACGCCTTTGAGGAAGGCGGACAGCGTTGCTGCCTCCTGCGCCTGCCCGGTTCAGCCGATCTGCTCCTGCGGGCAGGTACGGTACGAGACAACCCTTTCCGGTCGTATAATTTCGGCCCCAAGTCCGAACATCTACCGGACACCAGACTGGAAACCTTCGTTTTTCGCTGCGGTGACGT
>Ga0265295_1006443_pt1 | contig 14201 bp, 14 predicted proteins | sample Munlansysbiofilm_FD_192503 | JGI IMG/M metagenome (GOLD analysis project Ga0265295, IMG submission 192503) | Leachate microbial communities from a municipal landfill in Southern Ontario, Canada - Methane capture system biofilm | ecosystem: Engineered > Solid waste > Landfill > Unclassified ... | reverse complement strand
TAGTGAAATTACCGTGGAGGGTAACGATGGTGCGCTGGGCACGTTGCTAAACAAAGCCAGCATGACCGAGCAGGCTGCGTCTGATGCAATTGTTAAAGTAAACGGGATTGAAGTGACCCAGGCCACTAACAAGCTGGAAGATGTGATCCAGGGCGTAACCCTGAACGTAAGCAAGGTAGATACCGAAGCGCAAACGCTAACAGTTACGCGCAATGATGACAAAACCAAGTCAGCCATTAATGAATTCATTAACGCTTATAACAATGTCCAGAAGTTCATTAAAAGCAGCACGGCCTATACCGAAGGGGCTGGCGGCAGCATATTGAACGGTGACAATACGGCCCGTACGGTACAAACCCGTTTAAGCGGCATTATGAGTTTCCAAAGCAGCAATGGTGGTGCGTTTAAAACGCTGTCTGATTTGGGTATTCGCACCCAGGCCGATGGCAGCATTAAGCTGGATGAAGAGAAGTTTGACAAGGCCTTGGCCGAAAACCGGGACGACATTGCCAGGCTGTTCCAGGATAAGAATAATGGGATTGCCACTTATACGCAAAATGTCACCAAAGGACTGATTGACAACACCAATGGCATTGTGACCTCTGCCACCAACGGTACCAAGACACGAATTGACGAGTTGGATTCACAGTTCGAGCGTAAACAGATACAAATCGAAGCCACGATGGAACGTTATCGGGCCCAATTTACCGCGCTGGATTCACTGGTGGCAAAAATGAATGGCACCTCGGCCTATTTAACCCAGCAATTGTCCATATGGAATACCGACAGTAACAAATAATGATTGATTTTCAAGGGTTTATTTCATATTATGATGAACACTAGCAAGGTAACTTACGGCCAGAACCCCGCCAGGGCTTATGCAAAAATAGGTCTTGAGACACAGGTACTTACCGCTTCCCCCGAAGAATTGATAACCATCATGCTGGAAGCCACCCAGTCTTGCGTTATGAAGGCCAGGCTGTATTTCCAGAATGGCGATATTGCCAAACGGGGCGAGAATATTTCAAAGGCCATCAGTATTATTGATTCTGGCCTTATTCCCGGTATAAACGAATCTGCCGGCGAAGTAGCCAAGAATATGATTCTTAGTTTCAGGTTGATGTCGCAGCACTTGTTGTTAGCCAGTGTGAACCAGCAGGAATCGCATCTGGATGTTGTTGAAAAAATGCTGCTTGATATTACCGATGCCTGGAAAACAGCCACCGGTAATAAGCCCCTTAAATAGGGATTTGGTTTACGGTTATTAGACCAGAAAGATACAGAAAATGACTTATTTTCATTCAGATTACAACAAAGCGCACGCCGCCAATGCCATGGGGCCTCTTCCCCAGGAGTGCAACAGCTGTGTGATAGAGGCATACCAACAACTGGTGGATATTACCCAGAAAATGGAAGATGCCGCCCGGCAGGAAAACTGGGAAGCCACGCTTTCCCTGGGGCAAAGTTATGTGCACGAAGTAGAGGTGTTGCGTAATAAGGTACATCTTCAGCCCGGCAATAAGGCCGAAAGGGAAATTTGTTCCCATTTGCTGCGCCAGGTGCTTTTGCACGATGCCGCGGTGCGTGATGCGGTTTCTCCTGAAATGAAGCGACTGTCACAATTATTGCATACCCGCAACCAGCAAAAGAAAATGGTCAAGGCTTATTCTGGCATTAAGCGGGCGGGGTAGGCATGCCTTATGTCTTCTGGCAGTTTAAGCACCCTTCTTGTACAACGACTGGAAACCGCGCTGGGCGTGACGCTTTCCACACAGGGGCAATTGCAGTCGGCGCGTAGCCGGCAATCAGTTTTACCCACGGGGGCCGTTGCACGGCCCGAAGCCCTTGAAAACGCCACCAAGGCGCAGCAACAGGCTGGCAATTTTCAGGCGGTGGCGCAAAGTGTGCAGGCATCACTGGGGCACCGTCCCATACAGGGAAGCCCTGTTAACAGCACCGTTAGCCAGCAGGCAATGGGCCAGGCAGGCAAACATACCACACAAGACGCAGCCCGCAACCCGGCAGAATCAACTTCTACCCGCTGGAGCAGTGCCGCGCGCAGCATGGTGGCCCTGCTGGGGCAAATGCCCGAACAGGCCGCGCCATTAGGCAACCCCAACCATGCACCTATTATTCCCAAAAATCCCAAAGAGTTATTGTCATACCTGTCGCGCCCTGCCGACCCGGCGGCTTTATCGGCCCGCTCGTTAACGGGTGGTGCGGCTTCACAGGCAGCTGGCGCTTCTTCACAGGCAAGTAGCACGAACGCTCATTCCCCAACAACAAATCCGAACACGCTTTTACAGACCGCTGGCGCTGGCGCTTCTTCTCAGGCAACAAACGCCAACATACCGTTAAAAGAAGATGCGTTGCGGGCACTGGGCTCCAGCCTTTTTGCCTCGATTATCCGCGAAACCCTAACCCGTGAAATTGCCCGCCCGGGCCTGTCGTATGAAGCCACGCTGTGGCGCATGCTGCGTAGCAATGGCAATTTGAAAGAACTGGCCAGCCATCCCAAGGCACAGTTGCTGAAAGAGCAGCAAGCGCAGCAGCAGGCAGCCCGGCAGTTATCCATATTAAGCGTACTTACCCAAGGCAAGGCAGAAGCAACCCCTGCCCCGCCCCCATTATCAGGGGCATTGGCCAGCCTGGTCCAGCAACAGCTGGAAATGCATCAACAGCAACGCATCGTGTGGCAGGGCGAGGCCTGGCAAGGTGCCGCCATGACCTGGGAAATCCAGAAAGACAACCCGCAAGCATTTGCCGCCCAGCAAGCAGGCAACCAGGCAGAAGATGAACAGAATAATGCCGCCAGTGAACAAGCCCCCGGCCCAGAGCAAGAGGCCCCAGTCACGCCATGGTCAACCACCCTTACATTAAACCTGCCCATGTTGGGGAAAATCCAGGTGATGGTACAGATTATTAATAAGCATGTGCAAGCGCAGTATCAGGTTATTGACAACCCTGAATTAAAAGACCGACAAAGCACCGCGTCTTTGCTATTGCAACGCATGCCCGAGTTTACCAACCGCTTACAAGCCCTGGGCCTGCAAACCCATTCCTTTGAGGTTTTTACCGATCCGGGGCAATGGCAGGCTGACCAAGCGGGGCAACTGCAGGCCGATGAACAAGGGCAAGAGGAAGCGTAATGGACAGGGGCGAAAGAAAATGTGATGAACTGGTCTGGTTTAGAAAGTGCGATGAACAGGCCTGGTTAAAACGAAACGCGCAACCAAAGCGAACCGCGCAACAAGAGGATCTTCCATGAATAAGCCTGGTTCACCTGAAACGCGCAAAACGGCTGTCACGCTGGCCTACCACGCCACTGACCCGGCCCCCAAGGTCGTGGCCAAAGGCATGGGAAATATTGCAGAAAGCATTATTGAACTGGCCAAACAGCATAACGTACCCGTGCATGAATCCCCAGAGCTGGTGGCCATGCTAATGCAGGTAGACCTGGACCAGCAAATCCCACCAGAGCTGTACACCGTGGTAGCTGAGTTGCTGGCATGGATTTACTCGCTGGAAGCGGGGCTGGAAAAGAGCTGAATCGGTACTTTAGCAAGCACTTCGGTTGGGCTGGAACCAACTTGGGGCTTCGATGGGCGGGTTGGTTGACTTAGAACCACCATGGGCTTCGATAGGCACTTTGGTTGCTTTAGAACCACCCCGGCGCTTCGCGCCACCCCTCCACAGAGGGGAATTTTTCTACTTCGTGGAAACGCTGGTGCTTCACATTCTCCTCCTGCGGAGGGGAATTATATCGGCATACTGGCAATTGTTTGGTACGCCTGGACCAGTTTATTTCTTACCTGGATCGCGCTTTGAAAACCAATACTGGCCTTTTGCATATCGATCATGACGTCGTTCAACGAAACGCCCGGTTTACCCATGATGAATTGTTCGGCCTGGATATTGGCGGCTTGCTGGGTGGCGGAAATGCTTTTAATGGCGGCGTCCAGCTGGCTGGCAAAAGAGGTTTTTTCTGCGCCTGTGCTTTGCAAGCCCATAGACGACAACCCGCCTGCCTGCACGCCCATGGGCTGCATATTTCCCAATTGACTGGAAACCGCGCCGGCTTTGGCGCCGTTGGCCATTTCCATCATTTGTTGCTGCAATGTATTCATGCCTGAAATGGCAAGGGGCGATATGGCTTGCATAAAAATGTCCTGACTGTGCTGATTGGCAAACAAGCATCAATAGCGTACTTCTGACGATTCTGGTTAAGAAACAAACTCAAATAACGCCTGACATATAAATAAAATATAACGCCTGACGTATAAATAAAAGCCTGACGTATAAATAAAATATAACGCTCGACGTATAAATAAAATATAACGCCTGCCTGCCGATTCTAATGTGGCAAATAACCCTATCTTATCCCCCGCCCACCCGTTTCAATAGCGCGAACAAGCCAAAAAACACCGCTTTAACCCCTGATTGCTTTACACCCGCCTGGGTGATAATACCCATCTGAAAAAGTTTAACTGGATAATTGTCTTTTGTTGTTTCCCATGGTCATTATTGAATTCACAGCCCAAACTGCCTTACGGTTTACAGGAAGACTGATATGAGCGGCATGGATAAGCTTGCTGCCCGCTTCCCCATACTGGAACGCCTGCTGGTGTTGCCGCGCCCGGTATTAATGGGTGCTGCCGCCGGGCTGATTGCATTAATCGTTGTTAGCCTGCTGTGGATGCGCGGGCCTGAGTACAAGGTTCTGTTTTCCAACCTGCAAGACAAGGATGGCGGCGCCATTGTGACCGCGCTGGAAAAACAGAACGTTCCGTACAAGTTCAATGATAGCGGCTCAGCCATTCTGGTGCCTGCCGACAAAGTCCATGAATCCCGCATGATGCTGGCCGAACAAGGTCTTCCGCAAGGTGGTGGGGTGGGTTTTGAGCTCATGGACGACCCCCAGTTTGGGGCCAGCCAGTTTGCCGAACAAGTCACTTACCAGCGTGCGGTTGAAGGCGAGCTGGCCCGTTCTATTGAAGCCATGAATTCAGTGGAAAGCGCGCGGGTTCATCTGGCCATTCCCAAGCAAACCCTGTTTGTGCGTGACCGCAAGATGCCAACCGCGTCGGTACTGGTTAAGCTTAGCCCGGGCCGCAGCCTGGGTGACGGCCAGATTGCCGCCATTGCCTGGCTGGTTGCTTCCAGTATTCCCGGTCTGACGGCCGATCATGTTTCTATTGTTGACCAAAACGGCCGCCTGCTGTCTTCCAGTGCCGGTCTTGAAGGGATTGGCGCCAACCAGACACACCTTAAATTTACCGATGAACTGGAACAGCGCTTAACGGCCCGCATTATTTCCATTCTGGTGCCGGTGGTGGGTCGTGGCAATGTCCATGCACAGGTAAGCGCCAGCATGGATTTTGCCCAGCGCGAACAAACTTCCGAGATATATCGCCCCAACCAGAAGCCCGATGAAGCGGCCATTCGCAGCGAGCAAACCAACCGCACAGCCCAGGCCGGCATTGGCCAGCCCATGGGTATACCGGGCGCTCTGTCTAACGAACCCCCAGCGCCACCCGTTGCCCCCATCGAAAACCCGCCCGGCACCAATGCGGCGACCAATGCCACGGCAGGCACCGCCACCACGGTACTTAACCCGGCCAGCCAAACCAATAACGCCACCATTAACTACGAGCTGGACCGCACCATCAGCCATGTCAAGGATTCCGTCGGCACCATCAAGCGCCTTTCTGTCGCGGTGGTGGTTAATTACCGTGAAAACGAAAGCGGTGAAGTAAGCCCCCTCCCCCCGGAAATCATGCAGCAAATCAATGCCCTGGCCAAAGAAGCCGTGGGTTTTTCTGATGAGCGCGGCGACAGCCTGAATGTGGTGAACAGCGAATTCACATCGTCCGAACCGCAGATTCCGGTCTGGAAAGACCCCGACATGCATGCCCTGGCCAAAACCCTGGGGCAATATCTGCTGCTGTTTATTGCCGTCATGCTTATCTGGCTGAAGGCATTCAAACCACTTATTCGCGCGCTTGAAGACCGTAAAAACATGGAACAAGCCGAGAAACAGGCTGCAGTGCGCCAGGCAGAAGCTGAACGCAAGGCCAAGGCCGAAATACCCGTTAAACACGACCATTACGAAGACAATCTTAATGTCGTCAAGAAAATTGCCACCGAAGACCCGCGTGCCGTGGCAATGGTACTTAGAACCTGGATGAACCAAAACGATGAAGACAGCAGAAAATAAAATGGAACGTTCCGCTATCCTGTTGATGTCAATTGGCGAAGAGGCGGCCTCTGAAGTACTGCGCTACATGAGTGCCCATGAAGTTCAGGAACTGGGGGCCGCCATGATTGGCATGAAGAACATGACACGCAATAATGTAAATGAAGTGCTTGAACAGTTCCGCAAAGATGCGGACCAGTTCATGTCGGTCAATATGGGCTCTGAAGAGTATATCCGTACCATTCTGAACAAGGCGCTGGGTACCGATCGCGCCGCTGGTATTCTGGAAGATATTCTGGATCTGACCAAGCACGAAAATGGTATTGAAGCCCTGAACCAGCTGGAGCCTGCCAACATTGCCGATCTGATTGCCGGCGAACACCCGCAAATTATTGCTACCATTCTGGTTCACCTGGATCGCGACCTGGCCGCCGATACCCTGGCATTGTTAACCGAACGGGTTCGCAATGATGTGCTGGTTCGTATTGCCACCTTTGGCGGTGTACAGCCAACCGCGCTGCGCGAACTCACTGAAGTGCTTAATAATGTGCTTTCTGGCCAAACCGCCAAACGCAGTAAAATGGGCGGTGTCCGTGCAGCGGCCGAAATTCTCAACACGATGAATACCGGTCTGGAAACCTCCATGATTACGCATTTGCAAGAGCGTGACCCCGAACTGGCCCAACAAGTTCAGGAAGAAATGTTTACCTTCGAGAACCTGGCTGACCTTGATGATGTTACCTTGCAAACCATCATGGCCGAAATTACCGACAACAATATGCTGGTGCTTGCCCTGAAAGGTGCCAGTGAGACTGTCCGTGAACGCTTCTTCAAGAATATGTCCAACCGTGCGGCGCAAATGCTGCGTGACGAGATCCAGGACATGAACCGCGTACGTGCATCGGTGGTTCAGGCAGAACAACGCGCAATTATTGGCATTGCACGCCGCCTTGCCGATAGCGGCCAGATTTCCTTAAGCAAGACAGAGGACGATGATTACATCTAGGCCCAAAAACCTTCCTGATGCCCTGGTGCTGGCCGACCCGGTGTTCAAAAAAAACACCACACAGCCGGCCATGAATGAGACTGACTGGTCGCCCTGGCGCATGGACACGATTGTTGACCCTGAAACGCTTAAAAAGCAGCAGGAAATCCAGCAGGCCAAGCCCGACCCCGAACTGCTGCGCCAGCAACAACTGGCGCAGGAACGCAAGAATACCTTGCAACAAGCGCAAGAACAGGGCTATGCCACCGGCCATGCCGAAGGGCTGGCGGCCGGCCATCAAGAAGGCTACGATGCCGGTTATGAGCAGGGTTATAACGAAGGCCTGGCGGCAGCGGCCGAGTTAACGGCCTCCCATCAAGCCCGTTTGCTGGCGCTGGCCGAACAGGCCCAAGAACAATATACCCATCTGGATACCAGCATGGGCCAGGCCCTGATAGAACTGGCTACCACGATTGCCCATCATGTGATTGGGCAAGAACTGAAACAGCACCCTGAACATATTATTCCTTTAGTGAAGCAGGCGATTACCCAGCCACCGGGCGTAAGTCAGGCCATGGAAGTGCAGCTTAACCCCGAAGATCTTGATCTAATTGCCCAAAGCGGGCAGCTACCCCTGCCCGAACATATTCGCCTTAAGGCCGACCCGGGCATTGAACGGGGCGGCTGGCAGGTACAAACCGCCTACGGCGAAATTAACGCCAGCCTGCAAACCCGCTGGGCCCAAGCCATTGCCAGCCTGGGCATAAGCGCTCCCGCAGCGAATCAAAACAAGGAGTAAGCCTTGAATAAGCCTGCCCCCGCCCAAGCACCCGCTATTCATGGCATTGCCGCCTGGCAAGACCAGCTTAAGCGTGCCGCCAGCCGGGTAGAAGACAGCCCGGTGCAAACCAGTGCCGGACGCATTATCCGCGCGACCGGCATGGTACTGGAAGCCAGCGGCCTGGCCTTGCCGGTGGGCGCGGCCTGCCGTATCAAGATGGCGGGCAATAAATGGGTAGATGCCGAGGTGGTGGGTTTTCAGGGGCAGACCCTGTTTTTAATGCCTTACGGCAATATTGCCGGCCTGCCACCCAATGCGCGGGTTGAAGCGGTTGAAGCCACCCTGCCACCCCAGGTTCCATTGCAGGCAGCCGATGATGCTTATGCCAACTTAAGCAACCAGGGTGGCCATACCCTGCCGGTTGGTTTTTCTTTACTGGGCCGGGTGGTGGATGGGGCTGGCAAAGCGCTGGACAACCTTGGTCCGTTTAACAATGCCTGGCAGGCGCCGTTGGCCGCCACGTATATCAACCCGCTGGACCGCGCGCCCATTGATACGCCGCTGGATGTAGGCATACGCGCCATCAATAGCCTGCTAACGGTTGGCCGTGGCCAGCGTATGGGCCTGTTTGCCGGTTCAGGTGTGGGTAAATCAGTCTTGCTGGGCATGATGGCCCGCTTTACCAAGGCCGATGTGATTGTGGTGGGATTGATTGGCGAGCGTGGCCGGGAAGTCAAAGAATTTATTGAACAGAACCTGGGTGCGGATGGCATGCGCCGCTCTGTGGTGGTGGCCGCCCCGGCGGATGTGTCGCCCCTGCTACGCATTCAGGGGTGTGTGTATGCCACCCGGCTGGCCGAGTTTTTCAGGGACCAGGGCAAGCATGTGCTGCTTATTATGGACTCCCTAACCCGTTATGCCATGGCGCTGCGGGAAATTGCCCTGGCCATTGGCGAACCGCCGGCCACCAAGGGCTATCCGCCATCGGTGTTTGCCCGCCTGCCCGCCCTGGTGGAACGGGCCGGCAATGGTAAAAACATGAATGGCAAAACAGCGGGTTCAATTACCGCTTTTTATACCGTGCTTACCGAAGGCGATGACCAACAGGACCCGATTGCCGATGCCTCGCGGGCGATTCTTGACGGCCATATTGTGCTGTCACGTTCGCTGGCCGAAACTGGCCATTATCCGGCCATTGATATTGAAGCCTCTATTTCCCGGGTCATGACGGCGGTGGTTGGCAAAGAGCATTTAGTCCAGGCACGCAAATTCAAGCAGTTGTATTCCATGTACCAGCGCAACCGTGACTTGTTGGCCGTAGGTGCGTATAAAAAAGGCAATGATCCGGAAATTGACGCAGCGATTGACCGCTACCCCTTCTTGCGTAAGTTCCTGATGCAGGATATTGAGGAAAAGATTGATATGGAACAAGCTACCCGGGAACTTGGCCGCCTGTTTGCAGGACTTACCTTATGAACCATCACCGCGATTCTTTTGAAACCCTGCATGAACTGGCGGTTCAGAAAATGGACGAAAAAGCGAAAGTGGTTGCCCAAACCGAAGCCAACCTTACACAAGCAAGCAAGCAGCTTGACATGTTGGGTGAATATCGGCTGGATTACATTGCCCGTTTGCAGGCCCGCCTGGAAGAAGGCATGAGTTCGGCCCAGTGCGTAAATTTCCAGCGATTCATTTCCACCCTGGAAGAGGCACTGGGGCAACAGCAAGCCATTATTACCCAGCTGGGCAAGCAGGTGGAAAAAGAACGTGAAGCCTGGTTTGAGGCCCGCCGTGAAGTAAACTCTATGCAGGCGCTTATTAATCGCAGAAAGCAGGAACAGTTAAAAATTGCCAACCGGCAAGAACAGAAAATGAATGACGAGTTTGCCGCAAGGGCTTATTTCGCTAACAGGCGCCAGGCGTCTGGCCGTTAAATTTATGGGTATGACAATGACAATCATCAGCAATAACCTGAATACCAGCAAGCTCCAGAAATCTGATGCTGCAAGCAACAACCCGGCAAGCCGTGGAGATAACGCGTTTTCAAGCATTCTTGCCATGCAAACTGCGGTGCCTGCGCAAAACAAGCCATCTTCTGCCCCCCAAAACACCGCTGAAAACAGTAGCACAGCAGGTAAAGCAGACAGCAAAGAATCCATAACCCAAAGCAATCAGCCTTCGGGCAAGACAGAAAATAGCCGTACCGCTACTGAACACAAAACATCAACAAATGATGAGCCGGCACAGCTTGACTCGCTTGCCGATAAAGAAAACACCCCTGTAGACGCCCGCGAACCCGCTACCTCAGACAATGAGCTGAACGCAGCACAAATCCCGGATGAGGCCCTGCAGGCCAACTGGTTGGCCGAACAGGCCATTCTTGGGCAGGGCAAGCTGGCAGCAGGACTGAATACAGAGCCCAAAGGCAAACCGGCCTTTGAAAACACCCTTTTACACCAGCTTATCGAACCTCAACGAAACCTGTCCACTCGCCTGTCTGGCAAAAATCTGGCTAATTCAGAAGGAGACGAGAAGGCCACTTTAGAGGCTTTGGCACGGTTCGTTAAAGATACGCAGGCGGGTTCTGCCCAGGCAAAACCAGAGACCTTGTTTAATACAGAAAATAGCAGGCTTACAGCCAGCCAGCAGGCGGCACTTGACAAACAAGCCGTCGCGGGCCCGGCCACCAGCCTTAATGCCAATAAAAAGGTGGCTGATCACCTTCGCGACGCTTTGCTTGGCCGTCTGTCACCAAAGACTGATACGGCCAACCTGGCAGACCCGCGAAACATCAATCTGAAAACATCGGCCCAACTGCAGGCCAACCAGATGATGGCGTCAGACCAGGCAGCTGAAAAGCTGCTTGAGTCTTCGGTGGCGGCCCATTCTGCGGCAGCCGCTAGCGCCTCGGTTACCAACACCCAGGCCCAGGCACCCGCCAGCCCCCTTATTGCCCTGGGCACTTCTTTTTACCACCCCGGCTGGTCACAGGCCATGGCCCAGCAAGTGGCCACCCAGGCCAGCTTGTTTTTCAGGCAGCAGGTTAATGGCACTCATATTGCCCAAATGCGACTAGACCCGCCCGAGCTGGGGCCCATTAAAGTTTCTATCAGCATTCAGGATGGGGTGGCCCAGGCGGCATTTGTGGCCAGCAACGCCACGGTTCGCCAGGCGCTAGAAAACTCCCTGGCCGATTTGCACCAGGCCTTGCAGGAAAAAGGACTCTCCCTGGGGCAGGCCCATGTAGAACAGCAAGACCAGCAAGAAAGTTTCTTCACAGATGATCGTAACGCTTCAAACATGCTTGCCCAAGCTGAAGACAGCCCTGCCGATGGTCTGGCCGAGTCCAGCAAGCATGCCGCCAGGCCATCACCCCAGCACGATGGCCTGATCAACACATTTGCCTGATACAATCACTGCCAATCTTTTGGCATAGCCCCTTAAATGGCCTATAAAGGAAGAAAACCCCCTTTATTCCAGGCTATGGCTTTGCTGTTTATAAGCGAAAATAGAGGCTGATCCTGGTGTTTTTATTAGATTTGGTTAATGGCCCTACATGAGCAAAGAGACAAATAACGCAACCCCCAAGTCGGGGTCTTTTTTCAAGACACTGATTATTATTATTTTATGCCTTGGTATTGGTGGTGCTGGCATGTGGTATTACATGGGCAATTTACAATCTGCCCAGCCGGCAGCCCAGCAAACCAGCCAGCCGCTTGCCGCTGCAGCGGTTCCCCCGGTTAGCGCCAATCCCATTTTCCTGGAACTCGATCCCTTTACCATTACCCTTAACCGTAACGGGTTTTCTCGTGTGCTGTATGTGGGCTTTACCCTGCGCTTCGAAGACAAGGCCAGCATGGAACGGGTGACCAAGTATCTGCCCGAGGCCCGCAGCCGCATCCTGATCGAGCTGTCTTCCCTGAACCCTGAAACCATTCATGACAAAGAAACACCCGAGCTGATCAAAGAAATGGTCAAACGGGTATTGCAACCCGCATTTTATCCCGAACCGTATACCCAGCACATTACCCATGTTCTGTTTACCAATTTTGTTGTGCAATAAAAATGGCCTATGATACGTTTTTATCTCAAAACGAGGTAGATTCCCTATTTGCAGAAATAGAAGGGACACCCACGCCCAAGATTGAAACTGAAGAGCCGGTGTACCCCGATGGCGTTCGCCCTTATGACCTGTCGTCGCCCGAACGGGTCATTCGCAAGCGCATGCAAACCTTCGAGCTCATCAATGAGCGTTTTGCCCGCAACTTGCGGGCCGTTTTGCTTAGTTTCATGCGACGCAATGCCGATATTTCGGTATTGCCCATTAAAATCCAGACATTTGCCGAATTTGAACGCAACCTGCCGGTGCCCAGCAACCTGAACATGGTCAGGCTGGAACCCCTGCGCGGCCTGTCTTTGTTCTGCTTTGACCCGACGCTGGTGTTCCTGATTATAGAAACCCTGTTTGGCGGGCAAATAAAGCAAAATACCCGGGTTGAAGGACGCGACTTTACCGCCACCGAGCAGCGCATTATTCAGCGCCTGCTCATGCACACGCTAGAGTGCTATATTCATGCCTGGAAACCGGTTTACCCCATTAAATACCACTACCTGCGCTCTGAAATGCATACCAAGTTTGCCAATATTGCCGGCAGCAACGAAGTGGTGGTGGTAACCCCCATCCGTATTGAGTTTGGTACTATTGGCGGCCTGCTTAATGTCTGCCTGCCCTATTCCATGATAGAGCCACTGCGTGACTTGCTAACCGAACCTTTCCAGGATGAAAGCGTCAAGGGCAATGAAAACAAATGGCTGCGCCAGCTATCGGGCCAGGTGCCCGCTACCCAGGTTGAACTGGTAGCCAATTTCACCACTATCGAATGCACCATCGAACAGTTAATGGCCCTGAAAGAAGGCAGTGTCCTGCCTATTGAACTGCCAACAGCAGTAGAGGCAAAGGTTGATAACATCCCCGTATTCAGTGCCAAATATGGCACTTTTAACAAACATTATGCCCTAAGCGTTATTAAACACCTTGAAATTCCGTATTTTGACGCGCCCGAAGAGCCAAAAATGGTCGTTGAAGACAGCACCATTGATGATGAAATTTCGCTTAATGACAATGACCTGAGCCCCGGCCGCATTAATCCTGAAAATCCACTTTAATATGAAAAAACCATGAGCAATACTACTCCATCTGACGATATCAACCAGGACGACCTGGCCAGCGAATGGGAAAAAGCCATGGCCGAACAGGCCAGTGAATCGGCAAACCAGACGGCCGATTCCATTTTTGAGTCTTTTGACCCCGAACCACCTGCCACCCAGGCCAGCCATGATCTTTCCTTTATCAAGGACATTCCGGTTCAGCTTAGTGTTGAACTGGGCCGTGCACGCCTGCCTATCAAGGATATTCTTAAACTGGGACAGGGTTCGGTAGTTGAGCTTAACGCACAAGCCGGCGAACCCATGGATGTCCTTATTAATGGCATGCTAATTGCCCAGGGTGAAATCGTTAGTGTTAATGGCAATTATGGCGTGCGCTTAACCGATATTATTACCCCGGCCGAACGCCTCAATCGCCTGAACCGTCCTTTCAGCCGTCGCTAAAACGGCGCCTGGCAAGGTAAGGGATAATTTATGGATCAACTGGCCATTATTCGGGTTTTTGCCGCACTGGGGCTGGTACTGTTTTGTATTATCCTGTTTGGCATGGTGGCCCGCAAAACCGGGCTGCTGGGTAAAATAAGGCGCAACCCCGCCTTGCCCGTTATTTCCCGCACCCCGCTTGGCCCACGCAGTGAAATTGTCGTGGTGCAGGCCGGTAACGAACAACTGGTGCTGGGCGTAACTGCCCAACAAATCAACCTGTTGCATAAAATGCCTGCCCCCGAAACATCCTCAGGAACAACGACTGAAGCAAAACCAGAAACCGGCTTCAACGACTGCGAAAATGTAGCAAGGCCAGAAGCCCGCTTCAGCAACACCAAGAATGAGACTCATCAAGCGGTCACTGGCACCACCTCAACCTTAACTTCAACACCGGCCCCCGGTGGCAAGCGGTCTTTTCGCGAAGCCCTGAAGCAGCATTTACCCATTAAAACACTGCTGGTTTGCCTGTTGCCCGCCTTGTTGTTAATGGCCGACCCGGTTTTTGCCCAGGTGAACATGCCGGCCTTAACCAGTGCCACCAACCCGGATGGTTCACAAACGTATTCGCTTAGCATGCAAACCCTGCT